>Ga0209611_10006437_pt1 | contig 19240 bp, 5 predicted proteins | sample S1TSphgellanicum_3_FD_187693 | JGI IMG/M metagenome (GOLD analysis project Ga0209611, IMG submission 187693) | Host-associated microbial communities from peat moss isolated from Minnesota, USA - S1T2_Fc - Sphagnum magellanicum MG (SPAdes) (version 2) | ecosystem: Host-associated > Plants > Peat... | reverse complement strand
TACTCGACTCAGTATTATCGATGTGACCACAGGTAACCAGCCAATTGCAAACGAAAATGAGCAACTGCACATCGTCGTCAATGGAGAGTTTTACGACTTTGAACGGATTCAGCGTGAGTTGAAACAACGAGGACATCAATTACGTAGCCGTTCTGATAGCGAGATTGCACTTCACCTTTATGAGGATTTTGGCATAGGATGTCTAGACTATCTGCGGGGTGAATTTGCATTTATATTGTGGGACGAGTCAAATCAACTTCTCTTTGCTGCTCGAGATCGCTTCGGAATCAAGCCGCTTTTCTACACCATAATAGATAACACACTCTATTTAGCATCCGAAGCAAAAGCGTTATTTGCAGCAGGTGTTCCGGCTGATTGGGATCATGAGTCATTTTTCCAACAGTTATTCATTTATACCAACCAAGACCGCACACTCTTTCAAGGTGTGTATCAAGTGCCGCCCGGTTACTACCTTCTTGCAACACCCAATAGCATACAACTTGTTCGCTATTGGGACCTCGACTATCCAAAAGCCGATGTTTCTGCTCCACGGCGCAGCGATACTGAATATATTGAACAACTCCAGCATACATTACAGGAAGCAGTTCGACTCCGGCTGCGAGCTGACGTACAAGTCGGCAGCTTTCTCAGTGGTGGCGTTGATTCATCTACTGTGCTGGGTATGGCAGCCAAACACAGTTTGGAGCCAATTCGGGCATTTACTGTCACCTTTGATAATGCTGGCTATGATGAGGGGTCAATTGCCCGTGAAACAGCAGCACACGTCGGTGCTGATTTTCAATCCATTCCACTCAACGAATCCGATTTCGCCAATCATATTGCTGATGCAACTTGGTACGCCGAGACACTAGATATTAACGCCCGTGGTGTTGCTAGATATCTACAAAGTCGCGTGGTACATGATGCCGGGTACAAAGTTGTACTAGCGGGCGAAGGCTCTGACGAAATATTCGGTGGATACGGTCACGCAAGGGAAGACTTGCTACTGAATAACACAAAGCAGCAGGGGTTAGCAGAAACTTCAGGAAAAAACTCAGCTTCTAGCAGGAGATTATCCAACAGTACACCAGCTTCCTTAGCAAGGGTAAAACAAACTCTAGGATTCACCCCATCTTGGTTAAAAAACATTGCTGTAGACAGATCCTTTTTCCATATTCTCCTAGCGCCAGATTATGCTGCCAAATTTGCTGATCGGGATGTCTATGCCTTATTTTTGAATCAATTTGACGTAGAGGGTCAGCTTTCAGGGCGGGACCCAGTCATTCAATCACTCTATTTGTGGTCGAAATCGATCTTGCCAAATTACACATTGTTTGCTGACCGTCTAGAAATGGCCTGCGCTGTTGAAGTACGTTTGCCATTTCTAGATCACCTTGTCTTCGAGTTAGTGCGTGAAATGCCTGTTTCGCTCCTTATTCGTGGGATGAGGGAGAAATATGTGCTCCGAGAAGCGGCTCGCCCTTTTTTGACTGACACAGTTTATGCTCGTCCAAAGCACCCTTTTACTGCTCCACCCGCTACTCTCACAACAAACAATCATTTGTACACATTGATACAAGACTGTTTGCGTAGCTCAGTTATGGCTTCAGTACCGTTTTTTGATCAGGCAGAAGTGATTGCACTGCTAGATAAACTTCCCAACATGGATGAGCGCATACGCATTACTCTAGACTCAACCTTGATGATGCTATTGTCTACGTGCTTTCTCCAACAGAGATACAATCTATCGTCAGAATTATGAATTATGAATTATGAATTCATAATTTGAAGAAAATCAAGCAGCCATACTACCCTTGATTTTCCATCCATTCTGACTCCTGATATCATGTCCGGTTGATTAGTTATGATTCGGTGCATGGGTGCAAAAATCTCAAAACTCTTTCTCCTCTGCCCCTCCGCCCCTCCGCCCCTCTGCTGTCTTAATAATAAGTGTTTAACCGGACACGATATGACTCCTGACTCCTGAGTTAAGTCCAATTAGATAGGTGAGTTAAGCAAATGCAAGACATGATTGAAGGTTTTCCGCTATCGCCCCAGCAGAAGCGTCTTTGGCTATTGCAGCAGAATAGTTTGGCTTATCGTGCTCAGTTAGCCATTTTGATTGATGGAAATCTCAAGGTAGAAGTTTTGAAAGAAGCCTTACAGGAGTTAGTCAATCAACATGAGATTCTCCACACTACGTTTCATAGCCTAGCTGGAATGAAATTCCCAATTCAAGTTATAGAGAATCGCTCTAGCTTACAGTGGCAGGAATATGATTTAAGTAGTTTTGACATAGAGAAACAGAAAGCTTCGATTGAAGAACTTTTTAGAGAACAGGGCCAACGTCCTTTCAACCTCCAGCAAGATCCACTTTTGCGTTTAACCATACTTACTTTATCAACGCACAGGCATATTTTGCTTGTTTCCTTGCCTTCTCTGTGTGCAGATATCAGTACGCTTAGTCATCTAGTTCAAGAAATTAGCCGTTTTTATGCCAGAAGCAAACAGACGGAATTGGATGAAGCACCTGTGCAATATGTGCAATTCTCTGCATGGCAGAATGAGTTACTCGAAGCAGAGGATGCGGAAACGGGAACAGACTATTGGCGAAAGCAGGATATTTCTCATCTTCTTGACTTAAAGCTTCCTTTTGAAACTCAGCTGACTGAGAGTTTAGAGTTTAAACCACAATTTATCGCCCTCACAATTCAACCCCATACGCATAGGAAGATTGAAGCGCTTGTTCAAGAACATGAAATTTCTACTTCTGTATTCCTCCTTGCTTGTTGGCAAATTTTACTCAGGCGTCTGACTCTTCAGTCAGATATTGTTGTAGGAAGTGCCTGTGATGGTCGGTCTTATGAAGAACTAGAGGGAGAGATCGGGCTGCTTACAAAATATTTACCAGTTCATTGTCATTTGGAAGATAACTTCCCATTTAGTCAAGTTTTGCGGCAGGTTGATGAATCGGCTCACGAGGCCTACTCGGGGTATGAGTACTTTGCTTGGGAACAAACACTTGGAAGGACAGAATATATTGATTTCATGCTCTCCTCACTATTTTGTTTTGATTTTGAGCAACAGAAGGCAAAGTTTTTTGCTGATGACGTTTCGTTTTCGATTTACAAACAGTATGCCTGTGTTGATCGGTTTAAAGTGAAACTATCTTGTATTGATAGGGGAGATGTGCTAGTTGCAGAATTTCATTATGACTCTAACTTATTTTCGCACAAAGATATTGAGCGTTTGGCAGAACAATTTCACACATTGTTAGAGAGCGTAGTCAGTAATCCAAAAGCGTCAATCAGTGAGTTGGAGATTCTGAGCAATGTCGAACGACAACAACTGCTAGTCGAGTTCAACGAAACAGGTCAGGATTACTCCCAGGATAAGTGTATCCACCATCTGATTGAGGAGCAAGTAGAGCGCACACTGGACAATATAGCTGTCATATTTAAGGAACAGCAATTGACTTACCAAGAGCTTAACGCTCGCGCTAATCAACTAGCGCATTATCTTCAGACTTTGGGCGTTGGATCGGATACACTGGTCGGGATTTGCGTAGAACGCTCTTTGTCCATGATTGTGGGCATTCTAGGTATCCTTAAAGCCGGAGGGGCATATGTGCCAATTAATCCAGCGTATCCAAACGAGAGGTTGGCGTATATGCTGGAGGATTCCCATGTGCCAGTGCTATTGACCCAACAGATGCTAGTCGAAAGCCTCCCCGAACATAGAGTACAGGTAATTTGCTTAGATGCTGATTGGGATGTCATTGCTCAACAAAGCAATGACAATCCCGTTAGCGGAGTGATGGCTGATAACCTGGCCTACATAATCTACACATCTGGGTCTACAGGGCAACCCAAAGGAGTGGAGATCACACATCAAAACTTGGTTCACTCCACACTTGCTCGGATTCTTTATTATGATAAACCTGTCACAAACTTTCTATTAACTTCACCTTTCGCTTTCGATAGTTCTGTTGCAGGCATTTTCTGGACGTTGTGTCAAGGGGGCACTCTTTCGCTCCCGCAAGAGAACTTTCAGTCAGACATATTACAATTCATACAATTAATAGGACAGCGTCGGATCTCGCATTTACTGTGTATTCCGTCTCTCTACAAACTGATCTTAGATCATGTGGAACCACAGCAGCTAGTAGAACTTCAGTCTGTAACTGTAGCAGGAGAATCTTGTCCGAAAGAGCTTGTAGAGCGTCATCGTAAACTGCTTCCGCAAATATCTCTGTTCAACGAATATGGTCCAACAGAAGGAACGGTGTGGAGCAGTGTATATAATTGCCACAGCCATGCTCCGAAAAATTCTATCCCTATTGGTCGTGCGATCGCCAATACGCAGATTTATTTGTTGGACTCTCATTTGCAACTCGTGCCCATTGGTGTACCAGGCGAACTACACATTGGTGGGCTGGGCTTGGCTAGGGGGTATCTAAACCGTCCAGAACTGACAGCCGAGAAGTTTATTCCGAACCCATTTAGTAACGAGCCGAAAGCACGCCTTTACAAAACTGGGGACTTGGCTCGATACTTGGCTGACGGTAATCTAGAGTTCCTTGGTCGCATCGATTACCAAGTGAAGATTCGTGGCTTTCGGATTGAACTGGGAGAAATCGAGGCATTACTGGATCAACACCCAGATCTGCAGGAAGTTGTGGTAGTCGCTCAAGAGGGCATAAACGGCGATAAGCTAGTGGCCTATGTTGTCCCAAGCCGGAAGCAAGCACCCACAACTAGTGAACTGCGCAGATTCCTGAAAGATAAGTTACCCGAGTATATGATACCGTCAACTTTTGTGGTGTTGAAGGCATTACCACTGACACCCAATGGCAAGATCGACCGTCGAGCGCTGCTGGCGAACAATCAGATCAGACCAGAACTGGAACAAGGGTTTGTTGCACCTCGCACGTTGATCGAGCAAACACTAGCAGAGATTTGGAGCCAAGTTTTCGGCTTAAAGCAAATAGGCGTCCACGACAACTTCTTTGAGTTGGGAGGAGATTCCATTCTTAGCATTCAGATTTTGTCTAGGGCTAACGAAAGAGGATTGAACTTTTCTCTCCAGCAGCTTTCCCTGCATCCTACAATTGATGAACTTGCGCAATTTGTCAAGACTGTAGAGGCTAGAAGCTTAACAATACACCAAAGTCTTCCGTTTAGCCTCATTTCAAAACAGGATGATCTGAGAATACCCCATGATGTGGAAGATGCTTATCCTCTTACTATGCTTCAAGCAGGGATGTTCTTTCACAGTGAATATACACCCGATTCTACTATTTACTACGACATTGTCAGCTTACACTTGCAAGTTCCTTTCAACATCCAAGCCCTACAAGCGGGTCTTAAGGAATTGGTAGGTCGTCACCCTATCCTGCGGACCTCATTCGATTTTACTAACTTTAGTGAACCCCTACAGTTAGTTCATCAGAACGCTTCCATTCCATTGGCAGTTCATGACCTGAGACATTTGTCTGATGCAGGGCAAGAAGAAATATTAGATGCCCTGATTGAAGCCGAAAAAAGCCGAAAGTTTGACTTGAAAAGTGCCCCTCTGTTACGCTTTCAAATTCATCACCGCAGTGAAGAGACATTTCAGTTGACTTATACCTGCCACCATGCTATCCTCGACGGTTGGAGTGCAGCATCCATGCTCACTGAGTTATTTCAACATTACTTGAATATACTTGGTAACAAAACAAGACCAATTGCTCCACGACCTACAGCTACATTTCGAGATTATGTTGCCCTCGAGAGAGAATCGGTCAAATCTGAGGACAATCGGCGCTACTGGACTCAAAAGCTAAATGACAGCACTGTCACCATGCTTCCTCGATGGTCGTCTTCCTGCCAAGTAGTTGATGTAGAGCAACATCATCTGCAAACGGTTCCCATATCCCTAGAGCTTTCTGAAGATCTCAAACGGTTAGCACAGTTCACTGGGGTTCCGCTTAAAAGTGTTTTGCTAGCTGCACACTTGAGGGTGCTGAATTTGCTGAGCGGGCAGTCAGACATTCAGATCGGCTTGGTATCAAATGTTCGACCAGAAGAAGTGGATAGTGAGCGGGTTCTTGGGCTTTTCTTAAACACTCTACCTTTTCGTTTACAATTGCCAGGAGGTACTTGGATAGACTTGATACAGGCAACATTCCAGACAGAATGTGAATTGCTGCCTTTCCGATGGTATCCAATGGCAGAATTACAGAGAATCAAGGGTGGACAGCCTCTATTTGAAACCGCCTTTAACTTTGTTCATTTTCATGTTGCTCAAGGAGTACTTGAGTTAGAGGGGATCGAGTATTTGGGTAACAAGTCTTATAACCCAACAAACTTAACTTTGTTAGTATCTTTTGGCCTACATCCAACCTCATCCCAGGTCATCCTCGACCTTGAATATGACGGCACAAAGTTGTGCGAGGAACAGATTCAACGCATTTGTGAATATTACGTTAAAACTTTGACAGCAATGGCTTGTGAACCTTTGGGACGCTACGAGACGCACTCCCTTCTGTCGGAGCAAGAACGTTATCAATTACTTGTGGAGTGGAATGAAACTAAGACAAATTACCCCGATGATCAGTGCATCCACGAACTGTTTGAAGCTCAGGTAGAGCAGACACCAGACGCAGTGGCAGTAGTTTTTGCTGATGAAATTGTCACGTATCATGAGTTGAATACAAAGGCTAATCAGCTAGCTCACTATCTGCGGTCATTCGGTGTAAAACCAGAGGTGTTGGTGGGTATTTGTGTGGAACGTTCTGTGGAGATGGTGGTAGGATTGTTGGGGATACTTAAGGCTGGTGGGGCTTATGTGCCATTAGACCCTGCTTACCCACAGGAGCGACTCGCCTTTATGCTAGAGGATGCTCAAGTGTCGCTGCTGTTGACGACGGAAAAGTTGGCGACCCGATTGCCGGAGTATGGGTCACAGGTGGTCTTTTTAGATACAGACTGGGGTGTAATTTCTTATGAGAGTGGGACGAATTTAGTTATAAGTGCTACACCGGAGCACTTAGCCTATGTGGTCTATACATCAGGTTCAACAGGGAAACCCAAAGGGGTGATGATTGCACATCAGTCTTTAGTGAATTTCACAAAGACGGCAACAGTTGAATATGGGTTAAGCCAGAGTGATCGTGTCCTCCAGTTTGCATCAATCAATTTCGATACGGCGGCAGAAGAAATCTATCCCTGCCTAACGTGCGGTGGAATTCTTGTGCTACGTACTAATGAAATGTTGAATTCCGTACCCGAGTTCTTGCAAAAGAGCAGTGATTTGGAACTGACAGTGTTGGATCTGCCCACAGCATACTGGCACCTAGTGACTTCTGAGTTAGCAATAGCAGATTTGGTGCTACCTGACTCATTGCGGCTAGTGATTATTGGGGGAGAGAAAGCACTTCCCCAAGCAGTAGAAATTTGGCAAAAGCGTGTGCGTACTATTTCGCTAGTGAACACATACGGGCCTACAGAAGCGACTGTAGTTGCAACTCTGTGCAAATTATCAGGTTTAGCTTCAGTAGAAATACACAATAAAGTAGTACCAATTGGACGCCCTATTCATAATGTCCAAGTGTACGTGTTGGATCAAAACTTGCAACCAGTTCCTATTGGGGTTCCTGGAAAATTGTACATCGGCGGTGCTCCTTTGGCTCGTGGTTACCTCAATCGCCTAGACTTGACCAAAGAGAAATTTATCCCTAACCCCTTTAGCCACGAACAAGGGGCACGCCTATACAAAACAGGCGACCTAGTCCGCTACCTCCCTGATGGCAACATCGAATACCTCGGTCGCATCGATAATCAAGTGAAGATTCGCGGCTTCCGCATCGAGATGGGTGAGATAGAAGCAGTCCTCAACACCCATCCCCAAATCCAACAAGCCGTAGTTATTGCTACAGAGGAAGTCAGTGGTAACAAACGCTTAGTCGCCTATGTAGTGACTAGTGATGAATCACTCACCACCAACCAACTGCGGGAATTCCTCAAGCAACAGCTACCAGAATACATGATGCCCAGTGCCTTCGTTACTTTAGACACCCTACCATTAACGCCCAACGGCAAAGTAGACCACAAAGCACTACCAGCACCTGATGGGGAAATCAACTGCGAACATGTCAAAGTGATACCACGTACGCCAAGTGAAGAAATCATCGCCAACATCTTCGCAGCGGTTCTAGGTGTGCAAAATGTAGGCATCCACGACAACTTCTTTACCAATGGCGGACATTCCCTACTAGCAACCCAATTAATTTCCAGACTAAGACTTGCCTTTGAAGTCGAAATACCCATTCGGGCAGTCTTTGAATCCCCGACAGTGACTCAATTAGAAAAAACTATCACCCAGTTACGTACTATTGAGCGCGGATTAACCCTTCCCCCCATTCAACCAATAAAGGGAGATATCGAGCAATTACCCCTATCTTGGGCACAAGAACGGCTGTGGTTCCTGGATCAACTTGAAGGGTCAATTGCCACTTACAACATACCACTATCAGTGCGGATGACTGGTAACTTAGATCTAAACGCCCTGCAACAAGCGTTATCAGAAATAGTACGGCGCCATTCGGTACTACGCACCAGCTTTCAAACAGTCAATGGCACACCAACACAAGTGATTCACCCAGAAGCCACTATCAACATCAATGTGGTGGATTTACAGCAACTACTAACTACAGAACGTGAAACTGTCCAAAAGCAACTAGCTTTGGAAGAGGCAATGATCCCCTTTGACTTGAAGATCGCACCATTAATCAGGTGTAGTCGCGTGCAGTTGTCAGCCAAAGAGTGTGTATTGTTACTTACAACACACCACATTGTCTTTGATGGTTGGTCAATAGGTATATTTATAAACGAATTAACAACGCTATACTCAGCATTTTGTAATGGGCAACCCTCCCCGCTCCCAGAACTTACCATCCAGTATGCCGACTTTGCTGTATGGCAACGGGAGTGGTTACTTAGTGAGGTACTCCAGTCTCAACTTGCTTACTGGCGGCAACAACTGGCAAATCTCTCAATCTTACAACTGCCTAGGGATCAACCACGAGCAACAGCCCAGACCTTCAGTGGGACACAGCAACCACTATTGTTAACTAACACTCTGTCTGAAACCATCAAAGCTTTAAGTCTTCAAGAAGGGGTGACGTTGTTTATGACATTGCTCACAGCCTTCAAAATTTTACTCTACTACTATACTGTTCAAGATGATATTGTCGTAGGCACTGATGTTGCCAATCGCAACCGGATTGAAACTGAGCAATTAATTGGTTTCTTCGTCAACCAACTGGTGTTACGTACAAATTTGTCTGGCAACCCCACATTTAAGGAATTGCTAGAACGGGTACGCCAAGTGACTTTAGATGCTTATACTTACCAGGATATGCCATTTGACAAACTAGTGGCAGATCTAAATCCAAATCGAAATTTGAGCCATACGCCCCTGTTTCAAGCCAAATTTGTGTTCCAGAATGCTCCAATCTCAGACTTGGAACTCTCAAACTTGACCCTGAGCTTGCTAGAAGTTGATAATGGGACAGCAAAGTTTGATCTGTTGCTAACTATGTGGGACGCAGAGGAAGGACTAGCTGGCAGCTTGCAATATAGGACAGATTTGTTCAATGCAGCCACTATTGCTCGGATATTAGAAAATTTTGAAACAATTCTAAATACGGCGACTATACAGCCTAATGTGAGGCTGAATGACCTAGTAAAAATACTTGTAGATGCAGACAAGCAAAAACGTGCCGAAAAACAGAAAGAATTTAGACAAACTCGGCGCAGCAAATTCAAGAGTGTTAAACCACAGCTTATTAATGAAGCCTCAATAGAGGCAGATATATGATTGAAAACAATTTGGAAATTCAGAAACTCGCTATGAAAAAATCGTGGTCTACCAGAAAGCAAACATTAAAACCAATAGCTATTAGCGTATCACAACAGGAATTAGTCCAACTATCCAATTTCCAAACCGGAGGAACTTTACCTTTGATAATTCAGCCTAAGCTGGGTGATTTAGACCTACAACTTTGGACCAAGAATAATTTGGAATTTCTCGAAACAAATTTATTAAAACATGGAGGAATATTACTCAGAGGTTTCAATGTCAATACACAGCATGATTTCGAGCAGTTCATCAACTCCGTTTGTTCGCAGCTAATGCCCTATATGGAAGGCGCAACACCGCGTACCAAACTTAGTGACAAAGTTTATACATCTACCGAATTTCCACCTGAACACTCCATCGGGTTACATAACGAGTTATCATACGTCATTACCTGGCCGATGAAGATATGGTTTTGTTGCATTCAACCTGCCACACAGCAAGGAGAAACACCAATTGCTGACGTGAGAAAAGTTTTCCAATGCATTAGCCCTCAAATTAGAGAACGCTTCATATCGAAGGGGTGGATGTTAGTCCGCAACTTTGGCGATGGTTTTGGTCTTCCTTGGCAGACCACTTTTCGCACTGATGAAAAGACCGCTCTAGAGGAATATTGCCGGAATGCTTGTATTGAGTTTGAGTGGAAAGATAATAATCGCCTAAGAACGCGCCAGGTTCGTCCAGCGGTAGCATGCCATCCTAAGACTGGTGAAATAGTCTGGTTTAATCATGTTGTTTTTTGGCATATATCAAGCCTAGAAGCAACAGTACGAGAACAGCTATTAGCAGAATTCAAAGAGGAAGATTTGCCTTACAATACCTATTACGGTGACGGTACTCCAATTGAAATTTCGGTTATAAATGAACTCCGCAAGGCTTATGAACAAGAAACTGTTATTTTTTCTTGGAATAAAGGGGACATACTAATGTTAGATAATATGTTAGTGGCTCATGGACGTAATCCTTATTGTGGTAAAAGAAAGATTTTAGCAGCAATGGGCGAACCTTTTACCCACCGATGAAAGTCTGTTTTGGATCGGGGTTCGTTAAAATTAAGGAAATATTATCATGACAAGTACAATCCTTCAAGGTTTTAAACTGTCACCTCAGCAAAAACATTTGTGGCTGTTGCACCAAAGAACTGATAGCCTACCTTATTGCTCCTTATGTGCTATGGAGATTGTCGGCTCTCTTAATCAAGACATTTTAAAGACAGCCTTACATAAGGTTGTCCATAAACATGAAATTCTCCGCACTACCTTTCATTGCTTACCTGCGATGACTATTCCACTTCAAGTTATAAATGATTGTAGCATACTTTTAATTGAGAATTATGACTTGAGCGGGTTGGAACCTGAACAACGGGAGAACGAGATCGCAGCACTTTTTCAAGATCTAAAACAGCAAAATTTCGACTTAAAAAAGTGCCCATTATTGCATCTATCTCTAGTTAATTTGTCACCAGAACTGCATGTATTATTTGTCAGTGTACCTGCTCTTTGCGCGGATAAAACAACACTCAAGAATTTGATGCAGGAGATTAGCCGAACCTATACAGCCTGTTTACATAATGAGCAACTGGTAAATGAGTCAGTACAATATATTCTTTTCTCTGAATGGCAAAATGAATTGATTGAAACAGAAGAAGCAAAAACAGGAATAGAGTATTGGCAGCAGAAAAATATTTCTCATATTTTTACATTAAAGCTATTTGGCGAAAATCAACCTGATCCATCCAGATTTACACCTCAAATTTTTACTCAAAGGCTTCATCTCGGACTAGCAGCGGAAATTGAAGTTCTTGCCAGCAAGTACGATACTTCAAAATCTGTATCCTTGCTAGCGTGCTGGCAAATTTTACTCTGGCGTCTTACCGGAGAATCAGACATGATAGTCGGGACTGACTACGATGGTAGAACAGAGGAAGAGTTAAAGGATGTACTAGGACTGTTGACAAAATATCTACCTATTCATTGTCATCTAGATGAGGAATCAAAATTCAGTGAAGTTGTGAAACAGGTCACTCTCTCAAAAACAGAAATGTATGATTGGCCAGAATGTTTTACTTGGGAGCAAATTTTAGGAGCAGATGCCACTGTCATCGGTTTGCCATTCTTTCCCTTTTGTTTCGAGTTTGAAGAACAATCTCCCGATTATTCCACTAATGAGGTATCTTTTTCAATAGACAAACAGTATGCCTGTTTAGATCGATTTAAAATTAAACTCTCATTTGTTGAAAAAAATGAAACTTTGGAAGCGGAATTTCACTACGACTCTGAGCTATTTTCTCTAGAAGATATTCAGCGCTTAGCAGGCCTATTTCAAACACTATTAAAAAGTTTGATTGAAAATCCACAAGCTGCACTTATTGAATTAGAGATTCTGAGCAATGTTGAGCAGCAGTGCCTATTGGTTGAGTTTAACAATACAAAGACAGATTTTCCTCAAGACAAGTGTCTCCACCAACTTTTTATGGAACAGGTAGAACGCACGCCGGAACATATTGCTGTTGTGTTTGAAGACCAACAATTGACCTACGCTCAGCTGAATGCTAGAGCCAATCAATTGGCACATTATTTGCAGAACTTGGGGGTAGAGCCAAATATGTTGGTGGCAGTTTGTCTTGAGCGCTCCCTGGAAATGGTCGTTGGGTTACTAGGGGTTCTTAAAGCTGGTGGAGCATATTTGCCACTTGACTCAATGTATCCACAAGAACGGCTTGCTTTGATGTTGGAGGACAGTCAAGCACCAATGTTGTTGACGCAACAACGACTATTAGCCATTCTTCCTGAACATCAGGCACAGACAATTTGCTTGGATAGTAACTGGGAAATCATTGCCCAACAAAGCGAAGGAAACCCTGTTAATAAAACAACCATTGAAAACCTAGCTTATGTAATTTATACATCAGGCTCTACAGGCAAGCCTAAAGGAGCGATGCTTGCGCACCGTGCAATTTGCAATCATATGTTCTGGATGCAAACAAGTTTCCCCCTCACCGAACAAGACAAAGTTTTACAGAAAACTCCATTTAGCTTTGATGCCTCAATTTGGGAATTTTACGCACCTTTATTGGTAGGAGCGCAATTAGCGATCGCTCGACCTGGAGGACATCGGGACAGTAATTATCTCATTAAGGTAATTGCTGAACAGCAAATTACGATTCTTCAGCTTGTCCCATCCTTATTGCAAATGCTCTTAGAGCATGGGGGTATCAAAACCTGTACATCCCTCAGACGCGTCTTTTGCGGGGGAGAGACTTTACCAGTTGCCCTTCAAAAAGACTTTTTTACTTATCTGGATGCAGAATTGCATAATCTCTATGGTCCGACTGAAACTTGCATTGATGCCACCTTCTGGACTTGTCAACGCGAGGTTAATCAACAAATCGTCCCCATTGGTCTTCCCATTGCCAACACGCAAGTTTATATTCTCGACAACCAGTTGCGGTCAGTCCCCATCGGCATTTCAGGTGAGTTGTACATTGGAGGTATTGGTCTTGCTCAAGGTTATCTTAACCACCCAGAGTTAACACTGGAGAAGTTCATCCCTAATCCTTTCAGCCAAGAAAGGGGAACACGCTTGTACAAAACAGGAGACCTCGCCCGCTATAGGAATGATGGAAACATTGAATACCTGGGTCGTGTCGATAATCAAGTCAAAATTCGTGGCTTTCGCATCGAACTCGGAGAAATTGAAGCAGTCCTCAACACCCATCCCCAAATACAACAATCTGTAGTTGTTGCACAAGAAGATATTCCAGGGAACAAACGCCTAGTAGCTTATGTAAGTACCTCTGATGAATCACTCACTATCAACCAACTGCGTGAATTTATCAAACAGAAGCTACCAGAATATATGGTGCCAAATGCCTTTGTCACTTTAAACAGCCTACCATTAACACCCAACGGTAAAATAGACAAAAAAGCACTACCAGCACCTGATAAAGAAATTGCACGGTCAGCTGAATACGTAGCACCACGTACAGCCATAGAACTTCAACTGACTCAAATTTGGTCATCTGTTCTTAATATCACTCCCGTGGGAGTAAAAGACAATTTCTTTACTCTAGGAGGTCATTCGCTTTTAGCTGTCCGCCTCATGTCCCAGATTCAACAACATTTCCAAGTCAATTTACCTTTAATTAACCTTTTTCAAAGTCCCACTATCGAACAACTAGCACAACTTCTAAATTCCTCAACAGATTCTTTACCTTGGTCAGTCCTAGTTCCTATCAAATCTAATGGCAATCAACCACCTCTGTTCTGCATTCACCCAGGTGGAGGCAATGTTCTTTGCTATCAAGATTTAGCCTATCATCTGAATTCAGAACAACCATTCTATGGGCTACAATCTGTTGGTTTAAATCCCAAAAATCAAACTCATACTAGCATTGAACAAATGGCGACTCACTATATTCAAGAGTTACAAACTGTTCAACCAAACGGTCCCTATTTTCTCTCTGGCTGGTCTTTGGGTGGCTTGATAGCTTTTGAGATAGCTCAGCAACTTTCTCACCAAGGTGAACAGATAGCTCTGTTGGCTTTACTAGATACTTACCATCCTTCCATAGCTTCTCAAGAACTAGAAGACAATGCTGCTCTATTAGTAGGGTTATTGGGAGAAGATTTGAATCTCTGTTTAGAGCAACTGCGGCAATTTGAACCACAAGAGCAACTAATCTATGTGGTGGAACAGGCTAAGCAGAGAAATCTAGTTTCACAAAATTTTGATTTAGCTCAAGCTCACCATCTGCTAAGAATTTTCAAGCTCAACGTCCAAGCTGGGAAAAATTACAAACCTCAATATTACTCAGGCTCAATAGTTTTATTCAAAGCCAGTGAGACTGATGCTGATCTTGAATTTGCTTGGAGTGAAGTGGTGGAACATATAGAAACTAATGTGGTTCCTGGCACCCATCGAAATATGCTAACACCACCTTATGTCCAAACACTAGTTGAAAAACTCCAACAATCTCTTGAACAAGCACAAACTCATCAACTAGAAAAATTAAATGCTCACAACACTCAAAATTGAAGGGATATTCTCACATGCATGTGTGTTTTATTCATCTGAAAACTGCTATATCAATCCTAAATGAATTACAAACACTTCTTCCTAGTCCTGTCTATTGATATCTCAATTAGGATTGCTACATATCATTCATATAGATATTGGAGGAAGGAATGACCAAAGATGGAGCAATTCTGAAGCTACGAGTATTCATCATTATTTGGTTGGGACAACTTATCTCGCTGTTCGGCTCCGGACTGACCGGTTTTGCGTTGGGCATTTGGGTATACCAGCGCACTGGCTCAGTCACGCAGTTCGCACTTATTTCTTTGTTTACTACGCTGCCTGGTATCCTGATCTCACCCCTAGCAGGGGCCCTCATTGATCGCTGGGATCGTCGTTGGGCGATGATACTCAATGACATTGGAGCCGGGTTCAGCATACTGGTCATAGCACTACTACTCTTCGCAGGTCAGCTAAAAGTCTGGCACATCTACCTGGGAATGGGAGCCATCTCTGCTTTTAACGCTTTCCAGTGGCCAGCTTTTATGGCTGCAACCACATTACTCGTTCCCAAAAAACACCTCGGTCGCGCTAATGGCATGGTGCAGACCGCAGATGCAACGGCGCAGATGCTCTCACCAGCAGTAGCTGGTATTTTAGTCGTGACTCTTCAGATCCAGAGTCTACTTCTAATCGACGTTGCTTCTTTTGTTTTCTCCCTCGTTACACTGCTGCTAGTTCGATTTCCTAGACCTGAAACCACTACAGAGCAGAAAGCGCAGCAGCGATCGCTACTGCATGAGGCTGCCTACGGTTGGACTTACATCACTGCACGACCTGGACTGCTGGGATTGTTAGTGTTCTTCGCTACCAGCAATTTCCTGACCGGAGTCATCAGCGTGTTGGTTACGCCCCTAGTGCTGGCATTTGCTCCCGTCGCCCTGCTTGGCACCGTGTTGTCTATTGGCGGGAGTGGAATGCTGGTCGGCAGTCTGGTAATGAGCATTTGGGGTGGTGGCAAGCGCCGCATTTACAACGTCCTGAGTTTCACATTCTTGGGCGGGGCGTGCATTCTACTTGCTGGACTCCGACCATCTGTTCCTATCTTCTTTTTTACTGCCTTTTTTTACTTCTTTGGCTTGCCGCTGATCAACGGTTCCAGTCAGGCTATCTGGCAGAACAAGGTTCCACCTGATGTACAGGGAAGGGTTTTTGCTGTGCAGCGCATGCTCGCTTGGGCATCTCTACCGCTTGCCTGTCTGGTTGCGGGACCTTTAGCTGATCGAGTCTTCGAGCCATTGCTTGTCGTTGGAGGACCTTTGGCTGGAAGCATTGGACAGATCATCGGTGTCGGTCAAGGGCACGGCATTGCACTGTTGTTTGTTGTTATGGGAATACTAACTACGATCGCAACGGCTGGAGGCTATCTGTATGTACCTTTACGGCAGCTAGAAGATGAACTGTCGGATACAACCGTGCTATGAAACTCCTGCCACAGGTGAAAATAAAAGGTAAAGGCGCACTCTTGTTGTTGAAACACGAGTACACAAATAGCTTGAAGTTTATCCAAACTGTATTGATTCTTATTTGAAAAGGCAAGTATTGTGAACCACAAATTGACCAAAACACTCAGAGCGATCGGTATGGGTGTGCTGGCGCTGACCGCCTTGGCTGGAGGGGTTGTTACCTATACTGTCCGTCACTCATGGCCGCAGGAGACTGGTATCATTCAAGTGTCTGGCCTAAAAGATAAGGTAGAAGTCTTTCGTGATCAGTGGGGCGTGCCACACATCTATGCCTCCAATCAGCATGACCTATTTATGGCTCAGGGCTATATTCATGCACAGGATCGCTTCTGGCAAATGGATGTTTGGCGACATATTGGCTCAGGTCGCCTGGCTGAAATGTTTGGCAAGCCGCAGATTCGTACCGATAAATTTCTGCGTACATTGGGGTGGGCACATGTCGCTCAACAAGAGTTAGCACAAAGTGACCCTCATACAATTGCGATCTTGCATGCCTATGCAGATGGTGTTAATGGCTATCTTGCCAACCACCACGGCAATGCCCTTAGTTTGGAATATACCATACTTAGATTGCTCAACCCAAACTACCAGCCTGAACCCTGGCAACCCCTCCACACCCTAACATGGGTCAAAGTTATGGCAGGAGACTTGAGCGGCAGTCTTGAGACTGAGGTTCAACGCACCATTTTGCTCAAAACTCTTACACCAGTCAAACTCAATGAACTCTTTCCCCCCTACCCAAAGGATCACCCGGTCATTGTTCCCAAACCAAACCTCACCATCAGATCCAATTCAACATTGCCGATTAGTCAAGCCTTAGCTCCTGGACTTTTTACAGCCTTACAGCCTATCAGTGAACAGCTTGCCATTTTAGATGCCAATTTAGGACAGGCTAGTGATGGTATTGGCTCAAATAGCTGGGTGATCTCAGGTCGGCGCACCGCTACAGGCAAGCCTATCTTAGCTAATGATCCTCATCTCGAAGTTCAAATGCCCTCAATTTGGTACGAAGTCGGGCTGCACTGCACTTCCAAAGGTCAGGATTGTCCCTACGACGTGAATGGTTTTTCCTTTGCAGGGATGCCAGGAGTGATTATTGGTCATAATGACCACATTGCTTGGGGCTTAACCAATGTTGATCCTAATGTAACAGACTTGTATATCGAGAAAATCAATCCCAATCGTCCTAACCAGTATGAAGTCAACGGGAAATGGGTTGACATGAAACTTGTCAAGGAGAATATCCAAGTTGCTGGAACAGATCCAGTTTCTCTGACAGTGTGCTACACCCGCCATGGACCAATTATCTCAGGCACTTATCAAGGACTGGAAAACTTTAGTCAGAAAGCAGGGATACATCTACCCGAACATTACGCCCTTGCTCTACGCTGGTCAGTGCTGGAAACTTCCAATACCTTCCGAGCAATTTGGAAGATGAACCGTGCCCAGAACTGGGAAGAGTTCCGTGTTGCTGTTAAAGACTTTGACGTCCCGTCTCAAAATATGATTTACGCGGATGTGAAAGGAAACATTGGATACCAAATGACTGGCAAAGTCCCCATCCGTACCAGCGGAAATGGACGTTATCCTGTTCCAGGCTGGACTGACAACTATGAATGGAAAGGGTATATTCCCGATCAGCAACTTCCCTTTACCTTCAATCCCCCTCAAGGTTATATTGTAACTGCTAATAATGCCGTAGTTGGTGCGAATTACCCATACCTAATTTCGACTGATTGGGATTACGGTTACCGCGCTCAGCGGATTGTCGAGATGATCGAGCGGCAAACTGCTCCAATTTCTCCGGGCTATGTTCAGCAAATGCAGGGGGACGATAAGAATTTAAATGCTGCAACACTAGTACCCATTCTGCTCCAAATCCCCCTACAGGACGCACACTTAGAGTGTGTCCGTAATATTTTGGTTTCTTGGGATTTCCGGCAAGACATGAACTTAGCAGCCCCTGTTCTGTTTGAAACCTTTTGGAAACACCTGTTGGTCGATACCTTTCATGACAAGCTGCCTCAAGATTATTGGCCTAGTGGTAACAGTCGCTGGTTTGAGGTAGTAGGTCTCCTAGTGAAACAACCGCAGAGTCCTTGGTGGAAAAACAACACAGCGTCTGCCACTGGAAACCGTGACCAGATATTTCGTCAGGCCTTCGCCGAGGCAGTGGATGATTTGGAGCGCACTTTGGGCAAAAACCCAGCTAAGTGGCATTGGGGTGATCTACATACCACTACCTTCCGCAATGCTACTTTGGGCCAATCAGGTATTGCTCCGATTGAAGCCCTCTTCAATCGTGGTTCTTTTTCCGTTTCGGGTGGTAGTTCAATTGTCAATGCTACATCCTGGGATGCAACCAAATCCTTTGAAGTGGAAGTGTTGCCTTCGATGCGGATGATTGTAGATCTGAGCAACTTGCAAAACTCACTTGCCATTCACACCACTGGGCAATCTGGTCACGCCTTTCACCCGCACTATGACGACATGATTGAGTTGTGGCGCAAGATTCAATATCACACCATGCTTTGGCAGCGGAGTGCACTACAAGCTAGTACATCTTCTCACCTAACCCTGACACCGCCTTAGCAAGACTCATCAGTGGACGGCTCAAGAAGCTTGTGATATCATGTCCGTCTAATTGCAATACCCGTGAATGCAGAGCGCTTGTCTCTCTCAAATGCTCTCCATGACTTGATTTTGGGAATTTTAACCGAATTGTAGGCGATCGCCAAAACCTTGACGGGGCGATAGTATTTTTGGTTGGAAGTTGTGTGGGTTAATCATTGCCG
>Ga0209611_10006436_pt1 | contig 19241 bp, 9 predicted proteins | sample S1TSphgellanicum_3_FD_187693 | JGI IMG/M metagenome (GOLD analysis project Ga0209611, IMG submission 187693) | Host-associated microbial communities from peat moss isolated from Minnesota, USA - S1T2_Fc - Sphagnum magellanicum MG (SPAdes) (version 2) | ecosystem: Host-associated > Plants > Peat... | reverse complement strand
ATGGAGTGCTTATGATGGTACCATTGTGTTTCTCCGACTCGGTCTAGGTGCCAAAAGGTGCGAAGGCGGAGGAAGTAACGTTCGCAAGGCGCCAGCAACCTTTCGGTACCTTAAAAGCTTTTCCGATTTCTGAAGATGTTCGATTCCTCTGATGACAGATAAAGAAGATTGCCCCACTTTTTTCTTCCACCTTCCACTGAAAATTGTGCGAAAGGCGTCCAAGCTACTTACCATTTTATAAAGATCTTGATCTTGCGGGAGTTCGTTTACCGTTTCTTGGATGCGGTACAATTTGCACGATAGAAACCAGACGAGGGGAAGGTTTCACTTCTTTTCAAGTGTAAGAAGTTGTGCAAATTTTATGCATTCCAAGTTTCTTCAAGGAGTAACAATCTGAGTCTATCTGCTTGCGAGATTGACTTCCACTCTGCATTCTGGTTGAAGAAGAGCACCGTCTTCTCCTTTTGCGCTTTTGGTAGGATTTGGAGCTACTCTTACCACGAGGACCTACCCGCATTCAAAATGACGTAGCAAATATAGTGATCTTTTGGGGAAGATGCGCCTTGATCACTCGGCCATATAAGAAAGATGAAGAAGGAGCAATTCCACTTTCTTTGCAAGCAAATTGCTAATGCCTTCGCATTCTCTTAGATCAACGCCACACACGTTTGCATTGTCATCCATAAACATCAGGCTACAGTTGATGGTCCCAACTTTCCACCACAATTGCATATGAGAGCTCTTCCCGAAGTCATCTCTCCCCGTCTCTCACCGCCCCTCTTTTCTGGTCAGATCTCACTGGGCAAGATGGTCTCGTTATCTATGTCTCGGAAGAGCCCACCTTAACCATCAAAATATTCTACACATGGGACCACAAAGCACATCCATGTTGTGTAATGCGAGTGCTATAGCGACAGCAAGGAGGAGATCCATGTTCCTGCTATCAAGCTCCGTGTTCCTGCTTTATGCCCATGATTAGCGGGAGCAATCACAAATTTTTCCAAGCTGAAAACTCACCAGTTCCTGTCTTGGATACACCTTCTCTTCAAAGTGTTGTCAGTGGTGGAATCAACTGTATTCTATCTCATCTTGGATCTTCTTTCTGCTGATTGCTTCCTGAATGACAAGCTTTGACAAGTCCAGACAAATGCAACAACTCTGTCTCCAATCTCTCTCAAACAAATCTCTTTGGTTTTTGGCAAATTTTCATAGATAATGTTAAGTAGCAGCCATCTGTCCCTTCTCCCACACAAGCACATACAGTTCATGTCATCCTCTCTGTGATTGTTCTCTTCTTCCTTGTGCAATACTACAGTTTATACCTTCCAATGCTTTGTGAGGATGAAGAACATGCATTGTCTTCTGTGTGATCCTTTGTCTAAGAATTTTTTGCAATCTCATTTATTGAATTTATTTCATTGCAGTGATATGATAGTGTGCTTTGTGGTCCCATGTGTAAAATATTTGTCATTATTCTGGATCTCTGAAGCTCCTTGATAGCTAAAAGGACACCCTTGTCTTGTCTGTGTGCCTTCTCAAAGCACTGCAGTCTGCCCTGCATTTCTTCCAGTTGCCTCCTGTCTTAACCAAGCAAGGGACCTGAAGCAAAGATGGCTGAGTGTCGAAGAGCTCATTGTCCTCCTCCTCCTCCTTACATACCAACAGGGCCCTTACACCCCAATTTTTCGGATCTTGGGAAAGTGCCCAGGGATTTGTTAACAAAGGGCTTCAGTCCAGGACATGTTCTTTCATTTTCTTGCTTGGGTCCTAAGAATAGTCTGTTGACATCTACGGCCACAATTCAAACAGCTAGCACAGTTGGAGTAACAACTGCCAGCGTGGTGGAGGGATGCCGCAAGCATGAACTTTCATTCAGCACTCTCAATAACCAGGTACTTTCTGATACATTTCACAGTCTATCTGCACAAAGTAATGGGAATCAGAATCTCATATATAATTTTCTGTCTCTGTAGTTTACATGTCTTCATGTTTTTATGCCTAGCTATGTTCATCTTTGTTGGATCTTGATAGGGCTCTGTCTTCTGCCTGTAGAGAAAGGTCATGCTGATCTATTTGTAGTTTACCTCTTTGGTGTAAGGTTAGCTGTCTTGTGACAAGGTGCCCAACAATTTTTTCCCCAGTCCCTTGCCTACCTTAGACAGGGGCATTTGCTCTTCCACAGCAGATGGAGCTGTTTGCTCACCAAGGGTGAGAGGCAAGAATATGAGCAAACATCCTATGTTAAAGAGCTGGGTACTGCCAAAAAGCTCATGAAAAGCTGAATGCTGAAGTGTGGACACCCTAACAGTTGTACTTCTAATCCTGTGGGAAGCTTTTCCCAGGTCCTGGCCTCTTTCTGTAGAATCCTTTTGACAAACAGTTGGTTGATTTTCACATGCAGATCACTAGTATATCATCATTCACTGATTTAGCAATCAATGGATTGACAGCTACTGTGGAAGCTTCTGCACCTGGTGGAAGGAAGGATTCAAAAATAACTGTATGAAACCTCACTTTTACTTCTCATTTGTGTGGAATCATCCCTGTGGATGAGAGCTCTAGGGAACTACTTGAACATTACTAGTTAATGTAGAGGAAGATGGTCAACACTGGTAGCTCATATAGGGGTCAAACTGCAGGAAACTTTCAATGTGTTGATCCTCAGCAAATCCCCTTTTGGTGTGCAGTTGCAATATGTGAATGAAAACGCAAATATCTCTGCAAAAGTTTCCGGCACCCAACCTAATCCTGAAGTTGAACTCTCATTGGGTCTTGGCACCAGTTGCTTATCTGCTGGTGGAAGTGCACTGTTTGATGCACGCACACAGCGCATTATGAGTGCCAGAGCTGGTAAATCTCTCCTCTCTCCAGTTGCCACATGTGGAAGGTGTTAGTGTTAATTCCTTCACCAAATTTGATCAGAGAATTGTTGCATATTTTTTATGGGCCAGTTTTAAGGAAAATTTTCATGACAAATTTTTGGAGAATACGTCACTACTGTGGTAAACATTGTCATTGCATGAGGGGACAACACCAAAATCTGTTTACAAGCTAGAAACTGGTATCTTATGTTATTTGAGGACTTTTAAAACTCAAACTTCTCCTTACCTTTTTCTTGGTCCTTTCTGCACAGGGATTGGCTATCAAAATGAAAGCTTGTCAGCTGCTGTCTTATTTGACCCACTTACTGACAGATATGTTGACGCCTACTTTTCCCGTGTAATTTCACCTGAATTGCAAGTTGGAGCCATTCTGTCTCACCAGATGGATCAGGGATTTGGCTCTGCAAAGGTTGGGGGTTCATATCATTGGGATAAACAATCAACAGTTAAGTGGCGGATAGATAGTCATGGAATGGCTGCAGGCTTGCTTCAGTACACACCTAACACCCGAATCACATTTGGTCTTCTCACAGACATCAACTTAAAGGACTTAGGGGCAAAACCCCAAATTGGATTGAGCATGAGCTTGAAAGCATAAAGCTCCATGGTTCTAGAGACTACATATTCCCTTGAGTCCTGATGAATTTAGTCCCTAACAACCATGATCCCTTCAATGAGATGCTGTGTTGCACACCTCAGCTCTGGATGTGAGAAGAATCAAAGGGTTTGTCTAGCCTTGATGTTTGATCCTCATTGAAGTCAATCTACTCAATGTCCTGTTTCTACAAGAGGTACCAAAACCAAGTGCCATGGAGATGGACAGGCAAACATCTCCAGATCTTCCACAGAAAGCCATCCAAACTTTCCTCTTTATGCTGGGTATAGAATTCTATCCCAACCAGGCTTTCCACAAATTTTCCACAGTGCAAACTGTTAGGATTTTGTCTAGGTTGAGGTTGTCAAATGAAGATTGGAAAAGTTTTTCCAGTATGAATTGAACTTACCTGCATTTAGACTGTCTGAATTAATTGAGTCATAGGTTTTGACAGCTCAAATGTTGCTCTTAGAACTCAAACTAGTATCTTCAAAAAAGGGTAATCTCAAAAGAATTACCTTTGAAGGTGATGTTTGGAGACACAGGTCAAGCATTGCATAAAAGAAAAGCAGATGTATGTACTATTAAAATCAGTGATAATCATTCATGAAGTCCAGTAGTAAGACTCTTTGAGATTCAATACTTACAGCAGACTTGTGTAGGTTTGTGTCCCCAATTTTCATGCATCTTTTATTGAATGGAATAAAACACCAGCCGAATGTGACAAATTGCTCAACTCTTGAGGAATTGTATGTGGTCATTCTAAGATGCACAAAGTTTCTGACCTGTTACATATGTAAACAGTCAACTAGAGTCACTGAACTCTGTACTACATGATTTATGCGGGTAATTTGGCAGAATCCTCCTGCATTGTTTCAAAGTTCCCTAGTTGGCCATGCCAGAAGAAGGAAAGCTTGTTAAGATTTTGGGCATACCGCAACCAAATACAATTGTCCTCTTATCATATGATGATAGTTTCTGATAGTACCAACCTACTGCTTTGCCCTCACATGACAAAAGACTAGCACAGAATTGGAATGTTTTCTTCTCCAATATGAGAAGGATGCATTGGCAATCCTCGTTTCTGAAGCCAAAAGATTTCTCATGACCAACATCATGGGTTGCTTATTAATGCTGAAGGGTTATCTTATGACCACTTTTGCATTGCAAAACACATGTAACAATTGGATACTATCTAGTGGTGTAGTGATTGTGAAAAGCCTCCAGGAACAAATAACATGTAACATTGAAAAGCACCTTGTAAATGGCCAAATATCACCCCTACAGCTACATATAGAATGTAATGCCTACCCAGCATAATGTGGGATATGGCAGTGGCCAGTGGCCAGGTATTCAGAAGAATCAAAGCAAACCTCAAAAAAAATTCATCATCTTCACGCATAGTGACTGCGAAATTGTGCAATGATGATAAGGATATGAAATATCTGAATGAATTCAGAAGATGGGCAGAAACAGCTGCTTGAACTTGTCTTTCCACAAACCAACATTAGCCTAACCAGTGTGGCAATCATCATTGCTCTTGTTAAATCACCACTTGGAAATGACCAGGGGTCCACAGCAACTACCACATGACCCTCATAGTACACAGGACGACTGTGCTTCACTGTCCCTTTGATGGCTCCAACAACAATGAGATCAATAATGAATGTAATAAAAAGATTGAAAACAAAAGCATGGGTTTCAGGAGAAAGAGCTGCTGGCAGCAACCAAATCAAAGCGGTTGCTGGGATCCAAAACAATCCTTCGCTTGAGACCTCAAAGCTGCACGTAAGCGGGTACAAATAGATACCCAGGCGGTGGACTTACTGTAAAAACTCTTGATCACATTCCAACATTTGTTGCAGAAAGCTTGTTGCCGCCGGTGCATCAGGAGTTGAATCGGAGGTAGAGGATATCACGGTTGGGTGATTGATAGTTCTTGAAACCAAGTCTTCTATTTGATTTCGTTGCTTAAGACCCTCTGAATCCGTTTGGCCACACCTGATCTACCGATATACTTCCATACTCGCGGAGATGGAATTCACAGAATAGGTATGCGATGACTTGGAAAGCTCTGCACCCATCAATTTCAACATGAAAAAAAGCACGATACTTCATCGATATGCGATAAACTTGAATGTCACCATGTTTAGACTTGCGAAGGACTACTGAGAACTACTCCCTTTCAGGTATCCAAGAGTAGCAAAACAGTACTACATTTTTCATTGTTTTATGTTTGATCTTCGACAAGAAAGAAGGTAACTGAATAAAAAGATGGTGATGAAGTGTGGCCCTTCAGAAAGGAGGTTACCTTTATAATCTAAACACATTTCTTTCAGAAGATACTGTACTTTGCCTGCACAGGTAGTAAGAAACTCATATCAAGATGAAAAGAAAGCTTTCCTTAACTAGCTTTCAAGGGCGGGGACTGGCAAGAAAACCACAATTCAATTATGCAGACGAAAAGGTATAGAGGTTCAAAAAGACAAAAGGTCAACTGGAGAAGCAGAGCTCCAGGCAACTGAAAACACATGCATTTCCTTGCAGAAAAACTGGATTTCAACAACCTGCCGGCAGAAGCCGGAAAATGTCAATAGAGTCATTTGAAGCCATCAAGCTCTCACACATCTACTGCTCATAACAGCATCGCAGTGTTCATGGTGATGGCTACATCGAGGGTTATGCTACTGCGTGGGGCTGCACTCTGTAGGGTTTTTCAAAACCCTATCTGCAGATTCCATTAAAGTTTTAGAAAAGGAAGAGTCAGATTACCGGACAACAAGCTTCGTCAACAGGTACTGCGTTTCATCCATGTTTTGTGTCATCCATGGGAACGATGAATTGCAAGTTTGTTGTATAATGTAATGCGGCTTTGGTTCTGCCGGCGGTTGATGACAGTTATAAACTGCCGCGCAACAGCCGCCCGCCCGCTCGCACATCCCGCTGCAATCTCTTCCATATTACAACTGCAATCAAGTGAAGCACACTTCCCCCTTCTCATGTGTTCTCTCCTCCCCTCAGTCCAGTTCACAATTCTCTCCCAATTTGAACCTCCAGATAAAACTCCCCGAGGATCATACTTCTTCTTCATCCACATTCATATTCTTCTTTACCCATATAATTCATAAGGGCGCACCAGCATGAGAGAAATTCTGCATATCCAAGGTGGGCAGTGTGGCAACCAGATTGGTGCCAAATTCTGGGAGGTACACTGATGTGCCCTTCATATCAAACTCTTTAAGTTATATATTGTACTCTATATAATCTTCCTGCACTTCAAAGTCTTACTTCTTATGTACATTTCTAAATGCTTGTTTGGTGTTGCCGGATCTGCAAGAACGGAAATCTTGTGCAATATGTAAGGAAACAGGATTAATCTCCACAATTAATGTCATGGTTGTTACGGAAATACCATGCAGATTGATCACAGTAAAGTCCTTGAAAAAGTACGAAAAATCTTTGTCTTGGGCTGATTTCAACGGAAGATTCATAGAATCGCATCGTAACTCTATTGAATCGCAATAGTCATGGGCAGTTGGAAGACTCGTAAGACTTTAGATTTCGATGCAACATTACAGAGATATCTGCATTATGCATCATTGATCTGAAATCGTTTGAAACTGGGCTCGGATATTTGTCATCCTGAGTCGACAATTCGTCGTGAGTAATAATTGTCACCGCGAATCTAGTGGGTCAAATACATATATTTATACACATATTACATTGGGAGCCATGTGCGAAACTTATTCAGAATTACTATGTTGCAAACAATTGATGCTGCTTCCTGAATCGATCCCGGTGTCAATATCAGTGCTAGTGCTAGAGAACAATTTCTGGAGTGGATATCCAAATTGAAAGAGTAGGACATTGAACCATTTAATCATGTGGAAGGTCCCATCAAGGCACGCTCGAGGTCAGTGGATCAGTCTTGTGAGTTTTGCTTGTAAAAAGTATGCAACAATGACACTGGGATTCTCATCATTAATTGCAGGTGATTTGCGATGAACATGGTATCGACCCGACAGGAACGTACCATGGAGACTCAGATCTGCAGCTGGAGCGAATAAATGTGTACTACAACGAAGCCAGTGGTGGTCGATACGTGCCGCGTGCGGTGCTCATGGATCTGGAGCCCGGAACCATGGACAGTGTCCGATCGGGACCTTATGGTCAGATCTTCAGGCCCGATAATTTTGTGTTTGGCCAGACTGGAGCCGGTAACAACTGGGCCAAGGGCCATTACACCGATGGCGCGGAACTCATCGACTCCGTGCTTGACGTCGTCAGGAAAGAGGCCGAGAGTTGCGATTGCCTCCAGGGTAATTTTTTTCAAAACATGGCAACTCTTCAGTGATGATCGGGCTGTCAAGCGCCGCATTTAAAGGACAGATCTTTGGAATTCTCTTATTTTCTTCCCCTTCAAACTGCCAATTCGCATTAACACATAATATGTGAGCTTCCGACAGTTGACAATCAGTTATATATCCTGACTGTTGTGCCGAACTGATGCTGAATTCGTTGCGCAAAAACTTCAGGTTTTCAAGTGTGTCATTCAATGGGAGGCGGAACGGGATCAGGCATGGGCACACTGCTCATTTCTAAGATCAGGGAAGAGTACCCGGATCGCATGATGGTGACTTTCAGTATTGTGCCGTCGCCTAAAGTGTCGGATACAGTGGTGGAGCCTTACAATGCCACGCTCTCCGTGCATCAGCTCGTCGAAAACGCTGATGAATGCATGTGTCTGGACAACGAGGCTCTCTATGACATTTGTTTCCGAACTCTCAAGCTCACAACCCCTACTTGTACGTTTCAAGCTACCACTTCCTCTCAAATTTGTTTGACATAAGAGCCTCCTGCAAGTTTAGCTCCAGCTGACCCACTACTGACGATATAGAGACGTACACCGCAATCTATGCATGCACAGCTTTGCATTCAAGTCAGAAGATTTTGAAAAGCTCAATTTCAGTATGAATTTTGAGCCTTGAGCTGAAAAAATCATCATTCAAACGCATCATCTGGAGAATAAGTTCATGATGACAACTTTATTAGAAACATTGATAATAATACTGGAAAAAATAGTATTGGGTTCGACAAATTCTCTATTGTTTGAACTCGAGATCCAATTTCTGTAAGAGGTGAAAGTAATCTATGTAAACATGAGAATTGTGCACGCAGTTGGTGATTTGAACCATCTTATCTCAGCGACCATGAGTGGCGTGACTTGTTGCTTGCGATTCCCGGGTCAGCTCAACTCCGATTTGCGCAAGCTGGCAGTCAACCTTGTCCCTTTCCCTCGCCTCCACTTCTTCATGATCGGCTTTGCGCCCCTCACGTCGCGAGGCTCACAGCAGTACCGCGCCCTCACGGTCCCGGAGCTGACACAACAGATGTGGGATGCCAAGAACATGATGTGCGCTGCGGATCCACGGCACGGCCGCTACCTGACGGCGTCGGCCATGTTCCGCGGCCGCATGAGCACCAAAGAAGTAGACGAGCAGATGCTCAACGTGCAGAACAAAAACTCGTCCTACTTCGTGGAGTGGATACCTAACAACGTCAAAGCTAGTGTTTGCGACATTCCACCCAAAGGACTCAAAATGTCCGCCACTTTCATCGGGAACTCCACCGCAATTCAGGCACGAACATCGAAACATCCGCCTACCCAAATCGACTTTTTCTTGTTATATCTCATGTCTGGTTCGATCTGGTCCGTTAGTCTCTTTCTATTGTCCTCTTTCTTTGCCACGGGGTAAGGCTCTCTGACGAGGGCATTACCAGAATGGCGGTGTGCACGCAGCTATTGCCTGGCGCAGGCTCTTAACGTCCTCTGGTAATGCCCACATTATTCTAGGGCCTTACCCTACACATATATACTAAAGTATTTCTGGACTGGTGGAGGGTTCGGTTCTTAGTGGTTCCCTTTACTCCTTGTGGCCCGCCTCTGTTGGGCTGTTTGCTTGCCTGGACTTTGGTCCTTGCCCCTTGTTTCTTTTTCTCTCCCTTCCTTGGGTGCTTTTTTTTTTTCCTAATAAAGTTTGGCAGGGTTTCATCATTTTCCCGTCTCTTGGATTGACCTGACATGTGATTTTGGGATTGCAACTGAAAAAACCAAAACCAGGAGATGTTCAAGCGAGTGAGTGAACAATTCACAGCTATGTTCAGGAGGAAAGCCTTCTTGCATTGGTACACAGGAGAGGGAATGGACGAGATGGAATTCACGGAGGCAGAAAGCAACATGAATGACTTAGTATCTGAATACCAGCAATACCAAGATGCCTCTGCTGATGAGGAAGGCGAGTTTGAGGAAGAAGAGGAAGCAGCAGGCTAAAACAAACAAGCTAACTCATTGCAAAATTTGGCTTTCCCCCCCTTAAGGCAAGGTCAAACCAGCAACCATAGTTTACAACAATAGGAAATGTTCCATGATGTTCCCAAAGAATGAACTCAGGGTTGATAGTAACACCTGGTGAACATTCCTCAAAATGTGGGACCCCAATGAGAACTACATGGGTGACCCTTAGTCTCTCCCTTCCTTCCAGGAAGAGCCAACAAACTTCTTGTTATTACCCCACTCAGCTTAAATTTGAATTAAATTTGTGCTTATTAGGCTAGAACAAACATAGTACATAAACCATTCATTCAAGGTAAATTTGCCATTGTTTTGCCATCATGCTTACTAAGACCTTTAGATTACGGAACATACAAGACATAAAAGTGTTTGAAGATAGCAACATCTTATAACATTTGTGCTATTGAGATTTGTTTTTCCATTCCTTTGTCACCGTCTAGTAGGCTATATCAATGAGCTTGGGGATCATCACAAAGATATTTTTAAAATAAAATTTGGTGGATAATTTAATATCCTTAAGATTCTTAAAAGATAAATTTCAAACATGTCACAATCATTTTAATATTTTATAAAAATCAATGAGACCTAATGAAATTATGTCAAATTGAATTAAATCTCAACCATAACAAATGATGTTGCTAGATATCCAATGCCAAGAAAAATTATATCATATTTACTTTTCAAATTCTTTATAAAGTGTTTGAAAAATGAAAATTTCAAAAAAATACAAACAAAGATCATAATACTAAATGAACATTTTTTATTTGAACTCTAAAACACATATGAAATATGTACATACATTAAACTAGTGTTGGATGCAACTTTTTCTTACAAAACATTGATTTATTTTTTTAATGTGTATACGAAGAGTTGCATGTGTCACACATCCAAAATTGTTTTCTTTATATTCTTAGGACTACTTGAAATCCTTCTTCTTAATCCTAAAGGGTACTTTGATTGTAACTATGGCATATGGTTATTTTTAAAATAGAGCACTTCTAACACAAAGGTAGATTATATAACACAACCTCATAACACACACAATAAGAAGATGAAAATTTTATGTCTTGGAGTAAGAGTAATCACATAAGGCATCTTCATGCGAGTTACAACCAAAGAACATATCTAGCACAACATTTCACTGTATGGGGATCATGCATGACATCCACATAAGTTTTCTCTCATTACGAAACATTTTGACAACTTTGATACTTTTGATCAATTTATTACACTATAAGTTTCAATATCTAAACAAATTGGATTATTATCCCCTTGGCCTCCTTTTCATATTGGCCCAATGCCAAAAAAACATTTATTAATTACTTAACGCCTATTGGATTATGCCATCCATTAGCTAATCTATAGTTTTTAGAATTATCCAGTATTTTCATGGATGAGCTCTTATGTTACTAGTTGACATGTTTTCCTCTAAATTATAGCATATTTGGCACATATGGTATCAAATCAATTGATTCACATTATGTTTTATTAAATCAAAGTAGTTAAGTTCAATGAATAATAAGTTCATGAATCGAAATTGCATCCATATACCAAAGATTCCAATGGTTTTAAGTTCCATAAGGTACTAACTTCTTTCTTGGCCATTGTCCACATATTAACTTAATATTTTTCCTAGGCCATGATTATTTTAACTGTTTGTAGATTTTATTTTATTTTTAAAAATTTAGCATGACATCATACATGACCTTTAGTATCCATAATTTACCAAATGTACATGATTAGCCACAATTTGTAATTATTTTTTGAATTTAATTATATAATCAGAATGTGCTTATCTAATTGTGGAAAATCAACTACCCCTAATTGTCATTGGACTACATGCTTCTGTCAATCATTTTTGTAAATGTAAATTTACGCATGAATATAATATAAGATCCCATATATTGGTTGTTGTGGAAAATTTATAATTCAATTAATATTATAATAGGATTATGTTTATTTTTAAAATTCATATATAATTAATATAAGGTATGCATTAATAATAAATATAATTAACATATGTACAATAAATTTATAATAAGTATTAGTTGTTAGTAGGTTCAATTACTAGGATGTTGAAGGTGCAAATTATATCAAAAATTTCAAATTAAGAAAAATACTAATGAGGTGGTATTTATTTGGTTAGTATAAAGAGTTTATAAAAATTCAATTGTAACAATGCAAAGTGTTCCACTTACTTAGGTTGCAATACACACCTTGTTTTCTTTGATTTTGAAAATCAAAACATTTTATTTTTCCATTTCTTTCTCGATGCAAACAAACCAATTGTTTGTTAGTTATGATGAAGTTTTTTGTGAATGTGAAACATGGTTTTCATCATTTGGAATGTGATCTTACATATTGAAATGTTCCATGCATGATGAGTTCCTTTAGTCATGCAAAATCAACAATGTTTTTCATCTTTTTAAATAAAATTAAAATTTTAAAAAAAGAGATGGTGCCAAAATTCAATGTAAACATATAATTTGAATTAAATTTAGGCCAATTTAAATGCATGATAAAGGACTTCTAGATAATAACAAGGTGAAAAAACTCAAAGTTTACCCACATAGTGCCCCAAACAATATCCTCTTTCATGCACGTAATGGGAAAACTTAAAACATAATTGCCATTTGATAACTATTATGTATGAAAATTTAATCAATATTGAACAATTTTCCATTATTAAATTAAAGTTTTCATGTTGTAGTTTTTTTTTATTTTATTATTTGACGTTTATCAATATCAAAACATTTCTTGTGTTCTAGAGCAAGTTTTGTTGCAATTTTAGGGAAGAAATGACAACAATTAACAATATCATGACCCACGCAAATTTTGATTTTACACATCAAAAGAATTCTAACCCAAAAAATATTTTTAAAAATAATGATTTAAATGCATGTAAAGGATAAAAATGAAGTTTAGAATTTTAATTTCAAATTTTCATAAAATAATAATAATAATCAAATGACATTACAGTTGATTTTTTGTGTAAATTATGTTTAATTCAATGCATAGGTCTTTGAAACTAGAACTTTAAAATTTTATTTAAGTAATAGATATATTAAACCAAAACACATATGAAGGTTTGGATATGTGAAATATTTGAAATATACATATCTTTATGATTATGCATTTATATCATCTATCACAAATTGAACTTATGTGATGGGTTGATTATAAACTTGGTTCAACACAATGTGTAATGAAAGTCTAATTTAGGATTATATGAAAATCAATCAATCTAATTTATATGATTGCATCTAGGTAGTCAAACTAGATACTTTTGATTAACATGATTATAATAGAATCAAACTCATGATTTTAACCGTGGCATATATAACTATATCCACATTGTTGGCAATTTTCATGAATATGATCTAAAAACATAATAAGAGCTTAATTTTAATAACAAAATAATGTATTAAATTGAAACGTAATTTTTATAAAAAAACACAATCATGAAAACTACCATCCACATAAACATAATGTAAATGTGATGATAAAAGCTAATTTACAAGTTCAATTCAACTATGAAATCACCAAATCAAACGTCTCACTTGTATGATTGGTATACACCTAATCATGTACAAAATCTAGGAATATTGGGTAGTGGTTTAATTTATTGATACATATCATTGATATTTGGCAATAATGAAAATGTTTAAAATTGTCATGTTTGGTCCTCCCAACTCTCCTATTTGTACCCATTGAAATAAATGTTTATTCATATGTTAGGTAAAATGTTCATTTTAGGTATGGCTTGAATTATTTTGAAGATCATTTCTTGAAACAAATTTTTTGTGGCATCATCATAGGTTGTGCGACACACCTTTAGGCTATTTGAACAACATTAATGACCATACTCAATTTTGTGAAATAGAATTCATTGATTTGATTTAAAATTAGATTGAGTTTTAGTTGTTTTGAAAAATCTTTAGATCCAAAAGCTTTTTAAATCCAAAAAAAACATTCCCAACCACATTGTCAAAGACAAAAAAAAATTAAAGAAAAGCATCACAAACTTACCATGTTTCATAAATTCATACAAAACATGCATGAATTCCATGTTATGATTAATATGAACAATATTTGTATGTATTCAATATTTTAAATATTCAAATGGATGAGACATTGTTTTTGAATGGCATATGTGAATGTTCATGATTGATACACAAAACTCACATAGTTTTAAGTGAATTTACATCACAATAATTGCACAAATTTAGTTAAAATGTAAATTGTATGTACTTCATATCAAGACAACATACATAAAAAAAAACCTCATATATATATATCTGTGTGTGTGTGTGTGTGTGTGTGATTTTTTCACTTTGAAGCCCACAGATTTTGCACAAACATATTTTTTATGATTTTTGCATGGATTCTATTGAAATCTCATGATATTGAAAAAAAATTATGAATATATATGAATTTGACAATGAAAGAAAAACATATGATTTAATTAATTGAAAAAAACATGATAGAATGTTATAGTTGAAATAGAAATGTAATACATAAGCCATAATTTTTGTGTTGAAAAGATTAACGAATAATGCCTTAAATGTTTCTTATGTGCATTATCCCATGTAACCTATTAAGGTTCCATCAAAGTAGATGCACAATCAAGTGTCTCAATATTGTGATGAAACTGTGTTTTTTTCTTGGGTACCTTTTATTCAAATGCATATGGTGATTAATGTATTTTTAGATTTAATAATTGGGACTTGGATTTAAACTAACAATTTCATTATGAAGAGAAATATGTGGTTATTAATTGATAAAAAACTCATTTGTTTGTAGTAATGAACTTTTGAAATCAAAAAATATGGGTTCCTTGTTTGACTAAACCATCACAAAATGAAAAAAATTATATTGATTCACATTTCAAATTTGTTATTGGGACTCAATATATGATGTAATACAACATCATAAATTCATATGAGGACTCTTTTATTTGAAAACCTTAACTGTTTGATAGTTAGGGACTTTTGAATGGTTAAAATTTGACCATATTTTCATAGTTTCATATGAGTTGCAATTTTTGTTTATTTTTCAATTTTTTTGTTCTAAAAGTTTTTTTTTTAAAAGTTTTAAATGAGGCATTATTCCTATGAACTTTGTAGGTTTTCCTTTTAGGATTTCCAAATCAAAAAATGACATCAACTACATTAAATACAAGTTTTCACATAGATTTGGGAAAGTTTGTAGGTGATTAAACATGTATTATTCAAATATTAGAATAATAACATTTTTTGAAGTAAAAACCATGTCCATTTGAATCATTTTAAATAATCTTGTATGGACTTATAAAGAGTGTAATTTCTGCCGATATTGAAACATTCAATCGAACATTCACCCTTTAATTTTTTAATACATTCCATCAATTAGGATTTAAAAAATCTTTTGCCCATTCAACATTTTAAAACCTTTTAAGGTGGATAGGTCAATGAATGAACATTTAAAAACTCAAATGGAGTTGAGTCCTCACACATTGTTTTTTTTATTTTAAAACTCAAATAACATTTTTAACCTTCCACCTAACATTTCCAACGCCACAAAAAAAATTCAATTTCGTAAAAGAATGAGCAAGATAAAAGGTGTTTGGTGTAAAGGACTTCAATGTTTAGTGATGAGTGATTTAAAACAGATTGGGATTTTGAATTTTAATTTTTTTATTGTTCCATTTTTGCTTTTGGAATACAATTTTTTTGTAAAGCCCTAGTTGACACACCCATCAAGTTTTTAATCACTCAAAACATACTAACAATGAAGAAGATATGGGGTTGGAACTAAAGAAGGGTTTAGAGCTATTTTTTCCAAAAAAATTGAAACAAACTATCATTCATCCTCTTCCTATGTTTTTTACATTGTTCCTTTATTTCTAACGATGAAAGAACATTTGTAGACTTCCAATTTGTGCATCTAATGACACAAAAATCACTCAATTTGACTAAATATTAGAAAATATTGAAAAATGATTGATGATAAATATGTGTTCAATGATGGGTGTTTCTACCCTACCAACTTGACCTTTTAAAACATTATCATGTGCTACTACATCAATAACCAACACTATCAAAATTAACAAAATCGAACACATGAAAACATGCACATAGATTAAAATGTATTCATTTACAAACTACAAAAATCTAAATTCAAATTAAATTCAAAGAAATCACAAACTTCACATTAACCACACCTCTTGTTCCATTGGTGTGCTATGAAATCTCATTACACAAAAAAAATACATTTTAACAATAAACCCCCCAAACACACAAAATAATAAAAATCTTACTCACATTAAATTGGATTTGAACCAAATTTTACAAAAACAAATGTATATTCTACAATAAAAACCCAATAACCTTATGTTGACCTAACTTTTTAATATCTTATACAACTTTTACAATAAGGACATTTCTGCAACAAATATTTTACCAAAATTTTTAAATATTTATATAGATCCCTATATCAATGACATTATTAGGACATTATTAATTTTTTTTAAATTAAAGAACCCAAATTAAAAGTTCTTTTCAAAATCAAGAATTGAACAATATAATTTTGATCCCTCAAACCTAAGTCTAAATAATTCAAACGTTAATTTTTTAAATGAAAATACAATTTGGATCTTGGCAATTTTGCTTCTCAACTTCCATAAACCTCACATTTTGTGTGAGAATGTGCTTTAACATTTCAACCCATGCTATCATATCACAAATTTACAAAATTCATGGGTTTGTTACAGTGTGAAATTTGTTATTTCATAGGTTCATATTGTTTAAACATGAATGTTGTGCATTATTTAAACACAAAAGTTATGTGCATATTTTCATGTGTAAACAACACAAATAAACATACAACATCCATGTTCAAATAATAGGAATAAGCATATGACATTCATAATTAAGTAATGTGCACAACATTGATGTTCAAACAATATAAATAGATGAATGATATCCATGTCTATTCCATACAAACCTATGGAAAACAAATTTCACATAACAATTATTGTCAAATCATGACCCATGAAATTTGTGATATAATGTTTTAGACTTGCACATAGGCTTATTGATTATAAAGCTTCAACTTGATCTCATCTTAAAAAAGACATTATTTTGTTCTTCTTGAAAGCTAGTTGCAAGATGAATTAAAATTGTGATAAGATTTTTTGTAATTTGTGTCTAGTGTGTTTCACAAATGGTATCCATTGATGTCAATATAATTGCAAACCATTTGTAAAAGGTTGGTGATTATTTGTTGAAAAATTTCACATGATACCCCATGGTGTTTATAAATTAATCCTTCATAAATCAAATTTATCATCATTGTTCAGTTTTCATCTTTGAAACATGAAAGCATGCAACATCATGTTTCATACATAATAAATATTAACAACTTATTTAAAAAGAATTCTTAAACATGGACCTTGTGGAAGGCTCAATTGAAAGTTTTTTGGTTAAACCCTGAAATAGGGTAAATAGACATCATGTATCATTTTGCCTATAATACAATTTAACAACCATGAGCCTAAAATATGATTTAACAACCATGAAATTTAAGACATTTATAAAATGTTTTAATCCAAATCATTATCAACATTATGTGCTCCATTTTACCTTTTGCCATGAATATTTACCAATTCTCGTGCCATCATGATGGGCATATGATAAGATAAATATATACCTTATTCAATTGGTAATAATTGTTAACTTTTTAATTGCCCTACTTGACTAATAAATATTTCAAGTTTGTCTTATTTTTATTTTACCCAATTACTATATAGTTGAAGTTTACCTTTACCCTCGGGGAGGGTAAATATTTTCATTAAGGTGAACAAAAACTATATTTCAAATTCATCATATAAGATATATGCATTTTTGTATTTTACAATACAAATGGCTATGATGGACTTGTTTAATTATGACGACTAACTAATGAATAGATTTTCTTTTGGCATTTTATTTTTATTCATTACATTAATTATCTTGGAAAAACTTTCACCATATGCTTTGGAAACCATTTAGATTTTAATACCATTTGCCATTATAAATTTGTTTGGAATATGATTTAATGATATTGATAGATTTGATAGATTAGTCGATTTTTTTCATGAGATGTGTGACACTTCACATGTTTAGGTTTATAATGCAAATTGCACAAGTAAAATGTCTTTCTCCACTCTGCAACAATGATCGTTTTTGTAGCGAAAATTCATCATTTTGCAAAAAAAAGAAAAGTTCCAAGAGGTATCGTCAAGGGAAGTTTTGGAAACTTTCCAAAAAGATTAACACATTTTGAAGAAGAAAGTTATGAAATTGTCAAGATTTTTGGAAGATTTGGATTGATTTCTAGCTCTCTTCTTTGAAATCATCATATTTAGCTAATAGGTTCTAGTGGTGAAGCTAATAGGTTCTAATGGATCATCAACATGTACTAGGATTCCTAGATTTTCCACTTCTTCATCTATCTTGTAACCAGATTTGGCTAAATCCTCTTGTGGCCGATTGCCACTTTTGGTGCAACATGAAAAAATTGGGAAAAAAAATGTGCATATATTTGTGTAAAAAAACAATTTCCACCTAAGTTTATCCACCTACACCCGCATGAAATGTGTAAAGTAAATGATGAAATATTTATTATTACCCTTAAATTATGAATAGGGCAAATGCTCATCGCTCACCTTTACCCTTACCCAGATGGAAATTCTTGCAAAGCTGACATATAACTTACCTGGTCCAAGAATATTTTGAAGCCTATACATATTATATACCTTTACTCAATGATCTGTTTTTTCAAAATTTTATATTTACCCTTACCTAACTAATATTATTAAAACCAATATACCCATAGTTTTTTAGAATTCTTGACTGATTTGAGACAACCTTTTTATTTGTGGGAAAATTTCACCAAGAGGTGACATTAAAAATCTTGCATTCGAAAATGAATTCATAGGTGAGGGTAAAAAAAGGGTTCAAAAATCACCATATTTTTATATTTGGTTTTCAATGTGTAGCCATAAGTATAGAAGGTTGGTTGGCTAAAGAATGGTATTCACTAATCTGATTTGGCTAAATATTTCTTGGGATGATAGCCAATTATTTTTGCATCTTCCTCATAAGTTCCTATGGATGAGAGCACTTATGCTAAATAAGAAAATCCCTAAAAACAACACTGAAAGTTTGAGGGTTTAATCCAAATCGCCAGATTTTTATGATGAGTTTCAGCAGGTAGCCAAGAATATAAGAAGGATTCTGGTTTTTTTCTACTTTCATATCTAGTATGTAGCCAAATCTGGCTAAATCATCTTATGGATGATCACCACTTCAGCTATATCACAAAATTGAAGGAAAAAAAAAAAAAAAAAAAAAACAAGAAACAAAAAAAAAAAAAAAAAAAAAAAACAAAA
>Ga0209611_10006435_pt1 | contig 19241 bp, 13 predicted proteins | sample S1TSphgellanicum_3_FD_187693 | JGI IMG/M metagenome (GOLD analysis project Ga0209611, IMG submission 187693) | Host-associated microbial communities from peat moss isolated from Minnesota, USA - S1T2_Fc - Sphagnum magellanicum MG (SPAdes) (version 2) | ecosystem: Host-associated > Plants > Peat... | reverse complement strand
GGCTCCCTCCAAGACTGATGTTGGCAACCCATGATTCACTACCTACCAACCCGCATATTCAAGTAGTCAGATATCATGACAATTCCAAGAGCAGATACACATCGATAATTCTACAATATTCTATAACATTAAGGTCTGGGGTAGCAAATTATGCCATTTTCTCAAACATATTATATGACATAATTGTCTGGTGATGATCATAGACTCAATAGTGACCAAAACATGTCTGTTGAACATAAACTTTTTTAAATTGATAATCTCCCACCCCAAATTGGTATCATGGAATGGGTCTCACCCTTGTGCATTATGTTGAGTGCGTTGGCTAGCTAACCCTTAAAGGCTCACCGGGCACCTAACCCAACATAATGGGCAGGGGCTTGACTATTCCATAGAGAAAAAGAAGCTTATATAATTCAAAATCTTTTTGAATTTGTTGTACTAGTGTCATTGAGTTAAGTTTGAGATATAAGAAATGACAATAGCATGGGCTAGTGTTGCATGTCAAAAGTTACCTGAAATACACCCCAACAAGCCGCAGCTTCAACCAAAGCAGCTGTGGTTGCATCTTGTCTGTGATCAAGGCTCAACAAATCTATGGGGGGGATGTCATTACAATACTCCCAAAGTGGAAGGAATGTCGACTGCACTGTCAGTGGCAGAGGAAATTTGGCCACCTCTTCATGGCTGTGAGAAGCTGAACGAGCTGCAATGCGCTTCATTTCCTTGGATGCACCCTCAACATCCTTCTCATTCCTAATCAATACTGAGTTAAGAAATTCTTCTGCCTCCTTCCCCGTGACTGGAAGCCAAACCACCATTTTGGCTAGAATCTAGTGGGATGTTTGTGTATATTATGCATGTACTATGAAGCTGTAAGGATTCTACCCAATTGCAAACCGTTATGTATCTGCTGTTCAAGCTAGAATAGCGACAACATATGAAAAGTATGAATAGAATGGATACATACACATATATATATTGATTCTTCTTATGAGGTGTTGGGGGAGGCAATTTTTGGTTGGGTAGCCCACATATCTTACAAAACTCCCATGGACGTCAGACCTGCATAAGAATACAATCCTCATGGACGGTGTGTTTTTCATGAGGAAGGAGCCTCAGAAATTGACCCACCTGGTTCATTCCTAGGTAAAGTACATGGGGAATTTCCTAATGTGTTTGGAGGGTACCTTAAATCCCTCTTGCTCTTAAGGAGTAGGTGTAAGAACACTCCCCCTACCACGCCCTCCTGATCTATGTATCAGAAAAAATTGCAATTTTCTATATATTTTGTCAAAAAATAGCAAAATTTCGCCAGGAAAAAAAAACACTGTTATGTATGTTTCTGTTCCTGATAACGTCGACCTTATGCTTTATGATTGGTAAAGCCCATGGACAGGGGGACATTCACAAAATGCAGGGCTGGACTTAGCTATCACCTCATCTTTTGGCCCCTTACCACACTAGTCCTTTACCTTACACCTACATAATTGGGCCTGCTATGGCTTATACTTAAGAACCCTAAGTAGTGCGAAGTTTTGTATGAGACCCTAGGGACTTTTGCCTAAGACTGTTTGACATCAGGGGTACCACGCTCCCGCCTTGGCTGAAGCAGCACCCACACTGGTATCATGGTAAAAACCCTAAATTTCATCTAAATGGCTTCTAAGTATTATAAAGTCCCATGCTTACACTAAATTCGGGTCTCTGAGTCCAAATCTAATATTTCTTGGGCTTAATTTGGCAGTGAAGAGGCCTTGCTGAAGGTCCCAGTTTGGGTGCTAGTTCATCAGGGCTGCAGGTGGGATGGCACTGGAGGAAATCTCTTGAGAAAAGGGCTGGCATGCTTATGCAAGGTGTGACATCACTTGGTAATGGGAGTTTCTGAGAGTCCATCATATTGGGTGGGTCTGAAAAATAGGGCAAAGCATCAGTTTCAAGGGATATTTGACATTTTGGAATTTTCCTCCAAACGCAATATTTTGGGTCTGTGCTCTGAAATTCCAGAAATTCCAGATTTCAGGTTCCTTTGCCCTCCAAGGACACAATAGAGATATCCTTAAAGCGACCCAATCTGTTGGCCTCTCTCTTCCTCACTTGGGATTTCACCCTCAATTTGCAGGTATCCTTAAAAGTTTCACAAACTAGGGCCCAAACTCACAAGAGCTGTATATTTTTGAACTGCACTTACATAGAGTAAACACCTTGCCTAGAAGTAAAGGGTCTATTTACCACAGGTTAGGGACATGCTATGTTATGTACCCACCTACCTAGTTTGCCTACATACCTAATTGCATGCCTAGATTACTTACCCTCTTACCTAGGCCCCCAACCTATCTATCTACCTGCTTACCCCACCTACCTTCATTACCAGTGTGGCCCACAACCTACCTACATAAGGACCCATCTACCTAGGCTACCTACCTACACACTTGCATAGGTTACATACCCACCTATGTTACCTATCTACTTGGACCATCAACCTACTCACATAGGCTATATAGATTACCTAGTTAATTACATAGGCTAGTTAAGCCACTTACCCACCTATCCATTCACCTAAGGTACTGATCTTCTTCTGTTACTTACCTTTAGGAGAGCACCGGGTCCATTACATCAATGAGACCTTATAGACTTTTGACACAATTTGGATATCCCATGGGACCAAAGGCCTTTTGGCAGCAAATTCTCAAAAAAGAGACTGGTGGGCATCCAATGAGGAAATGTCAGCAAGGTCTCCAAGAGACCATTAGATCCCTTAAACCCACTCTTCTTAAAGTTCTTCTTTGGATTTGGGTCATTATTTATAGTTAAGCAAAGTCCCTCTCTGAATCAACATTTATTGTTGAACAACGTCCTTTTTTGAAACATTAGCAAATTGGCACAACAAACTGGGAACTGATGAAACCTTGCCAAACCTAATAAAAAGAAAGCACCCAAGAAAGGGAGAGAGAAAAAAAAGGGACAAGGACCAACTACTAGGCAAACAAATAGCCCAAAAGAGGCGGGCCACAAGGAGGTAAGGGGACCACTAAATACCAAAACCTCCACCAATCGCTCAAAGCATACCAATTTAAAAAAGGGGAGGTAAACTCAATAAAACTCCAAGCTTAGAATTTGAAGAACCTTCCCCTATAGCAACGATTCGTCTTGAGATGGAGGCAACTACATTCTTTGTAAAGCCACCCACATTCTCTATCTATAAAATGAACACAACACCGATAAAAGAGGCCCTTGGTGCCATTTGCTATCCATGCCATGTTAACACATCGATAAAAAAAGTTGTTGGATTGTTGGTGAAAACACCTAAAAATCTCTATGGCAAGCGAAAGAAATATGTCCATTAGGTAATAATTGTGATAAAGTCCTTCTTTCACTTGAGCCGCCATTGTTGTCGCCACCCCACGAGAAATAGTTGTTTGTGATACCAAGTTTATTCGAGTGAGGTTGGCAATGACAACATTGGCCAATGTGCAAATGTCACCAACTAATAGAACAATGTCAACTCATTGATGAAAAGACTAAAGAAAAGGTAGTGGAAGAATGTGGGTTTGCTCCCGCAAGACATGAAACCTTGCATCTCTCACAATGGATGTAAAAGCATCATGGACGACATCATGGGATGCAGTCTTCTCCCCATTATGGGCGTGGCAGAGGAAACGGATCCCCATGGGGTCTAACAATTAACCACATATGTAATGTGTTAGACCAAGAATTAAAGGATGGGGGAGGCCTAGCTTGATCCATAATGTAGAGGAGAACACATCCGAGGGTAAATGAAAGCATGAGATGATAAGGTAAACAAATAGCCAAACTCCCACACCAAGATTTACACAACTCTTTAAGTATGTTGATGCGAGTCAGAAGACATGTTAAAGAGGATGTTCGAAAAGGAGTGGTCATGCATTCTCTCTAAAATAATCTCCTGAAACCAATTTGTTTTTATTTTTACAAGTTACTCAAATGTGAGAAGACAAATTTCTATAACCGGGGGAAAAAGCTTTCGAGACAAACTTCAAGTGCACTTCGAAGGGGAGCAAACCCAAATTACTCGCCCCAATAATCTCCAATAGGAATAGACATGAATCCACCAAGAATCTAAAAGTAATGATAGGTGTTACTAATGCCCCATTCCCCGAATAAATCATCGACGCAATGGTCTTTACAAAAATGAAGTTTATCTTTCAACTAAAAATAGGGAATGAAACATGTTGACGCACCAAAGGGGTTTCTAGACACTCAAAAGTACTTGGGCTTAAAAACCTTTTGAAAACCTACATGAAGGTTAAGTCAAAGGAAACAAGTCGGCACCAAAAGCTCAAGAGGGGTAGGAAAGCATGAAATAAATAAAAAGGTTTATTTGCAAAACATTGAAATAAAATCCTAAACATCCCCTAGCTTCAGAAGCACATCTACATGGTGAACGTCTTCATCAAAACATCTTGCAAGAAGGAAAAGGAGAACAACATAAAGCCAAAATGGACCCTAAAACCTTAATGTCATTGGAAGGGTAACAAAAACCAAGAGGAGGGGAAAAATTGGGGGGCAAACATGAAGGAGACCAAGTTGCGCACTTGTGGGGTTGGACAACTAAACCCATTGAGGCCATCTAGGAAGCAAAATGGTCAAAAATGAAAGGAATGAGGGAAGTAGGACCGAGGATATGAGTGTCATTTGTTAACAAGGCGAAAAAACATGAAGGCTAAACAATAGAAAAAACATGCAAAAGACAAAAATGAGCAAAAACAAAAAGAGGCCGGTGAGTGAGTCACCCTAATGAATGCCCACATACAAAAGGATAACAAACAACTCTCCCCAAGGGAATGATGACTAAAGAACAAACCAACTACTAGGCATAAAAAGAAAAACATAAATAATCAGCCTCCTGCCACACAAAGCTTTTGGAAAATGGTCTTACGCAAGATGAAGTCAAATGCATTTGTCACATCCACTTGCAACAAAATGGACATTCAAAGCAACTCGCATATTGTGCACCACTATTTCACACCTTCTCTTGATTGCCACACCAAACTTATGAGGTGAAAGATGAAAAGATAATGCATTTCATAATTAAAAACATAAAGTTTTGCTAACCAATTGATAGAGGACCTTTCCAAGTGCAAATGGTCTAATGCCAACCAAAGGCTTGGCCAAAGCCAAAAGCATAATGGCACCAAGGACATGAGCAATGGACCTTGGGAAGCGACCCATGCTAATATGGGAATGCAACTAGTGAAGTTGAATGAGGCCATTGGAAAAATCTTCAAGGTCAAAAACATTTTGAAGATGTTCAAAAACCATGTTAAAAGGTTTGTTTATAGAAAGATGGGACATGCACATGAAGGTTGACTTAATAAAATCCAAGGATAACTTTAGGTTTCCATCCAATTAAAAGTCCATCAAAGGATTGGGGCAAGGGGAAGGTGAAATTGAAAGGTGTAAAGCTTATAAAATGGAAACGAATTTTAAAGAAGCAAAAGTTTGAACTAGGGGGGCAAGGGCCCTTGTCGCATGAACATACTCTTTGACACACCCTAAAGCCAAACTCTACTTTAGTTGCTGGGGGCGGGGAATTAAAAAAAAATCCAAAGAGAGCCTGGGTGCTGAAAAACTTGGTCCAAAATGAAGTTACAGCAAGCATTTTGCACCCAAAGAAAGTGTTCCGCCTAAAGCTCCTACCAATATCTAGACAAAAATTACTAGAATCAAACCTTAATCTCTAGGTGCCCATCTATGTTGCCCCAAGTGAGGACACCACATGGGGAAATGTAGAAATAAATGCTAAGTGGCAATGTCGAATGGATTTCAAATAAAGTGATCCAAAGGTAGACAAAAAAGGATTTGCACTTCCCATCACAAAAGGAAAGGGATCTATGAATACAAACGAGGGCAAAGAAAACCCAAATAAAAGGTGCTAAGGGGGTCCACCTCTAACACCCAAGCCCAAGCCAAAGGAAGGGGAAAAGGTGCAAAAAGGGAAACCGAAAGGTAAAAAAACACCACATACAAAACAAGGAACATCATGTTGGGCCCCATTCTTGTTGCCAAGGGAAAAAGTGGGCCCAATTCGACAACAAGCATGAGTGGCCACATTGGAAAGGAGGTGGAAGGGGATACAAAAGATGAAGTTGGCACAAAGGGAAGGGGGAAGGGACCTCACTCCCAATTCTAACCCTATTATGTCCTTATTGATAGAAAAAGAATCTTGATCCCATGCAATTCCAAATCTGTAGACATCACTCTAGGCCCCCAATAGCCCTAAACTTTTGGTTGGTTTCCAGCGTTACTGATGGAAGTTGGAGGTATAATGGCTTTTCAAATAGCATCATTCTAACTCACTTTCCTTGAAAAGTAATGGACTGTGGTTGAATTGGGAGTTTGTTTGTGTTGTTGTTGGGTGGTGTTGATGGATTGGTATCATGTCGATCTAAAGGAATTTCTTTTTTGCCATAGAGAGTTTTTTTTTTTTTTTCCTTTTATTGTTGTTGTAGTGCCTTCTTTTAATGTTCCTTCTTCTTCGATGCCTTCTTCTTCTTCTTTTTTCGAGAATTAAGAATGTCCTTTAGATTTCACAACGCTAGATAAGTTCTTGTACGTTGCACAATAGGCGACATACAAAGTGATCAATGCAACCTAGAGGTATTTGGTAATGTATGATGGGTTGACGATTTTGATGTTAGAGTACTTGAAGGAGATGAGCTTTTTCCTAGTACCGACAAAGATGGCAAACACGTGTTTACAAGAATATGACAAGAAACACATGAGCAATAGGGTTCATTCTTCTAGCAACTTGGATTTTTATTACACACCAAATTTTTATGCAAATTATATACAAGGCATTTGCAATAGGCTTATCCCTAGGGGTGAGAAAAAAACCTATGTGACTAATGGTATTGTTAGAATGGGAACATTGAATTGTTTTAAAAAAAACTTTTTTTAGTAAATTGGCATTTAAATGTTGAAATAGCCTCATAACTTACACATAGGTCTAGAAAGAAAAAAATTGTGGTGAGAAGATTATTCAAATTAGGGCCTTGAATTATTCTTGAAAATTGCATTAATGAACCAATACTTAAGTGTTACATATGTTGATGGAAAAAAATGATGATCCAACATGATTAGTTGTGGGTGAAGATGGGTGAGGCTTTTGAATAAGTCTCAATTTTTTGAAGATGTGAAAATTAGGTCAAACAAGTAGAAATTTAATCATGAAAATGATTTAATGATCATGAAGATGATGAGCTTGCAATTAATTCACAATAGAATATGACAACTTGGTAATAAGGAAATCACTTGAATGATTGGGAAGCTACAATGTTCATAAATCCTAGACTCATGGTTTATCTATTTGCCAAATATGGTCTTAAGGTTTCAATTGAACACATAATAACTTATACATGTAAATTTTCTAATGGACTTTGTATATGATTGTTGTGAAAGACAAACAACAATGATGTTGATTGTTGACAATGTTGAGATTTTAGAATATATGAGCTCAACAAAATTAGTTCAACAATTCAATTATTAAAAGGTGTAATAAGAACAATTATGTGTTTGTGTCAAATATAGGTAGTGAAGGTGAATGTGGACCTAGAGATGAACTTGTGTTCTACCCTTTAGATTGACACTGATGGATGTTTTGATGATATCCTTTTCATTAAGAATGGAAATTGATTCCAATGTCTTGAAGGTAAATTTGTGACATGTGTGAATTTTGATTGTATATTGATAGAGTTGGAATGGATTTTGTGCTTTCAAAGTTTTTGCATAGATTATATGGCTAACAATGCTTGATCAAAGAATGAGCTCAATAATGATATTTGTTAGCTTGAGTATAAGGAACTAAAAATGGTTGTGGTTCTATCTATACTAAGGTTCAAAAATTTGAGGAATTATTGTAACCTATGGGATGTTATTTTTATATTGGGGTTTAACCATCTTGTTTGGATTCAACATGAACAACAAAGGGTGTTCAATGAATTGCATACACATAAAAGATGTTTCAACATTTGTTAGATTAAAACATTAAAGATGTTTCACACAAATTTCAATCTTGATGGTGCATGTCTTATAAACAACATTTGAAAATGTGAATGGGTTCCATAATTATAGCATGAATGTCACAAAATATTAACATAGTGAATGGGTCAACCTATAAGAAAAGTTGTAAAAATACAATGTTAGTTGTACCCAACATAGGTAGGTAATGATAAGTTTATTGACAATTTAAGTTGAAAAATCAACAAAATTGTGTGTTTCATGATGGTTTTGAATATTCTTCAGAAATTTTGCTTATGCAACATAAGAATTAATTATTTTTGGGCAATCATGATCGGGGTACACAAAAGGACATCTCACCCCAAAATGATTATTGGAAGATTATTTTGAACAATCATTATGTTTACCAAATCATTTATTTATTAAACTTATATAGTTCTTTAGATATTCACATACTTTTTGATTTAAATGTTTTGAAACATGGATCAAGAACTGTGTCCCATTGAAAGTTTTATTATAAAAAAAACCAATAGGAATGACAAAATTTGTTCAAATTGCTTCATATTTAATCATAAATAGAACGTAATATGTTCTACATATTGGCATAATTTTAAAAAACACTAAATTTTATGTGTTGATGTTAGAATATGGAAATTTTCCATCAAGAAGGCTATATTAATAAGGATAGTCATATTAAATTTGTTAATGATTATGTTACATTCTAAACATTTAGAAGGAAATCTAAGAGATGTAAATGTAAAAAAATGATATTATTTGATGTATCTATTAAGATTTTTGGCATTTAAAATGAAAGATCGTCATTCTAAAAATGTTTTGGAAATTTTCATTCTTTTTTGGTTTATATTTCAATAGGACATTCAAAAAACATCAATTAAATTTACCATTTATTCTCTCAATTTTTGGTTGAAAGACTGACTATACATATCTATCCTTCATTGTTTAGCACCCTAGAACATTGATTTTGTCTCAATACTCATGACACATGACAATCTTTATTCATGTTGTAATACCCCAACCATGATTGGAACCATTTGTAAATTCTTATGTTTTTGTGCTCATTATCATCACCATAGTTCAATGGTTGTTCCAAGTATTTGAGCTTATTTCGAGCTATCAACTTGTACAACTCTTCCAAAACTCAAATTTTGACTTCTACACCACCATGACGCATACTTCCATGGTTGTTTTATAGTTGTAGGACTCAATGTAGATGTGATACCATGATAATAGTTCCAATTGTAATGTACAAAATGAAAAAACAATCAAATTCAAACTAATTCGAAAAACACTTCCTAAGTCTATTATATTTGAAATTAATTTCTTAGAGGTTTATAGATTGTCATAAGAGGATAAATTGAATTGAATCTGCTTTGAAATTTTTCATAGCCCAATTTACAGTTCATTTGTTGGTAGATTGACTTCTTGTTTATTGTGCCAATGAAGCAAGTATTGTGTCATATCATCACCCTTTTGACTCATTGTAGTAGTTGAGGTTTTTTATATCCACAATTTGCAAAAATGTCCATTTATCATCTAGCCCTCAAAGACCATTACAAATTTGAAACACAAGCTCTCATCATTAACTCACAACATATCCGCAATTTCAAGGATTCAATCTCCATATTGCTTCGCAAAATATTCACTCAGTCATTGGTATCATGTGAGCTTGATGGACCACACTAAAAGGTTGACATTGAAGAGATGATATTTCATAACATCAAGTAACACAAAACTTAGTTCACCATGGAAGAAATTAAAGCGAACATGTCTGCTAAATGTTGACTGTCGACAGCAGACAAATTGAGGTCTCCTATACAAAATGCTTGACATACAAACACAAATGATGTAAGGTGATGGATACAGAAAAATTTAGCTCAAATCTTTTTTCAATGTACCCACCCAATTTTCGCAAACACAATTGTATAGTGCACTCATGCTAAGCAATGCACCTTGAAATGTTTACACCTTGAAAATACATATCAAAATACCACTTGCATATTACATATAGGAAGGAGATACATACATACATACATTTATTATCACGAACATTCAATATTACCACAAGTACATTTGAAAAAAAATATGACATATATGCATAGTAGAACATAGGACTAAAGTTTTTAAAAGTTTTATGTAGCAAGTTGTAGAATGTATTACTGAGCTATATCTATTTTATTTTTAATTCATTCTTGCCCACATGAAAAGCCTAATGAGTAGTAGCATGTGCACTATAGATACACTAAAGTTATGAACATTTTCAGGCTACAATTCGGGTGCCTTGCTTGAAGAAGATGGGTGTTTGGAACTCAAAATCTTGATAGGGTTGTATGTCGAGATTATTGGATTTTGGATTCCAGTTGCCTGGCTTGATGGTTGTAGTGACATTGAGTGGTGAATCAAGACCTATAGTAGGGCTTTTAGAAGCTTGATCAGTAGTGCCACCTTGATGTAATTCTGCACGGAATTTCTCGAGTGTGTCCTGGCCAGTATATCAATTTTGGAATTGTGCAAGTCAGAAATCAGCATAAGAGTAGGGGTGATAGAGATCAGGATGAGTGTCATCAACAAGCTCTAAAGCAGGAGATACAATGTCATCCAAGTTGGGGGTGATGCCACAAACTATTGAAATGCGCGAGGAATCTGGGTTTAGCACAACCCTATGCTGCACAGCTTTGAAATTGTCATTTGTAATGGTCTGCATGCACAAACAAATGTTAGCTAAGTGTGTACAAAATATCTTGAATATAGTATGGAAGAATCATTTGCCAAGAGAAATGTCATGTAGGCATGTTATGTAGGCCAATGTGCTTAGATTTCAAAAGATATCAAATATATTGGTATCCAGCTAGCTTACCTGAAATTTGGTCACCAAGGAGGATGATAATAGCACCAGGTATGGGTGCCACCTTATACCAATGACCATCTTTGTTTACTTCTAGACCCCCAGTGTCATCTTGCACCAGGCGCAGTGAGAAGAGTATGATCCAAGTGTGGTGTATGACCCAACGCCATTTCTGGCTGTAAACATGGTTCATAGTGTCCTAGACGGAGAGTTTGAATTAGATTTCCCTTCAGCATCCTGCTAGTCTTGGAAGTTGTTGGAATCCTGAGTCCTGCTAGAAGCAATTCGGCAATCCTTGTAAGTAGTTTGTACACTCCTTTTCCAAACTCCTCAAAGACATCCCTGTGCCATGAAATCCAGTTCTGCATCAGTTTTGCAATACCCATGTGCTGATCAATTTGACTTCTAGTCTTTCATCCCCAAGTTAGCTCATAACTTCGCTATGGTTGAGTAAGTGTTCAGAGAGCTTTTTCAACATCACCCACTTGTTCAGAACGCAGTATTATGCTCTCAATCATAGATTTTACAACAAAAAAACTCTTGTTTCAAAATACTTGACATATGACTTTTGGGGAAATCACACACACACACACACACACACACACACATATATATATAGAGAGAGAGACTGTTTTTGACTGAAGACAAATTGGGCGAACTGATGTACTTGTATCCAGCAGGTGTGGAGGGCCAATTGTCTTTGATGCTTAGTGATTCAGGATGCAATATGTACTCAAGCTGACTGCCCAAATTTTGTGTCACACGGAAGGAGTCCAATGTTGATTTGTAACCTTGGAGGAGGCCATTTTCGTAATCTTGAGCATAAGCCTGTTTTTCCTCCTCTGGCATGTCAAAAAATTCCTTGGTCATCACCATGGCTCCTTCCAAGACTGACGTTGACAACCCATGATCCACTACCTACCAACCCACATATTCAAGTAGTCACAGAGATCAAACCTATCAGATATCATCACAACTCCAAGAGCAGATATACGTGAATGGTTCTACAATCTTCAATCCCATTGTGGTCTGGAGGCGGCAGATTATGTCCTTTTCTTGAAAACATTATATGACATAATCATATGGTGCTGATCATGTACACTCATAATAGTGACAAAACATGTCCACTGAACAAGAATTTTTTAAAAATCAATAATCTGCCACTCCAGACCTTGGTGTCATGGAATGGTTGCACCCTTGCACATTATGTTGGGTACGTCACCTAACTGGCCCTAAAGGACTTGCTTGGTGCCTTACCGAAGATTATGGGCAGCGGCTTGACCATTCTGTAGGAAAAAAGCCTATAATTCAACATCTTTTTGAGCTGATTCTACTAATGTGATTGAGCTAAGTTTGTGATGTAAGAAATCACAATAGCATGGACTAGTCTTGTATGTCAAAAGTACATGAAATACACCCCAAGAGGCAGCAGCTTTAAGCAAGGCAGTAGTGGTGGTGGTTGCATCTTGCCCGTGATCATTGTGATCAAGGCTCGACAAATCTATGAGGGGGATGTCATTACAATATTCCCAATGTGGAAGAAATGTCGACTGCTCTGTCAATTGCACAAGAAATTGGCCACCTCTTCATCATGGTGAGAAGCTGATCTGGCCTCAATGGCCTTCATTGCTTTTGATGCACCCTGAACATCCTTCCCATTCCGTATGGATGCTGAGTGAAGAAATTCTTCTGCTTCCTTCCCAGTGACTGGAATCCATGCCACCATTTCGACCAAAATATTGTAAGATGTCCCCGTATGTATATGTTATGAAGCTGTAGGGGTTCTACCCAACTGCAAACTGATATGCATCTGATGCTAGAATGGCAGCAGTGTATGAAATGTATGAAGGCAATGGATACACACACACACATACATTGATTCAAGGAATTGTTATAAGGTGGGAGGGAGGCAATTATTGTTAGCTAGACCCCATCTCAGAAAGATCCCATTGACGTCAGACATGCATAAGGATAGAAGCTTTGTGTGGGTGTTGTGTTTTTCATGAGGAAAGTGTCTCAGAAATTTACCCACCAATCAAATTAGTATGTAAAACATACCATGAAATTTCCTAGTGTATTTGGAGGGTACCTTAGATCTTTCTCACCCTTAAGGGTAGGTGTAAGAACACTCCCTCTCCTATGCCCTTGTGATCTATGTATGTTTATGTTGGTGATAACTTTCACCTCATGCTTTGAGATTTAGGATTGGTAAAGCCCATGGGAAAGGGGGACATCCCCAAAATGTGGGTTGGACTCAGCTACCACCTTGTCTTTGGCCCCTTATTTTGGGAATGCCCTCACACTGGTGGTTTACCTTATACATAATTACAACCTGCTATGCCTTATACATAAAAGCCTTCAGTAGTGGGAAAATTTGTATGAGTCCCAGGGAGTTTTGCCTTAACCCTTAATTGACGTTTGACCAAAACAGTCCCAATACAAACGTTAGACCAACCTTCACAAATGTGCCCAAAATTCATGAATTTTGTGGGAATTTTAAAAATCCAACTTGGTAGAGTTGTAGAGGACTTCAAGCTGAGAATAGGATTTGGTTCAGAAATGAAAATCCACTCCATTGAAAGTTTAATTTAAAAAGTTATGCTTGGCTTTCAGAATTACAAGTTTTTGGAAGATTGCATTAGGATACCCTGCTTTATTTACTTTAGCATGGTAAATCTTACAAATTTTTACCATTCTAAGGTAGATAGAAGGCATCTATATGACTGATGTGAAAAAAATACAGTGCAAAACCAAGTTGAGATGAGGAAGAAATGGATGGTCAAAGCTGGCCATCCAATGTATCTCTACACAAAGCCATACAAAATTCATCTATTTTTGGGCAGAAAAAAATCACCAGTCTTTGGAACTGTTCTCAACCTTGCTTGCTGTGTTTTGTTCCTCAGTTTTGTAAGATGGGCACAGAATCAAGTTCAGAAGTGGAGTTGTTAGATGCTGCAAAAGCTTGAAAGAACCTGCCAGTGTGGCTCAAGAAATCCAGTAGTTTGATGTTTGTGTAATATGTGTCACAACTTAAATTATAAGTTTGATGTAACATATGCCAGAATAAACTTCACATATTATACATTGAAACCACAAAGTTTACCCCACACATGTGTCACGAATTGCAGCCTATTGTGTGAGAAAAATAACATTTGGCTGGCCCAAATAGGAGGTTTGGGTTTGAGATGCACAAGCATTATTGAGGAACCTTGTAACTAGCCTGCAGTATGTGATTTTATGTGTAGGATTTAACCGCCTGAGGAGCAGGGCATTCCTGAAATAAGTGCCCGCCCAAGGTGGAGCCAAGGGGTGCATATTTTGGAAACATGCTGCTCTGAGAGTGTTACCGTATGTTAAATACCCACATAATTCTATTTAATCTTTTTCCTTCCCCTTGGTACCTGTTGGGTATCAGCAAGTTATCACAAGAAAAAAATGAAAAAAAGAGGTGAGACATTTTGAAATGCCCCACTATTTGGGGAGGAGAGATTCCTCCTTGATAACATGCCCTCCAGAGACACTAAAAAAAAAATTCTGTTGGTGCTTCACATGACAATTTCATGATGCTTGTATTGGTTAGATATTGACTTCCTACCAAGTTACTTAAGTTACTTTTATCAAATTATAGTTCCTTGAAATATTTGTATTACATGCACAAACTTTTGGGACTATGAGATATGTTAAGTCAATAGGCTTGTGCATGTGTTTGCATGTCAATGCATGAAATGATGGTCTTATGCATGTGCATGCACTTCTAGGGTAGGTAACATGGAGATGTTCACCTCCCATTTAGATTAGGACAAAGCTCGGGGGTGGGAAACAGGGTTTGTAGTAACATCTTTGTGATCCTAATGTTGGGTGGAGAGCTCATTATAGAAATCAATCCTTTTATCATTTTTATTTTTTCAACAATGCATTGTCAATTTTCAACATAGTATTAGAGCATGGTTGCTTTTGAGGGAAGGAGAGATTGAAGTTGTTTTACATAGTTTTATGAAAGTTTTCAAACAATGGGTGTGTTTTTTGTTTTTCTAACGTTTTGCTAAAAGTTTCAAAGCTCTAGGTGTTTGTTTTTTGGCATTGTTCTACTCACAATCATGGCATCCACATTTAATGGTTGAAGTATTGAAAAGTTGAATGGCAATAACTTTCATGCATGGAAGATGAAGGTGGAATTTCTCTTGCATGAAAAAGATTTGTAAAAGATCACCCCATGAGAATTATTGTCACCAAAAGTTAAATTTGGAGATATTATCCTTGAAGGAAGCACTCTTGAACACTGGCTTATCCATGAAAAAGGACAAATTGGCTCAAGGAACAATTCTCCTAAATGTTGTTGATTCTTGTTTCATCATGTAGCACGTGTAAGAACTACAAAAGATGCATGGGACAATTTTTGTGCAACATTTGAGAAAGGGCATGTTGGCAACAGATTACAACCATGTTAAGAGCTCTGATACCATGTTGAAAATTGACAATGGATCAATGAAAGAATAGAAATGATAAAAGGACCAATTTTTTAAATGAACTTTCCACCCAACTTTAGGATCACAAAGATGCTACAAAACTTGTGTTCCACCCTTGAGCTCTATTTGTATCTCCATGTGGATGTTACCTACCCTAGAAGTGCATCTCCATGTGAATGTTATCAACCCTAAAAATGCATGCACATGCACTTCTAAGGGAAGTAACATTTACATGGAGATGTTCACATCCTATTTATATTAGGATGGAGCTTGAAGTTGATGGCAATGCATGAGATGATGGCCTTGTGCATGTGCATGCATTTCAAGGGTAGGTAACATCTACATGGAGATGTTCACCTTCTATTTAGATTAAGATAGAGCTGGGGGGTGGAACACAAGGTTTGTGGCAACATTTTTGTGATCCTAAGGTTGGGTGGAAAGCTCATTGTAAAAATCAATCCTTTTATCATTTTTATTCTTTTGTCAATCCATTATCAATTTCCAACAATATCTGCCAATTTATGTGAAATTGTGATAAAATTTTATAAGTTTATATTCTATGACTACTATATAATATGTGTTGGTTGATAGGTGGTGAATCATGGGGTGCCAAGTACTAACATTGGCAGTGGAAGTAATAATGGTAGTGATTAGTGTTGGGCCTTATTTAGCCTAACCCAATTTTGGTTAAGCTTAAATAGGCCAGCTAAAGAAGTTTTGGGGTTAACCTTAAGTCTAAAGGGGTAGGTTAGAACATATGAATTTATCTCGATAGGACTTGAAGGGTGGGTGGCTTGGTTAAGATAAAAGGGGAAGTAGGTTGGCTAATTATGATAAGGGGGGAAATAGGTTGGTAGGATTATGATAAGGTTGGGTTACCTCGTTCTTGTCCAATACTCATTATCCATGGTAGATAAAAAGGTATGGATAGGGGAGGATGCTTCCTAACATTTTTTAGCAATTAGGGTTAGGGCAAGATAATAGTAGTGGCGTCTTTTTGAAGCTGAGAGGAAGGAAAAAATTATTGCTTGTCTTTTTTCTTCTTCTTGAGTGAGGAATAATGGTGATGGTTGTAAGGATGGGAGTGGTGTTTTGGGGCATCATGAAAAGGTGAGAAAGGCAAGGGAGGAAAGAGGTCAGAGCATCATGAAGGAACAAGCTCTCAAGAGGCAATCAAATCAACATACATCATGGAGATTGGAGGCTAGCTCCCCAAGTTGTGGGGTGGTGGTTATTCAAATGGAAACATTCCATAAGTATGATGGTTGGAAGCAAATGGGGGGAGGCTAAGAAAAGGTACTTAAACCTGTTGTTAAAGTAAAGAGATGGTAGTAGAAAAGGAACATAGTTACATAGTGTTGTTGTGAGCTTAAAAGTAATAAAAAGATGGGCTTTTACAAGAAATCATGAACGAGGGGGCGGGTTGTCCCACATAGAGAGAATATGTTGAAGGGTAGTGCAAGGTAGAAGCTTTGGAGGTGTAGATAGTTGTAGAATTAAAAGGTGTGGCAAAATAAGACCCTATAAAGGCCATTATTAGGAGATAATTAGAACAAGAATTGGGAGTACTTGAATTACAAGCAATACATTATAACCTTTTCCTAAAGATGTGATAAATGTTATGTGCAAAAACTTGTTGGATTACATGAATGATGATGTTTGTGTGAATATGTTTAATTTAAGGTTGCAGCTAGTTAAGTAAGTTGAAGAAGGGACTGGTAGAAAAAGATGGGTCTATTGTCTATAACAAATAGAAGAAAGGGATTGTAATCAAGAAAACAAAAGGGAGATAATGGTTAGAAGAAGAAGTAGGATAGTTGTTTGCAGCAGACAAGGGGAAAAAGATTAAAAAAAAGAGTGGTTGGAAGAAGAAATAGGATAATAGTTTACAATAGACATGGGGAAAAGGGTAGAGAAGGGAATGGTTAGAAGAAAAAATAGGATAGTTGTATGTAGTAGACATGAGATAGAGAAGGGAATGGTTAGAAGAAAAATAAGATAATTATTTACAACAGACAAGGGAAAAGGATAAAGAAGGGAATGGGTAGAAGAAAAAGTAGGATAGTTGTTTGTAATAGATTGGGGAAAAGGATATAACCAAGAAACAAGGAGTAGGGGAGTGGAAGTTGGGTAATAAGTTATGACTCCCCCTTTGATAATCTCCAAGGGGGTACCAAGGGGGTAAAGGGGAATGATTCAAGTTAAGGTGTTAATGATGTGCTAATTATGCACTTAACAACTAGGGAATTCTTTGCCATGTTGGAGGAGGAAAAGCAAGTTTACAACTTGGATTATGAAAAGGGTAGCTTCCAAGGTTACAAGTCAAGTTTGGTCTCATCCCACATTACAAGAAATTTATATAGTTGGCTTGAATACATGTTGCAACCCCAATCTCTACGAATCAAAGACAAACATCTATCTCACACCTATTTCATACAAGTACAATTTCCCCATACCTTCACACTCAACTCAACATAAGTTAATATAGGGTAAGGCACTCCATCACGAGCCCTTGGAATTAGGAGCTTACAACCATAATGCTTTCAATAGAGTGTTTTAGTGTAGGGTAAAGCATGTGGGGTGGGGTTTTACCATAATAAATTCTTTGAAGGAAGCCTAAATTTAGTAAAACCTTCACCTTGAAGACTTTATCTAATGTGAAACCCAATTGGGGGTTTTTTTTTAATTATTGTGATATTTGACGAGTATCATTATTTTTTTTCAAAAAGTTAGTGGGCTTTTTACAAAACATAGAAAGCTTGCAAACACGTGTATGTGGGCTTTGCACTTTTCATATAACCTATCGACTAGATTTGATGTTAGATTATGTTGTATGAAGATGTGAAGCTCCACCTATGTTGTAAAAAACCAACAAGTCTTTTCATGTATCTTTTGACCTAAAGGCATTCCAAGCTATAACACCCTACTACTAAGCATTACACAATGTAATGATTAAGGTGGGCCTTCCCACTTGTAAGGTGTGAAATTATGAAACATTTTTTTGTTGTATAAATAGGAAGGCCTATTGTATTAACTTGCCCGCACATGGGCGTTTCACCCCAAAAAAAAGTCTTCCAAACAAGGTCGTTATAATATACTAATCCTTAGAGCCAAGGTCATACTCATTGTCTTAGTCCCAACAAGTTTGATTAATGTTGTATTCTTTCATTTTTAAAACCAACTTGTTATGGGATGAAAGGAGGTGAATTTTTTAAAAATCCATTAGGATGAAAACCTAATAATGTTGTGGATCAGGACGCCAAATGTAAAAAAGATAGAAGATGTGTTGGTTGATGATGATGTTTTTTATTGTGTAGATTGGGAGTTTTCTTTATGTTATTTGTTGTAGGTTAATTAGGCTCAAAGTTGTGTGGTTGTGTGTTTACTTTTTGGAAGATGGAGGATGGCAGGTTTGATGAGTGTTGTTTGACGCTTTTCATGTTTCTTTCGAAATGGCGAACTTGGTTGTTGCATTACAGAATGATCTTGGAGGATAGATGAAGCAAGGCTTTGGAAGCTAAACACCTTTTTTTGTTGTGGAATTTGATGGTCAGAAATAACAGTTTACAAGAGTGTGATTCTATGTTGTTTGTTAAGATTAGAGGTTGTTGGGAGGAATGCCCTCAGCCATAGTTTGTGCATTCTAATTCTAAGTAACATTTGTTGCATAATAAAGTTGGGATTTAGAAGCAGAAAGTTAGGATGTATGAATAAAGATGCAAAGAGGTGGAAGCAATGAAGTTCTTTAGGGAACTAATTTGTTGAGAATTCAAGCTCAACTAGTTAAGTTTCATTAGTTACTGGAGTAGGAAAGTAACTAGGTTACTTTCACAAGGTTGAATTACTTTATTTACTTATTTTAGTTTGGTTATTTGTGGTTTGGTCTTGTAGTTAAATACCTTGGTGTTGATGGTTTG
>Ga0209611_10006434_pt1 | contig 19241 bp, 16 predicted proteins | sample S1TSphgellanicum_3_FD_187693 | JGI IMG/M metagenome (GOLD analysis project Ga0209611, IMG submission 187693) | Host-associated microbial communities from peat moss isolated from Minnesota, USA - S1T2_Fc - Sphagnum magellanicum MG (SPAdes) (version 2) | ecosystem: Host-associated > Plants > Peat... | reverse complement strand
TTCTAAAAAAATTGTTAAATTCCACCATTAAAGTTATGCAACCAATTCTTTTTGTGTTTATTTAATTTAAGGTCAATGTAAGGATTTTTTGTTACATACAAAGGTTTTAACTCAACATTTTAAGGTTCATTATATAGGTTTGCTTAATTTTTCAAATTCAAGCCTATGCATGCATTAGGTTATAATGTCTACATGATGAGGGTTAAAATTTTCAAATTGTAATACCATACCTTATCACCCTATGTTAAATCCCAAATTGCAATACTTAGGTAAATCTATGTTATGTAACCACCCTTGATTTTCACAATGCAAAAACCTATTCCCTCATCATCTGAGGTTATGTAAGATCATCTTGTTTACCAAATGCAATATCTACATTTAGTGCATAAAAACAATAGGACGTATCCAAAAGATACCTATTTTTAAAAAATTAACCAATTATGAATACCTTCATCTTTAGGTGTAAGCATTGATTATGGGCATGTCTTAATTTTCCAACCTTTAATTTGCAATACTTACATCATTTGTAGTGAGTGTTAAGGTGATCATTAAAATAATTTTTCTTTTATTACTATAATGTAATATTACCAATTTACCATAGTAAGCTTATCATTATACCTACATAAATTTATATTGTGTACCTTCACCAAAAGCCCCCTTTTGGTTAATAAAAATTTATTATGTAGGTATTGCAAAAATTTAGTCCTTCATAATCTAAGTATACTTAAGGAGATCTTGTTCACCAAACACAATACCTACATTTAATGGCCCAAATGCAATAAGAAATATCCAAATGATATTTATAACTAAAGCAAATCATCATTCTAATGAAAAAAGTAAGACAATACCCACATTAAGTGGTCAAATCCCCCTCTGGAAGGAGTAGGGAATTCACAATACATTCATCTAACATAATTATACCCACGAAATATATGAAATTATATGTAATACTTTTGTTAGTGTTTGTTAACCTTTAACTATGATATACCCTAAACATTGTAATACCTGCATGAAATACTAATTAAATGCCACAAGAAACAAGATGGGTAAACATTACCTGCATATTGACCTAATGATTATTGCACAATTGACTTGCAATACCCACCTCTATATAATGTTTAAGTGAAATATTCTTGTTTGGGAATTTTAGAAGATATGTCTTATATAACCTAAATAATATAACTTTAACTTTCAAGCCCTATATGTTCATTGATACGAAAATCAACTCATTAACACATAAATAATCTATTATTTGACACAATTGTAATATGACGCACATTTTAACAATGGAAAATTAAAATGGGGGATAGGTACAAACAAATTTGTGTTTTTTTTACTCACGAACCCTCTTTTTACGAATATTTCCATGTTCTAACATCGTTTCGTGCCAATCTTTCATCCGATGCATTGAATTACCAAGTCCATCATTGACGCAATGAAATACCATGCCGGGATGCATGACTTCATTCACCTTAGAAAGGTGAATACCTTGTACATCTGCTGCAATAACACGCAACAATGATGTCATGTGGTCTATGAGTTGAACCCCACCTTCTTTCACTTCATTGATGATTTCTTACATTATGTCACCCATTCGAGCAAGTGTTTTTTCCATGGAGGTGGATGAACTTGAAGGTTGGTTGTGATCTTTCTTTTTTTCCACATTGGGGGAGGTATCATCTAGTCTCATAAGCTCACACATATCAACAACCCATGGTTTTTCAGAGTGATTTCCATTGGCCTTTTCATCATCAGATTCATTGTCTAAATGTGCAAATAAGTAGGGTCCGCAAACATGGCAACAAAACCTCCATGATCGGATCCATACCATGTCCCACAATATTGAATGATATTTTCTTTAGTGAAATCGGTACATGTAAGAAAAATGGCAACTTGATGTTTACATAAATTTCCACACAATGCCCATTCACATGTGCAACAAACATACTTGGTGAAAGGAAGTGGGACCTTATATGTCATATTCGGATGTTGTTGGCTTCGTACCATCCATGCATGGCCAGTTTCATTCGAATCATCTATCCCATGGGTGACATTGGTGTGAGGGATCAATGTGGCCTTCTCAATGCTCATTTTCACAATGCGGTTCACAACCTTATTTCTTATGAACCCATGTTTCTTCATTTCAGCTGTGTGCATGTAGTGTCTTATAGCCATTGTCGTGAGTCTCCACACTAACCAATCAATTTGTCGACCTTGAAGCCCTTTTGTTTCCAAAGAAAACCAACATTTCAATGCCCCATGGTAGACTCAATTGATGTTTGTGTGTCTTGGTTTGAATGTGGCACTCGTCAAAGCCCCACCATCCACAAATCTACAATAACATACAGTGTGGATCCATAAATTGTTGTGCAGGTATTGCATTTCCTTCTACCATACATAATATGGATTAGGGTCATAATGTGGGTATTGCATTTTTCCCCCATATATAGTGTGCATCTTTAAAAAGTCATGTAGGTATTGCAATTAGGGCTCCCACATATAATGTGAATTAGGGTCATAATGTGAATATTGCATTTTGCCCCCACATACAATGTGCATATTTAAATTGTCATGCAAATATTACATTTAAAGCTCCCACATATAGTGTGGATTAAGGTCTTAATGTGGGTATTGCATTTAGTGCCCACATGGGATTACTAAGTCCACCATTGGCGTTTTTACCTTAATTCAAAAAGTGAATATTTTGGGATATGCACAACATGGTGTAACAACAATAATGGTTTGAGAGTTAATTCAAGTACCAACTTGGAAATAATAGGTCCAAAAATATTGAGTCCATGAATCACCCGGTAAATGTTGGGTGAAACTTTCAATGATCATGTTTCTCCCATGAGTCATGAAGGCTTCAATGCTTTCACTTGGTTCAATGGGCTTGTACATGACAATGTGAAGGTCATCTAATATTGCACGTTGCATTTCATTGTCTTTGATTTTTTCCATCGAACGTAACACCAAGCCTTTAAAACGTGCCATGCGCAAAAGTAAATGGGCATTTGATCGTCACCCCACACAATCCTAACCATGCATAAAATACCAATTTATTATCATTTCAACTAATAACATTATTTTAAATGGAAAATGTCAAATAAAATTTTGAATTGGTTACATGTACATAAAAGTTCAAAAAAAGGTAAAATGAAAATGAAACTCACCGTAATGCTCGTAATTCTTGTGGAGCATCATCAACAATGAAACATGAAGGTTTCCATTTAGGGATTTTCCTTATAAGTTTTGTTTTCAAAGGAGTTAGCCATTCCACCAAATCATCACATGTTTGGCGATTTGTAATGATCCATGCAACTGGCACTCCAGTGCAATGTGCATCAAACACCATCAATGTGAACAAATGAAATTTCACATCATTGGTGCTAAAGGTGGCATCCATTGAAATTCCCCATTATCACCTAATAAAACCATGGCTTGCAATTGAGATGGGGTTTGTATCCCTATTGTGAATGGGACATGAATCCCATTATCCTCACTTGCATCTTAAAAATAAAACACATCATCTGAATGATTAAATGCCCATGTGCAAAGGGAAATGGCTGGATTTTGGTGTAACGCCAACTCCTTTTTTTGTGTTTGCGATCCAAGTAAGCAATGTCTTGTTGTCTAATGAAATCATCCCTTGTCATCACTTCTCCTGCATTGATTCTAGCCCACCATATTGCCTTATGTTTATCATATATTTGCTTGATAATGTAACCTAAACCCAATTGGGTCCAAATGTGGTCCTTGAGGGCTTGTGACATTCGTGGAACAAAAAAAGATGGTCATGTAATGGAATCAAGGTCACATTTGCCATGTGCAGGCTCACTGATCCGTGTATGAGGTCGATGGTAGAAGATTATCTTTACCACCTCATGTCGTGTGTATAATCACTTAATTGAAAATTGAACTGAACAACCCCATTTAATGGATCGATGGTGATTTGGGTCTCCACGATTATCTTTCGGCCCATACCCACATGCATACCTACAAAATGTGAAGTCAATTTAGGACCTAAAGTTTGGTACAATATGAGGTTAAAAAACAAGTTCCATATAACAAAAATGAATAATAAAACATCATACCAAATATGGCCGAAGTGGTTTTGGATTCTTGGCATTTTTACATTTTCTTGTGAGGGTACTTGCCTATAAATGTTCCACTCCATCAGGGAGTTTTCGTGGTTTTGTTCACCGTTTAAAATTTTTGAGATTCATGCATGTGGGATGTATGCACATTCAACCTCAATTATATGTGCCCCTCCATGTCGAACATCTTTTTTCCACACCAAGTCCATGTTATTATAGGGTGACTTCTTTGGGCTTTGAATCTCAATATATTGAGATTTTGAAACACGACCCATGTTTGAAACTATGCCTTGAGCTGATTGTACAAGAAAAAATAATAAATTGATATTGATATTTAATTTTTTATATTTGCAATATGTTGAATTAAATGTTAATTGTCATATTCAATACTAATGCAAATGTACATGTTTTAAGTACTTAATTTGTATCCGTCATCTAAACTTTATATAATCATGCACATAATACCCTAAATGCTAAGTATGGAGAACATATGATATGGTCTATGGCCATAATTGTAAATTTTTAATCCATATTATCTATGGATAATATAAATGTAATACCCACATGATAGTTAACAAACTACACTATTTATGGAAAAAATAAGTGCAATACCTCCATGACAATTTAAAGATGCACACTGTATATGGGGGAAAATTACAATATCCACATTATGACCCTAATCCACACTATATGTGGGAACTTTAAATGCAATTTCTACATGATTTTTTAAAAATGCACATTGTATATGGGGGAAAAATGCAGTACCCACTTTATGACCTTAATCCACACTATATGTGAAAACCCTAAATGCAATACCTACATGATAATTTAAAGATGCACACTGTATGCGGGGGCAAAGTGCAATACCCACATTATGACCATAATCCACATTATATATGGGAGAGGGAAATGCAATACCTACATAACAATTTAAAGATGCACACTATATATGGGTGGCAAAATGTAATATTGACATTATGACCCTAAATCCACACTATCTATGGGAGGCCAAAATGCTAGATCCATATATCAAACAAGGAACATTCTTAGTGAAATTTGATGACCGTATTAAAACCATCCAAGGAAATTGATTTCCTTAAATTAGGAACAAAAAAATTTATAAAAAAAATGATTGAGAAAAAATAGCATACTGTTGATGTTAAAGGATGATATCACATTCAAAGGAGTTGTATCTTGATTTGAAAACACAACCTAAATAAATCAACACACATTTCATTAAGCCTTAAATTTAAAACCCTAAATAATCCTAATGATAAACGCTCTCAACCTAATGATTATACAAACAAAACTACAAATGGAATACAAAAGACATTTATAACAACTATGTTTTGAATTTTAAAGTTAATCAATTAAAAATTATAATGAATGGAAGCATTAGCCTTAGAGTTTAAAACTAATTACCCCAAAAAAATTTATATACACCTAAACAATTTTAATGGTAAATGTCATAGAAATTAATAACTATATAAACATATACAAATGCCATACAAAATAATCTTTTAGGAATGAGTGATGAATAAAAATTGAAACACTATGAAAAGAAAAAATTAAATGAATGAAATAAGAGTTTATTTTCTTACCTTCAGTGTGGTCACTTCAACTTGACACTTTCTTCATTCACCTTCAAAAATGATAAAATGCATCTTGTTGCAAGTATTTGTATGTGAAAATGAACACATGACATGGTGGCTAATGAAAATAATTTTAGAAAAGGGTCCCTTGAAGTTAAAGAATAGCATGTATATTTTACTTCGGTTTCTTTTGCATAAACAATAGCATGAAGTTCATGTTTTCCAATTTTTGGACATTTTAAAAAGTTTTGATAAATGTGATATTTTGCATCAATACATACAAGTTTTGTTTTATTGCAATTGTAACCTCATGTTTGTATGTTTGCATGCCTTGAATGTGAGCATTGAATTAATATATTGTAAAACAAATTCCTAAAAATACAAATTTGAAACATATTACAATGTTGTGTCATTGCACTAAAAAAACTTCAAAAACATAAAGTTCAATGTGAAATATTTGCATAAAGGTCACAAAATAAACATTAGTTTTGTTAAAATGATTTTGCAATACCCACATTTGAAACATAAGATGCCAGTTCATGTTTTTGGACGATTTATGCAATACCCAAATGTTGAGCATAAAATATGCATGTTCAATGAAAAAAATGATGATGATGATAAAAAATAAAAATAAAAAGAAAAAAATAATTGTGATAAATAATAAAAAAGAAGAATTTAGAATAAGAGAAAAAAAGAATTTAGAAGGAGAAAAAAATTAGAAAAATAAGAATTCAAAAGAAATGAAACACTATAGAAAAAATATTTTTAAAAAATAGGAATCAAAAAGAAAAATAAGAAGAAAAAGAATGCTTGCATTTTGGTCACAAACATTTAATAATTATTGAGGTGTATTGTATTTGAAATGACATTGTTTTCATATGTGGATATTTTATTTTGTGATTGGATTTTCAACTATTTTAGCTTTTAACAATAACTACCAAAATATGCAATACTTACATTTGGGTCATAAAAGTTGATGGAATGTGCAATACCCGCATTGAAGGTTACCATTTATTGACATCAAGGGGTCAAATATGATTAAAATGGTTGTTCATTCATTTAGTGCAATACCTTCATATTTTGTGTCACGTACATTGGCAAACATTAACATTGTGTAAATGATAAGTAGGTAGGTGAATAGGTGGGTGGGTAGGTAGGTAAATAAAATAGGTGGATAGGTAGGTGAGTGGGTGGGTGGGTGGGTAGGTACATAAATAGGTATGTAAGTAGGTTGTTGATTAGGCAAGTAGGTATGTACACAAATAAAAAACAAGTTAGGTCAATAATGTAACTAGGTTAATAACATATCCAAAAAGTTTTGTTATAAGATTTTGTCAAAAAAATAGTCTTTAGGTTAAATCAAGAAAATAATTTTTTTTGGTCAAAAGCTAGAGGTTTGCCAATAAGTATAAATTTAACCATGAAAAAATAGAAGTTTTTCCAAAAGACAAAAATTTAAGCAAGAAAAGATAGAGGATTTGCTAATAGGTAGAAATTTAGCCATGAAGAGATAGAAGTTTTGCTAAAAGGTAAGTTTAACGATGAAAACTTAGAAGTTTTTCCAATTTGTAAAGGCTTAACCAAAAAGAGATAGAGGTGTTACTAAGAGGTAAAAGTTTAACCACAAAATATAAAGTTTTTGCCAAAAGGTTAAGGTTTAGCTAGGAAAAGTTTAAGTTTTTCTAAGTGGTAGAGGTTTAGCCAAGAAAAGATAGAGGTTTTAATGAAAGGTAAAAATTTAATTAGGAAGAGGTTAAGGTTTTACCAAGAGGGTAAAATTTTAATTAAAAAAATAGAACTTTTGCCAACATGTAGTGGAATAGCCATGAAAAGATCGAGGTTTTGTTAGGGATATATAGGTTTAACCAAGAAAAAATTTTAAATTTTGCCAAAACATAGAGGTTTAACCCAATATATATGTAGGTTTTGTTGAAAATAAGGTTTTGCCATGAAGAAATAAAAATTTTGCTCAGAGATAAAGGTTTAATTAAAAATTTATATCAATTTTGTCAACATGTAGAAATTTAGCCATGAAGAGATGGAGGTATTGTTAAAATATATAAGTTTAACTAAGAAGAGTTAAAAGTTGTGCCAAAAAACAAAGGTTTAGCCAAGAGAGAAGTTTAACCATGAAGAAATAGATGGTAAGTAGGCAAAGGGTTGGTAGGTAGAACCAAGATGTAGGTCAATAATGTAGTTAAGTTAGTGGGGTAGCTAGGGAATTAGGGTAACTAAGTTAAAAAATAGTATGGTCAAGATTGAAAAAAAACACCCAACAAATAAAAAGGGCCAAAGGTCAACAACCCAAAAAGGTTGATTGTGGTACAATGTTGGGCTAACATAGGGTGGAGAACCAGATGAAAAACGTAACCCATCCTATGGACAAAATAGCTAATTGGTGCATTAGTGGGTGCTAATTCATTTTGGCCAATATATATTTTATATTGAGACAAATATACAATTGGTACAAGGTTAATATTACTTCAAATCCTAACATCCTAACCAGGCTAATATAAATATAAATATGGTATTACTTCAACTCATACTAGACTAGTAGGGTCTAATGTTGGGTGATTTGCATTTTTTATTGAAAACTATTGATTTGAGTGATTATGGTCATTAGCTTAGTTTTAAAGAACCAGATAAATTTTAATTTTAAGTTTTAAATTTTTTTCTAGAAAATTGCCTAGGGTTTCAAAAAATTAAAAAAAAACCCCATGTTTAGTTCTCACATTGTTGATTCTCACACATTTGTTATTAAAAGAAATTAACTTAAAATTTCATCTTTTTTCTCGCAATTCATAAAATTTAAAATAATCAATATCATTAACCAAAAAAAGATTTAATGTCATCTTTAATCTTAATGTTTTTAAATTATTACTCTCTAATTTAAAACCTAGATTAATAAGTGTTACTAATCACCCTACACCTTAAATGTTAGCATAAACTCATATTATTAAGAGTCGGAATTATGTATGTCCTAATATTTGAGAAGGTTTTCATTTTCTTAACATTTAAATGCCTTGGGTGGTTTGATAAGTTCATTTTTCAACCCAATGAGAACTAATGGATCAATTTTTAGTCAAGGTATCACCATTTGTAATACCTATCAATTTTCAAAATGGGAACCGTCCTATAAATCTAACCAATTATCACCTCATTTTTTAGAACCACCCAACACCAAAGGTTCCTTGCTACTAATGTTGATAGTAGATACTAGGCACATGCCTAATACCAAACCAATATTAATCCTTAGTCCTTACCCTACATGTATTTTAAGAAAATGTTTTAATTGTGTGCATAAAGGTCAAAATAATTGCCTCCAAGATTTCACAACTAATTCCTAGATAGCAAAAGGGTTTGGGGTTAATCAAAAATCACATTGGGAGCTACATCCCATCAATAATCAATGAATATTCTCATTTGATCTAGTCGTTGAAAGCCTTTGTTTCATTATGTTCGTAATGGTTGTTCTTCACTAATCTTGTCCTCCAAGAGCCTTTTTGGTTCAATGCTTTCCAATGGTAATTCCCCATGGTGGGGAACCACCATTGGGAATGCAATTAACCAAAAAGACTTTAGTTAGTAATATATAACTTCCTCTTTACACATTTTGCCAATGGGAGGACTATGGGTGTAAAAGGGTAGAATAATTGGCATTTTTGGCCATGGTGTGAAACTTTAAAAATGGGTATTCTAATGCTGGTGCAACACCACCAACACAAGTATTGCAAAATCCATCCCCCAAAAAATTATAAAGTGTGGGATGTTCAAAGTAATCACTTTCATCCACCATCTTTTGTCCAAATTAACTTTCCAATGTGATTAATGATTTTTATTTCATATTTGGTATATAACTAGATTTGACTAAATTTTTCTAAGGTTGATCACCATTTTTTTTAATTAGAGAAAATATTAATATATGAATATCATGTTTCATATTAGTTTTTTCTTTAATAACAATTATTACTATAGCAACTTAGTAGTTTGGCACCAAATAATTATGAGAGAAAGTTCAAGATTTCTAAAAAATTGATAAGGTGTAATTAACAAGTAAAAATTACATTTTCATAATTTCTTAATGATTATGCCAAAACTTATGGGTAAAATCATAATCAAAGGAGCCACTTAAGTGAGTTGACATTCCTTAAAATTACAATTCTGTAAGTTTGAAAAATCACAAGGGAAACATAATAATTTGGATTGTCATAATGTTTTTGGGATTATTTTCCATTAATCACAAAGTTTACATGCTCAAAGCTTGACACAAATCAAAATGTTCTTGCATGTTCAAAGCATTAAAACCTTGAAAGTGGACAATTTTTTTTTTTTTTCAAACATCTTTTTTTTCTACAAGATGTGCATGACTCCTTTTGAAAATTAGAGCGGATTTCAACATTCATGGTTAGAAGGGCAAAAGGACTTGAACTAATGAAAATTGTTTTTGTAACCCATTTGAGCACATTTGGCTCAAAAGTGCTCTTGACCTTGAAAATTATGGATTTTGAAAATGTGGTTTTAACAAAAGTTGTTCATACATATGTGATAAAGGGCATGAATGCATAATCTACATGATATAAAATCAATTTGTAGTTAAAATTTATTTATATCTAAAATGTAATGTTAAATCTAGTATTTGAAATACAATATTTTAAGTTATAAACTAATGCAGAAATGAGTCGTGTCATGTGTAGTCCTTGGAAAAGGAATTTCACCTTGGCACCCCTAACTCTTTTGATCATGATTTCACCGTTATGAAAAAATACATTACATCTTTAGCATCAAAGTGCCAAACATGTCAAGCCACTTTAGTAACATGGATTGGATTGTGGTGTTTTATTAGTGCTTCATCACCCATATTTTATTGGGCTACTACTGAACTGGTACTTTCCATGATTAGTCATGAAGATGAGTGTGAAGGGATAGGTAAATAAATTAAAACTAGATAGGTAGATAATGTTTAGTATTGATTTAACATGGAACATGTTGTAAAATTTTTGAATTTTTTATTTTTTCAAATGGGGTTTTGGATGGAAATGGCGCAACATTTCCTCTTCTCCTTGCTTTTGTTGTAAATGACTTTTTTTTGCAAGTTTGTGTGCGTGGAGGATCACTTACTTTACATGGCAAAATATGTAAAGGTTATGGTGAAGAAAACTAACATGAACTAAAGAATTTAATAACTAAAACTTGTTAGTACCTATACGTAATGGACATGTCATGACTATTAATAATAGAGTTATAAATAGACCTAAAAATTTGTAGTGAGAAACATTATTTTGATAGTAATTGCATAAAATTAGAGTTAATACTTACCATTTGGTGACCATCCTTGGGAATCAAATATTTTGGGGGAATTTTTGTAATCAATTTTGTTGTTTTTTGTTCAAGATTCAAAGATGTTGTGTGTAAGTTCATGTTCTAACTATTTTTTATAAAACATAGGAACCTTATTTGGTTGTTGTTTATAAGAATTGTTGAATCAATTTGTGAATAAGGTTAAGATTTGAATTATAAATGGTAATTTCTACGAGGAATTTAATTTGGTTGAATTAACTAGTTGACTAAATTGGTTTAGGAATACACTCTATGAAATATGTTTTAAATGGTAATTAAAAGTCTATAGAGGCAATTGGAACATGCAAAGGATAAAAAAATACAAGGTTAAGAAGCGATGCAAGTGGAAAACAAAAAAAAAAAGTTGCAAGCACCCTTAGAAATGTGCTTTGAAGTACTCCTATTATACTAAAATATGAAACAAGACTTGTCAAAGAGCAAGGATTTTCTAAATCAAGTAATCAATAGTGTGAGATGCAATTAATGGGCATCAAATTGTTGCAACACTACCCACATAATGATTCTACAAGGGTAAGAAATAGTATGGTAAGAATGTGAAAAGAAGGTGAAGAACTTGTTGAAGTTGTGTCCTAGTAATTTGAGTTTCCATGACAACAATATGTAATCATGTGGTTATATACTCAACTGAAATAAACACCACAATCAACAGGAAGGGTACATGTTGCTTTGGAAATCCTATTAAAAGATGACGTAAGGAGGATAAAAGTTCAATTTTGACTAGTTGGTAGTTTGAAATATTTTCAAGGTGAACCACATGTTTAATGGTATTGAATGAACGAAAATGACTAGATGATGCAAAGATGGTAGTAGGAATGCCAAAAGTGCATGCTTTTAACACTAAAACATATCTTGTGGATCCACCAATGTAGACTATGTAAAAGCCCCCAAAGTTGGGTGGGGGTTAGTGCAAATGATTGTTTGACCAAGACAATTACGGCAATGAGAGCTAAGCCCAATGGTAAGAATGCAAGTTATTTCTCATGTTGGTTTCAATGATCTTGTACTTTTATATTGCATTTTAAAGTGATGTTTACAACCATGCTTTCGAAAACATTCCAATTAAGGTCTATTCCAAAATCGATTGGAACACCTAATTTGAAATGATGTACCTTTTACAAGAAGAAAGGAAATTTTTTACAAACTTGTCGATTCATATAAGATGATTTGCAACATATGGCAACAAACAACCTAATGGAACAATTAGGAAGTCATGCATGATGAACCACCAATAACAAAAATATCAAAACTAAAACATGTTAACAAGGTGGTTGTTCAACAAGATTTTCAACCTAAGAAGGTTGTTTACTTGAACTATGTTACACCATGGGTAGGTGGTAGACCAACCATTTGTCCATAGGAATTGATGAATCTGAAACTAGTATTTTCACACTTTGATGCATAAACAACCTTATCAATACTTGTTAAATCTTTGTACATTGTATAGAATACTCAAACCAACGAAATACGAAGGTTAAAAATTGGATCAAGTTCATAACTTTTATAACATTTATTTATAACACTTTCATAACCACTTTCAAAATTAAACTTAGAAAGGTTCATATGTTTGCCTTTTCATTTATTTATTTATAATAAAGATGATGATATAAACAAAAGGAACATAAATCAATAAATACAATTTAAAAGAATAAATTGGATTACAGTAGAACCTCTATAAACTGATCCCCCCAAATTTTATAACCTCTCAAATTTTATCACTTCGGCCCGGTCCATCAATGGGACCAAGCAAAAATTTTATATTTTTATAACTTATCATTTTTCCTCTTTCCCAACAATTTTATAATTTTATAATTCGTTTATTTCTTGATCAATTATGGTGGAAATAGCTAGTGATCTTTCGCGGCCTTCGAGCTGTCTGGTGGCAAGTGAGTTGTCGGCTTGCATATGGTAGAAAAGCCCAGTTTCGTCCATGTTGTATATGTCAACAAGTGCATACTGGTCCAAAGTATATCTAGTTTAGGGCAAAGTGTGAAGTGCGCTGGAGGGATAATACTTTGGTTACAAGCAGGTTTGGAAAAAAAGTGCTGGACTTCAAATTTTTTCACCTTTTTTCTCTGCCAAAGATGGGTTGCCTTGATGATCAAAAATGCAAAGAAAATGGGAAAAAAGAGCAGCCTGCAGCTTTTGAACCCTACGCCTCATAGTTCCAAATTCTCCCATAACTTATAACCTCTCAAACTTTATCACTGGCTGCTGGTCCCTAGGTGATAAAATTATAGAGGTTCTATTGTAAATGTTCAATGTTTTTCTTTTTGGTCTTTTCATCTAGGATATCACCTTGTAATACCTCCTTGTAACACTTTAAAAATCGCTAATCCCACTTAACATTTTTTTCTCTTTGGATTTTTATTTTTTTAAACACGATATAGAAGTAAGCATGTGTAACCTCTTAACTCTTTCTTTGTTTCAATAGACTTTTATGGTTCAATTGGATATAACTTTACATTTTTTAATGAAAATTGACACTATGAGGAATTGTGTCTATCAAAACCATAGTACCTTGCAACTAAAACTCAAAAAACAACTCATGTACAACTATTGTGTAAGTATCCCTTTAAAAATACGATGTATTGATAAATATATTGCCACATTAAAAAATTACTTAATTGTATTATAGTTGTTAGTGAGTTGAAAATGGGTCTTTTATACAATAATTTAAACCCATTGTACATACATATGTAGTCAACTATGTTTGATTTTTTCAAGAGTTCATGTAACAATTACTTTAGAACTATTGTAAATGAACCATTAAAACAACAAATATGTTACAACTAGTGTACAATTTACATACATGCAATCATGCCATGTGTCCACATTCCCACCACCCATTATGGGATTCATTTGCAATTAGTTTTTGACTATGATTTTCATTAATACAATTAGTATGGCCAGTAATGCACCATTACTAAAACATTACTGTTCAACTATGTTATGACTATAATACAACTATCTATAACTTAATAAGGATATATATTCATTAATTATTTGTATCTTCATCATATGTGCTTCATTTTGAATGATTTAAAATGTTATGGGAGTTGTACTCAAATTCCAAAATCATTTTTGAAGTGCAAAGGAAAAGGAATATTGAAAAAATAACAAGAAGAAAAATAAGCTTTCCAACTTACAAAATGCATTTTTTTTTCTTTGGACCCCTCCTACTTTTAAACCTCATAACTTTCTTATTTCTTATCCATTTTAAACGATTTAAAGTGTTATAAGAACACCATTTGAAGTTTTACAAATTATCTTGGAACTTTGATAACAACAAAACAACATATAAGGAATTATTTTTGGTGTTTGGGAACTAGCCTTTGTAGCATGTGGTGGTTGTTTTTTTGAGTTCTTGACCCCCTCTACTTTGGGGGGCCATAACTTTTTCAATTTTATTATGTTTTCGATGATTTTTAGTGCAACAAATGCGCCAATAGGAGGGGTTCAAATTTTTTTTAAACACCAAAAATAATGGAGCCCTTCCCTTGGATCCAACTTGCCTTGAGTGCTTAAATGTTCAATCATTAGCTAATTTAACCTAAGTTGCAACTAAGGGATAACAAAAAGACTTAACCGATATTCTTTGTCTTCGAATCCCATGTTACATACTATATAAAAAAAACTTATCTCTTATGTTCTCACATTAAAATATGTTTGCCATTTTGGGATGAACTCAAAAAAACTTAACTTAAAGGCAAAACATAAAATAAAATAAAAAGATTTCATAAGTATTTTTTAGTTCATTTAATCTTGTGCTTCCTATCTACTTATTTAAGTATTAAGTAGGTAGGTCTTAAGTAATATGTAGGTATGTAGGTCGTAAGACCTATTTACCTACCTATGGTTATATACAACCTACCTAGTTACTAAAATAAATATTTATAGTTATTTATTTATTCCAAAATACAATTAATATGCCATGTGACACTTTTTGATTATGTCACGTGTCATAATTTTGGACCATCATTAACAATCACAATGGATGGTGTAAAACAATATTTGGAAAATAAAATAATTTTTATGTCCACAAATCTTCATAGTGCTATGTGTTAGATTTTAATAGATGGATGACAATTAATGAGGTTAACATGACATCATGGATGCAACTATAATGGAGTTGCATAGTAGTTGAAAATGAATTGTTTTGACAAAGTTGCAATTGAGCTGCAATGAGTTGCATTATATATACAGTGAGTTGCAACTACACAACTCATGTAACTTGTCTGTTAGCACTCATGGTGTATAAATACAGTGAATTGTAAGGCTAGTTGCAAAACACCCCTTTTTCATAAAAATCTTGCACCCAAATATTCTAAACTTCATTTCCTCTCGTAAATAATCTTATTTTTAAAAACAATCGCACTAAATAGATCCCAACCCCAAGACATTCAAATCCTTAAATTATAGTAACACCTTACATTTTTCAACTTGAACATTCAACATTTTTTGTAAGTTTCCATTAACATTATGCATGACCTAGGCAACCTTGGAACCTAGATTATGTCATCATGTCCAATCCTCCTTTTATTTTAAAAAAAAAACATAAAAAAATAGAATCCTATTTCCACTTTTGCTTTATTCTACTAAACTACCAATCATTGCGTAACAAAAGTTTTTTTATTATTTGTTCAAAAAAGAAACGACACACATCACTATATATATATTCCACCTCCTTCTTGTATTCACCAATCTCCATAAAAGCATTCCCAGCATTGAAATTCACAATCCTTCTTATTTTAGTCAAGAAGAGAAAATTGGAATAGGATGCCTTGTGAATTTCGCCTCCTTTAAGTATGGTTGTTGAAACATGCTCCACACACACCATTGCTCCTTTATGTAATCCTTCCTCATTAACCAAAATCCTCTCAAAATCACATTCATTTTACTATATCCTAGCATTCATCCTCTAAAAGCATCACAAGCCACCAAAATAAATAACTAATCAAGAAAACCTTATAGTTATAAACTCACATCACTCCCAACCCATTGGTTCTTTATGTCATTGCTCAGCATGTACAAAAACGAAAAAATTCAACAAGTTACATACCAAATTGCAAGAGATAAAAAACCCTAACCCTAAATTGTCCATTTTCTAGTACTAAACTTTTTTTTTTGTTACGTCATGTTGAACTGACCAAAAAATTAGGAATATACCATAATTCTTCACCATGTGACCATGTCAAATAGACAATAAGTCCATTTTTTACAAGTAAAATTGTACTACAACTAAAACTGAGTAGGGTAAGCAGGCTGATGTCCAAACACTTAAGGTAGGGTTTGCTCACCGTTTCTATAGGAGGGCGGGCCCCATTGTTTATGATGTCCAAAGAGTAGATGGAGCCCTCCTCTTGGCGCATCTGTCACACTAAAATTGACAAAATTGGACTAAAGGCCAGAAAATTATGACCCCCAAAATAAGGAGGATCATTTTTACAAAAAATTCTCAATCGAACAGCTCATGGCCTATTTCTGAACCCCTCAAAAAATCCTTAAATATTACTTTGTTGCTTTTAGAATACAAGATGATATGTAGAGCTTAAGATGGCGATTTCAGAGCAGTTTAAATCGCTCAATTTGAACAAAAAATGAGAAAGTTATGCACTGATGAAACAGGAGGGGTCAAAATGAAGAAAAATGAAGAAAAACATACAAGTTTAACTTATGTTAGCCACTGATTCTACATCTGTCTTGTTTGATCTTGTTCCAGAGTTTGGTCCACACTCAGCTATATCTCCTTGCAAAGCTTTACTCTGGTACTGCCTCAGCCATACTGCTACATAAAAACCATGTCCTAGGTGGCAAACACACCTCCTAACTAGAAAGCCCACCAGACACACGCGGAGAAGCTAAGAATAGCATAATTGCTTTCTGGACAAGTGGCTCTCCAGAAAGTATATTCCCAATACATTTTAAATGTGTGTCTAACAGAATCAACGCACTTAATCACATGTTAAACTTGTTAGACTTGTGTAGCAAAATGCCTTGTTAATCATGTTAACCGTGTTACGCTTGTTAGACTTGTTATACACATAAATCTCGTTCAGCTAACAAGTTAAGGTTGTTAATCGCACCACAGAGTAATGTCCAGCATTTATACGCAACACCCAACTGTCGGGCAACGAGTGCAAGGTCTCTTCTTTCAACAGCTTTTTTTCTCTCTGCTCTTCCTTTTTTGTGGTTGTCAGTTCGTTCACAGCAAATCCACCTGCTTGCTTGACACGGTGAGCGTGCTCCCTTCACCTCGTCCCAAGATTTACCTAGATTTTGGAATTTTACTTCATCGAGGTGCAGTATTATTATTTCTAGACTTCCATTCCTGAGAATCCATCATTAAGCCAAGGATGATCTAGAGAGCACACATAGCGTGATACATATTGCTTACAACATCCCAAAAAAACGTCAGGACTCAACTGGTACCGCATTTGAACTCTTTATCTAAGTGATGGTATTTTGTATCTTCTGTTTGCTAACAAAAACTCCCAGCTATGCATCTTTTTCCTATTGAATTTCGGACATCAGTTTCCGAACGAATTGCAGTTTGTGATGAAGAAGTCGTTCCATGGTAAGCTGTGGTACTTTGGCTCTGATACGTTGCTTGAGACTTTAGCCTCTCGAGCTGCAGCTTTTGATGCTTTAGTCTTCGTTCCAGGAGAGGCATCAACGGATCATGGGGTATTCAGCAGCCAAGAGCTGGCGAAATAACAAATAGCAGGGTATTTACACTGGGTCAGGAATGTGAAGATTGGGGCAGCGCCGATATTGTCGAGTGTTTGTTTCACCGCTTGCGAAACCCGTCAGGAGCTGTCGAGGACTTAAAGCATACTTGCATCAACCGCGTCTCCACCAAATTACTGTGAGTATCTTTCCAGAATACGCCACTGTAAGCACTTGAGATTTGTGCTAGATGAAGGAACTCGTAAGAGTTTCATGATATCACTCCTTGCAGCACTAGGATTTGATTCTCGGAGAGACTCATCCTGTAGGTGGCGAGGAGGTTATGACCCAGTTAGGAATCACATGTTGTAGCACTGAATCTCGGGGAATTTCATGAGCATAGGAAGTAGTAGCTGGGTGAGTATTGAACCTCAGATAATTGATAGGGTTGTTGCAGGCATCCATAAGCACTTTGCAGAAACTGATGTAACAGTACAGATCTTGAAAAGTAGTGGACCATTATAGGCATTGGAACAGGTAGTGGAAGCCTCCAAGCTTTGGACAAGGTCTCCAGGATCCTCTTGAGTTCCAATTACTACAACCATATGTATGAATCATAAGGTGTGTAATATCAACCTTGATTTAATTTCACACCCCTGTGGTTCTTATACATTACCCTATTTGCTCAATTGTTTGACCAAGGAATGCTAAGTCTCTTTTTTTGCACTCCTTTCAGTCCAGGGAAATGTTCCACAGATGGTAACAATCTTGCTGCTGATTTTGCAGTCAGTCATATTGGGGGGTGGTGTTATCTCAGTGGGCAGGTTCTCACTTGAAAGCTGCTGTTAAGGAGCTGCTCTCATCGTCACGGCAGTTTTGCAGTCAGATTTGGGGAGCTGAAAAACAACTGGGACAGCAAAGCTGCTGGATTTGAAAGACAAGTATGTGCATGGTCAAAACTTTCACATGGTGTGCAACTCTTGTCACTGTGTCATGCATTCCTTAGCTATCTTACAAGAGTGTGAAGCTCACATTAAACGACTTGATGCATGCATAATAGACATGGCACACCTAGCACTCACAAAAACCTATCACTCACATGATCCTTGGACTGCTTAGCACAGGATGATTGTAAGTCCAGGTCTATTAAGCCAATTTTCTTGTACAGACGCATCTTGTAAGTAGTGAGGAGGTCATGACTTATGACCCAGTTAGGAATCACATGTTCTATCACTAGAGCTTGGAGAATTCATGAGCATAAGAAGTAGTAGCTGGGTGAGTTTTGAAACTCAGATAAGTTGCACAGAAGTAGGGTTGTGTTGCAGGCATCCAAGAGCACAGTGCAGAAATTGGTGCAACAGTAGATTTTATAGATGCCCGTCTGCTTTCTGGATTTCAGCGCACCCTGAACGTCTCAGAAGCCTTTGAGGATGCCAACTTCAGGAAGGCCTTTGTACGATCCTGTGAATCCACCCTCATTGAAGCATTGGGCTTTCAGTCTGATGAATATCAGTTTCATCTTGCGAAT
>Ga0209611_10006433_pt1 | contig 19243 bp, 16 predicted proteins | sample S1TSphgellanicum_3_FD_187693 | JGI IMG/M metagenome (GOLD analysis project Ga0209611, IMG submission 187693) | Host-associated microbial communities from peat moss isolated from Minnesota, USA - S1T2_Fc - Sphagnum magellanicum MG (SPAdes) (version 2) | ecosystem: Host-associated > Plants > Peat... | reverse complement strand
TCAAAGAATGCAAAAACATTTTCACTTTCATATTTTCTTATTGCCAAATCTGGCTAAATGGCCTTATGGATGAAAACCAATTCAGCTAAAAATTGTGTGTTGAACATGAGCTTTTTTTCAAATTTTGAATCTGCCAACCCCAGATGTTAATGTCAGGGAATGGTCTCGCCATTGCCCATTAATGTCATGGAATAGTCTTGCCATTGCCCATTATGTCATGGAATGGTCTTGCCGTTGCCCGTTATGTCATGGAATGGTCTCCCCATTGCCCGTTATGTCATGGAATGGTCTTGTCATTACCCATTATGTTGGGTACAACATGGAGCTCACCCTAACAAAGTTCTCAAGCTCGCTCCACCTTACCCAACATAATAATATGATAGGCAAGGCCTCAACAATTCCACAGCAAATTAAGAAAACATAGCAGGAGAATTGGGAGCTTTGCAGTGCAACAGTTTCGCATCCCAATCTACTCATGTTCCGAGCTACAGTTACACTTGACTAACATTCTGCAAGCACAGTTCAAAGAAATTTACAACATATATATACATATTTATGTTGTCTATAACCTCCTTCATGAAGTGTTCAAGACTCTTGAAATTCGGAACAAAACTGAAATTGATTTACTTCACAATTGGAAAGTAGTGGATTGTACAAAATGAATACAAACATAACATGACAATTAGTATGAACACTCAAAACAAGTTGAATCCTCAAGAGTCTGTCTTCTGAAGTCTTCTACTACACTACTACTACCCACATGTGATGTCTTCTTCACTCAGTCCTCAGAAAAATTGGGCATGCTTGAAATGCAGGAGGATTCAAGCGATCATGGGATACTAGATCAAAAACGGATCTTTGCTTCTGTATAAATTGAAGAGATGGGAGTTTTTTTTCACCTCAAGATTTCAGACAAGAGCACCGCCCGGTAGCACCAGTGAGTAGGAGGAATTTTTTGCAAAGCTCTTATTAGTCGACTTCTTCGATCTTGGGGCCTGGACCAGCTCCTGCAGAAGCGTCTCCAGAAGCGCCATATGCTCCACCGCCACCGTAAGCGTTTTCGGCACCAGGGCCGCCGGCGTCTCCTTGATACATGCGCGCGATGATCGGGTTGCAAACGGACTCCAACTCTTTCTGCTTGTGTTCGAATTCGTCGACTTCCGCCAATTGATTCTGGTCCAGCCATTGAATCGCTTCCTCCACTGCCTTCTCGATCTTCTGTTTATCGTCTTCGCTTAACTTCCCTGCAAACTTGTCGTCCCTGATTGTATTCCTCATGTTGTAAGCGTAATTCTCTAATGCGTTCTTGGCTTCCACTTTCCTCTTCACCTCCTCGTCTTCGGCTTTGTATTTCTCTGCATCTTGCACCATCTTCTCAATGTCATCCTTGCTTAGTCTCCCCTTGTCGTTCGTAATAGTGATTTTGTTCTTCACTCCTGCCGTCTTGTCTTCTGCTGCTACATTGAGAATGCCGTTTGCATCGATGTCGAAAACCACGTTCACTTGTGGTACTCCTCTTGGAGCAGGTGGAATGCCGGAGAGCTCGAACTTGCCGAGGAGGTTGTTGTCCCTGGTTCTTGCTCTCTCGCCCTCGTACACTTGGATCAGCACACCAGGTTGATTGTCTGCATAAGTCGAGAATACTTGCTCCTTCCTCGTTGGAATTGTGGTGTTTCTGGGGATCAACGTTGTCATAACACCACCTGCAGTTTCTAGACCAAGACTGAGAGGTGCGACGTCCAGTAGCAACAGATCTTGGACTTTGGAATCGCCTTCTCCTGTCAGAATGGCTGCTTGCACAGCAGCTCCATACGCAACTGCCTCATCGGGGTTGATGCTCTTGCAGAGCTCCTTTCCGTTGAAGAAATCCATCAGAAGGGTTTGGACTTTAGGAATGCGAGTGGAGCCTCCGACCAGCACGACTTCGTCCACTTGTCCCTTGTCCATTTTCCCATCCCGTAAGCATTTCTCCACCGGCTCCATGCATTTTCTGAACAAATCCATGTTCAACTCCTCGAATCTGGCTCTTGTGATAGTCGAGTAGAAATCCACGCCTTCGTAAAGCGAGTCGATCTCGATCGTCGTCTGCGCGGTTGAAGACAATGTCCTCTTCGCGCGCTCGCATGCTGTGCGTAGACGGCGAAGAGCTCTGGCGTTTCCAGATATGTCTTTCTTGTACTTCCTCTTGAACTCCTGCACGAAGTGGTTCACCATCCTGTTGTCGAAATCCTCGCCGCCAAGGTGTGTGTCGCCTGCTGTGGCCTTCACCTCGAAAATGCCTTCCTCGATCGTCAGCAGTGAGACATCGAAGGTACCTCCTCCGAGATCGAAGATGAGGATGTTCTTCTCTCCAGAGGACTTCGCTTTCTTGTCCAAGCCGTAGGCAATAGCAGCAGCAGTCGGTTCATTGATCATGCGGAGCACGTTGAGACCAGCAATGACAGCGGCGTCCTTCGTCGCTTGCCGCTGAGAGTCGTTGAAGTACGCAGGAACCGTAACGACTGCATTCTTCAGCGGCTTGCCCAGGTACGCCTCCGCAATCTCCTTCATCTTCGTCAACACCATCGCCGATATCTCTTCCGGAGTGAATTTCTTTTCCTCGCCTTTGAAGCTCACCACGATGATCGGTTTGTCATCGGGTCCAGGGATGACTCGGAACGGCCAGAGTTTCATGTCGCTCTGTACAGAAGGATGGCTGTAACGCCTTCCGATCAACCGCTTGACATCTGCAGCAGGTCCAGGAAAAGAAGTACGCAGCATGGCGTCCATTTCAGATCAGATCTTCAAGCAAGAAGAAGGAGTCTCTTCATCTGAGAATTCTTCCGAGCATGCAACCTGAACATGGTCCAGCATGAACGCGGCATGAAGAATCGGATTCGCAATCAAGAGATCAACAAGTGCGATGCTCTTACCGAAAACTGTGTTCTGCGGATTCACGGCGACTTGATTCTTCGCCGCCTCGCCGACGAGACGCTCGGTATCCGTGAACGCAACATACGAAGGTGTCGTTCGATTTCCCTGTTCGTTAGCAATGATCTCGACACGATCGTGTTGCCACACTCCCACGCAGCTGTACGTGGTTCCGAGATCGATGCCGATCGCAGGTCCTTCTCCAGACATCTCCGTTTTCTTCCTTCCCCTTCCTTCGCCAAAATCGCAATCCTAGTTCTAGCAATACGTTTCTGGAGCTGCACCACTGGACCTGCCTGCAACGACGATTGATCTCGCTCAGATTCACAAGACCGAGAGCACAAAATCTCCTTCCTCTACAAGCAGCAAGACAAGACTTACTCTAAGAAGCGAGAATCAGATCGAGAGCGCTTTGCAGAATGTTGTTGCACAACGCGAGTCTGGCAATTAGAACAGTCTAAATTATAGCTGTGGAAACTTTGGCTGTGGAAGCCTCGAGAACAAGCGCGTGAAATAGATACTTTCCATTTCTGCTGAGAGCTCGGACTTCATGTTGTGGCAAGTTCTCAGCGCCTGGAATTGGCTGTGATCGCATGCGCTCCCTGTTTAGTGCATGAAATTCTCATAGATTTAGGAGGAAAATCTGATTGGTTTTCCTTACCTTTTGCTTTTCCAGTCAATGTGTTAGAACTGGGTGATCTTCAGAGCTGCTTGAGCTGGTGCACAGTTCCCTGAGATGCATATTGAGTGGAATTTTGGTAGGTCCTGTGGCACTAGTTTCCTGATGAGCTTCTGAACTTCAGAATATTGCCTGAACTGTGGGTTTAAGAAGCTTGCCTTAATGTGTGGCTTGTACTTCAGCTGAGCAGATGGGAATTACATGTGAGGATCATGTTATGCAGAGTGGATCATGTTCTCCAGAGTGGAAGAGTGCACAATGGGCTTTATCAGAGAACAAAGGTTTGATTTGAGAGGTGTGCTCTCTTGTGGGTATGCCCAGCTCCAATTTGAGAGGGTTCCATTTTTGCATGTGGGTTCTGACTTTCTGCTCAAGTGGGTATGCTTTTAAGCTCCAATTTGAGAGGGGTCCATATTTTTGCAGATGTGGGTTTCTGACTTTCTTGAACTTTGCATGTGCTGTGTGATGTGCCAATTATCACTGCTGAGAATGTAATTGGAAGCTGCTCCTCATGGACAAAACATTGACCATCAACCCTGTGCCTCATAATGTCCAGAAAATGAAGAGGTACATCCTATCCACTCCATTCAATTTAGGTGTCAATCTCTTTTTTGAAGTTGATTCTAAGAAAATTCTCAAGACCAAACAAGATGTTTTACAATGTGGAGAGAGAACTTAGTTGTTTCATTGATTATCAGGATTGACAAAGATTGTGAGTTTCCATAGCTGCAGCCAATAGCTCCATGTTGTCTTGAAGACTCACATGTGGTAAAGTTCTTTTACTGTTTTCAAGTAGTTTTTGCTGAGGCTAATCCTGTGCAGTGCATCTGGGAAAAGGCGCACCAAACAGGTAGACAATCCTATGACATTTTGACCTCACAAATGCTTGGAAATTTTACAGTTTTCTTCTCTCTCTCTTTTTCCAGTTCAATGAAAAGACAAATGGACAGGACCTCTTTAGTTAAAATGTCTTATTAGAGTTAGATGCTGTCTATGCAAACCCATGACATCAACAAAGAAATGCAGTTTACAATTTAGACTTGATGAACCAAATACAACTAAGATAGTCCAATCTTGACGTGGTTCCTTCCTTCTAGCACAGTTCAGGCTTTGTTCCACACTTGGAATTGGTGGTCAAGTATGAATTCCAGACTTCGTTCTACATGTAGTCTGTTCTATAGAGACAAATGGGCCCTTTTATGTTTGTTGCTAATGATGGTTTTCAATATGTAGAATACTAGTACTATTCTTATCCCACATGCTCAATTGGCTCAGATACAGGGATTTTGTTCATCTCTTGTGCTGCAGGGTTATCAGTTTTGAGGTTTTGACCTTCCTCTCCCTCTTGGAGCTTGTACTGTTCAATCTCCTCCTGCTGGATTGCAGTGTTGTACAAAGCATGAAGGCCAAAGAAGAAACGGTACACTAATATTGCAGCAGTCCAGACTTCAAACCGAATGAATGATAATCTATCAAGGGTTCCAAGGAGGAAGATGTTGAGCGCCACTGAGAGAGATGGAACCCATGGCACAAGTGGAACACCCCAGATTTTTTGGCTTTCATACTTGGGGCACAAACACAGCCAGGCCCAAGGTGCCAATAAACCAGACAGGTGAGAAAATTGCATACAATATCCAGCCATTTGCACTCAAACCCCAGTAAGCTCCAATCACTATTGAAGAAGCAATATTGATGAAGAGGAAGAAGAAGAAAAGGGCTCCATTCTTTTTGGTCCTTACTCCAGGAATGTAGTATCGTCATACAAGAATGCTGACGCAACAAGGAAGAAAATGGAGAGGCTACTCAGTGAAAATAAATTGCCAAGGATGGCTAGCTCAGTGAAGAAGGCAATGATTGCCCTTGCAAGTATCATGATTGCTGCTGCATTGGCAGGAGTTCTTGTTCATTTGTTTACAAGGCTGAACCAAGGTGGAATGTGTGCGGACAATATGTGTGAGGTATTGAGCTTGCCCAACTGCACCAACAAGCAACACAGTTGTAATCCCCTTCAAAGCTCCAAGAGTGACAACATATTTTGCCCAACTCATGCCAACTGTTTGGAATGCTACTGAGTATGGAGCATTTTGGTCAATCTCAGGTGTTGACACCATCAAGCACAAGGTGAGTGCCATGTGAACATACAAGACTGTGCATATTGTCATTGAGCCACGCAACCCAATGGGAATGTCTTGTCCTGGGTTTTTTGTTTCCTCAGCCATTGTCAAAACTGCATCAAAACCCAAGTACGCAAAGAAGAGCACAGATACTGCACCCAAGATTCCCCTAACACCATAACACAAAAATGGTTTGTAGTTCTCTGCTTTTGCATGTGCCAGCAATGAAAATGATGACAAAGATGATGATAAACATGTTGACAAATGTAGCAATCCAGTTGAGATAGGATGTGCTGCCCTTGGTGCTCCAGATTGCAACTGCTCCAGTGGCAATGAGGATTCCTATGGCAATTAGGTCAAGTTGATTGTAGCCAGAAGTGAGGTTGGTTCAATCTGAAGTTGCAATGGATCTTTGTTGATGAGAGTCACAAAGTCAGACATCCAACCATGGGCAACCGCAGCACCTCCAACAATATATTCGAGAATGATGTTTCCAGCTCCAATGAAGGCAATGAAGTCCCCCAGCTCAACTCGTAAGTAGGGAAATGATCCCCCTACATTCAGACACAAAAAATTGTCACCACCTTCATCACTTGTGGATGCAACTCAAAACTTTGCCATATAGGCTGGCATCTCCTCTTCAAGACAATCTGCATTGACATCTTCTGGAATTCCTTTGACAGAATCTTACAACCTGATGATAATCACATACTGAGAACAGTTGCCTCAATGGGAACAACTTCTTCACATCATGTCCAGGATTCTATCTTTCTCTTTTGCTTTCCTTAAAAAGTAAAAGTTTCAATCTCCAGTTTGCAAAGAGGGTAAGTACAAAACTTTCCTTGTTGAGCTTCTCTGTTGCTGTTGCAAGTTTCTTTCTTTAGAAACTACTATTACCCATCTTCCTGTTCTCTTGTTTCCTTAATTAAGAAATTTTTACCTCTTCTTCCTGTTTTTGAAGCTTGGGATTTTGAACTTTTGAAGTTTCCAGTATTGGGTTTTGATCAAAAGGAAGGATTGGGTTGCTATCTGTGAGCAAGAGATTTGCAGAGAAGACGAAAAGCTTACCAGCGACAGGAATCTCAACAGCGACTTCAGTGTAGCAAAAGACAGAGAGCATGGCAGAGATTCTCGCGAGCGTGTAGGAGATGATGATCGCAGGGCCTGCTGTTCTATTGGCTTCCTGTCCCGTGATGACGAAGATGCCTGCCCCAATGACAGCACCCACACCAAACCACATGAGATCCCACCAATTGAGTGTCTGCTTCATGGTGTTTCCACTCCGAGCCTTCATCTCCATCTCCTCTTGCACATTCGCTCTTGCCAAAACCCTGTCCCTCAGTCTCTGCAGCATTGCGAACAACGCCGTCTTATAGTTGGGGAAGCTCTGGAAGGACCCCTCCGGTAGCCATACACTCTCTTTCGTCATGGTGCAGTTGGCAGCAACAATGCTAGTCACTCACTCCCATCAGCAGTTACAAGGCTGGTTCCTGCAGATTTATAACAATTTGATAAGAACCTTCACCGTATCGTCCCCCAGTGTAAACCCCTGATGATGGCCTGCTACAGCAAGTAGACTCTTTGCATGTCAAAGTAAACATTCAAGCTTTTGTGGAACCTGAACAATAGTCCAGTGGCAAAGGACAAGGCAAGGCTTTCACCTACTCATCAACAGGTTTGAACTGAAACCTTTGTGATACCAAACAGGGACCATTTCATTGAAAATTTTGGATTTCATTGTTGACAAAAGCTCGCATTGAAGTGGTCGAAACAATTAGACTTTCGTGGAACAGAAACAATTGTCTAGTGGCAAAGGACACAAGAACTTGGCTTTCACCTACTCATCAATGGGTTTGAAACTGCAACCTTTGTTGTACCAAACAAGGGGCTATATCAATGAAAGCTCTGGATTTAATTGTTGACAAAAGCTTGCATGAAGCGATCTAAACATTCAAGCTTTTGTGGAATCAGAACAACAGTTAAGTGGTAGAGGACAGGGCTTTCACCTATTCATCAACAGGTTTGAAACTGAGATCTTTTTGGTACCAAATAGGGACTGCACCATTGCAAGCTCTGCATTTTATTCATTGTCTACAAAAACTCACATGAAATAATCTAAATATTCAACCTTTGTGGTACCAAATAGGGATTGTACCATTGAAAGCTTTGGATTTCATTGTTGACAAAAACTCATATAAGTGATCTCAATATTGTGGAACTGGAATAATACTCCAATAGGAGAGGACACGATAGAGCTTTCACTTACTCATTAGCAGGTTTGAAACCAGAACGTTTGTGGTACCAAACCAGGGCCATAACACTAAAAGCTCTAGATTTCATGGTCAACAAAAGAGAGGTATTAGCAGAGACTATACACTCCAGAAGACTTCAAGATGGTGATTCTCCTATGGACTGAAGTCTTCTCTCTCATCAGAAGCTTCATTTTCTCAGAAAGGAGAACCAAATGTTACACGAGGAAAATAATTTCTTGAGATTATGGAACTTTGCTAAGAGACAATCCTCAGGATCAAACCCAGGGAATCCTCCTGGCTGGAGCAAAATTTCTCTCCCTTCAAAGTTCTCAGGGTTTCATGAAGAGCTCCAAGAAGCAAATTTACTGCAATCTGCATGCACAGTTGAATGACAGTGAGATTTCTCCCTCCAACTATGTTACAGTTGCAAAACCAATTTAGTTCTCAGCTCACTTCAATACAGTAAACTCCCATGATTACTGCTGCATGAGCTCAAATTGAGCTGGCATGTGGACAATTCCCAGAAATAATAAATTTCACCAAGACAACAATCAAGCTCATGCATGGGTTTCTCCAACAACACAAAATTTGCTGTCTGTAGCGGTACCAGCCTTGGGAGATCATGAAAATTGGAGACAAAAATACAACTTTGATTCAAGAGAAACAAAGGTGCAGAGACTTACAACTGTCTTTTCAAGTTTTCAATGGGGAAGAAAAGAAACAGAGTGATAATAAGACACAAAGACATGCCTCAGAGACCAAAGGGAAAGAAGCAAAAGCTATATACACATTTGTAAGAGAAAAGTAGGGTGGTGGTGCCCCACAAGTCACAGTCCAAGCCACACAAGGAACCATGACTCTCCAAAGTTGAAGCCTTAAATTTGAAGGCTTCATTCAATTTCCTTCAAAGATATCTAGCCCTTCTAGTGAAGGGCAAAAAAATTTGGGACCATAATTCTGGTTTTAATATGCATATAATCACTTGTTGGATCTGTGCCAATAGTGCTGCACTCTGAGCAAATTTACATTGTATAGAAAGATGTGAAAGATAGGAGAGTCTTTGAAGATATGTAACTGTTGGTAAGCATTTTCTACCTATGCTTTTGCAAGATGTGTAGTTTTTTTTTTCAATACAAATTCATTTTTGAAGCAAAAAGGGCTTAGAAGATGTTTAACTTTTAATGATACCAAGGATGAGGCTATAGAGACACTTCATTGCAGATAAACCCTCCAAACAAGAGAAAGCTAAATCAGCATTCACATTGAACTGGGTTCCAACAGATAATAACTATGGGAAACTAATATTCAACAACAAATACTTGACATGAGTCGGAGTTTGACAATGTATTTGATGGTGCTGCAACTTGAATGATGTCAAGCATCTGGGATTTCTCTAGTGTCCAGGAAAGCAGACAATACCTTAAAATCAGGTGGTGAGAATAGGGAGACTACACATATTATGGTGGGAATTTGTTATAAGACATTGGTGAATCCTCAGGGAAGGTTAAATTCACTACTACACAGTGGTTCATTTTTTGAAAAACAAGAGTTCACACAAATCCATTCTGCAACATTCAACACGTAATATTTTGGAGATATCATTGACTATATATGCTGATAAACAAATTTCACATATTGCAAACAAATTGGGTGTAGGTGCAAGTCAGCTGCATGTAAGTTCTCATAACAGTAGAGTCATGACTCATCAGTAGTTTCAGAGTCCTTAGTAAAGGTACCATGGCTGGCCCAACTTCAAGTTGCCATAGCAACTTCTAGACTCTGTTTGGTTTCTGAAGTAGGTTTTTAAGTCAATGGATATGTCACTTTTAGACAAGGGTCAAGTGTAGTTCTTCTTTACAACCAACTAAGGCTTTTTATTTTTTAAAAGGGCTAGAGAAACAGATCCAAAGAATCTGGGAAGCAAAAGTGCAGCAGAAAAAAAAATTTTGAAATCAAAATGAGGACTTGTAAGTCAAAGAGCATGCAATTGCTGGGGTTGATGCTTGCGTAGTTGTTCAGCCGCAAGTGATGGCATTCAACCCTAGTTGTTTCAAGTACATAATTCTATGCATTCTAGAATCATTCATATGCTTGCTTGCTTAAACAAGAAAAGTGGAAAATAAGAAATGTATAGCAACAAAGAGATGAGTATACTAGATTTCATTCCTGCAACATATGCACACTACTTCGACAAAAGGGGTTACACATTAATACACCTAACCTACAAAGCATCTAAATCACATCTCCGTGAGCCTTCAATCACCTAGATCAAAGATTAAAATAATGCACAATGCTTTAAATCTTTTATTTCAATATTTCAAACAGGTTTAAACTCAAAGGGAACAAGAGAACATTTCTTTGCAAATTGTCCAAATGGTAGCATATGCTTATTAGTACGAGCAAAACCCACTATTTTTCCACTGGTGTCGATTTAAGTTCCTGGATGATTTTTACACAGGCCCTATGGGCCCTACAAGCTGCAGCTATGAAGTCGAATCAAATTCATCTAACTCAACATAGGTTCCATTCTAACTTCTCATCATCATGGGCAATGTGGGTGGAAGATCAAGGCCATCCATGAAGGATGGCATTGGGGATAGTTCTTCTTAATAGTTAAATCAAAACTTTGGTTCAAAGGTTAAGAAAATCTAATGTCTTTTCATCATGTTGTTGGCCTTAATCATGTTTTGGCAATTGACATTTGAGAAGTTCATCCCTTCACTATTATGCCCTTTGAGTTCATACATACTATCCAAATCAAATGCTATGTGTACTACTGGAAGTGTGAGACCAAAAAGAGAAAACACAAAAGTTTTCCCAGAAATATGGAATGTCGTTCAGTTTTGTGTCCCAAACATCTCTTTTTTATTTGGATGAGCATAAACTTTCTTATAGTTAAATTGAAAGACGAAGTATTTTGCACCATTTTATCTTATTCATCTTGACAATGCATGCAAAGAAGTATGCAAATATGGACCTATCTTAGAACAAGCAGTGGCAAGGGTTTTCATTTATCTCCACTTCTTTTCCACACTGGCAATCATCCACAAGAGGAATTAGCCAAATTTGGCTAGAGGTCCAAGACAAAATTAGAAAAATTTGAGGAGCCTGCTATATTTTGGCAACCTGCTGGAAACTATTATTTAAATAATGAAATTTCATGAAAAACAATCCTCAAAATCTGGCCACTTTAGCACAATGAATATGGGCCTTGGGACACTAACATCCTCTTTTAGAACTTTCGTACCAATCTCGTTCTGGTATTGGGTTGTGATCCCTTTCCCAATCCCAAATTCCACCTTGAGTGTAGCTGGAAAGTTAGTGAAATTGGGTACCATTTGATGAAACTGGGTATCAGTTCACAAGATTTACAGACCTTTTTTGTCCCTGACAACACTTCAAACTAATCAAAAATATGAGCAAGCCGAGAAGGTCCAGGTAATGCAAATCCAAAACCAGGGGTGGAAAAACACCTGTGACGACCAATTTAGCCAAGAAAACTAGTTCGATTTCCTCTTGGTTTCCCCTGTACTGTTTTCATCCTAACAAGTAGCTCACGACCCAACGTGATACTCTTCCATCTAGGAACCAGAATGACTACATTCGGAGGCTGCAGAAAGATTTAGGCACAAAGAAATTCTCTTGTTGTGTACACTCTAACATTGACCAGTCTGCAAAGTACCTTATGTGGGTCACAACATTCCATCCAAGGTGCCAAAAGGCCAAAATTCCCTTGGTTGTAAAGTGGACCTGAGCATGGCATTGCATCTTCGGAAGCTCTCACCCATGGGTGTTACCTAGTGTAAAGACCCAACCAGATTTCCTTTAATGACAGAAAGACATTAGAGGCAGCACTTTACCTTAAGTATGAGAGGAAGTAAAATCCTGTTGCATAAGGTGCCATCTGATTATGAATAGAAACTTGGATTGCGTCTATACAATTATGGGTCAAATGTTAATATTTTGCCTTTAACTTCACCAAGATTGGTATATTTTTGAAGCCCATATGACATTACCCTTACATGGATACCAAACATTTCAAAGCTTATATATCCTTAAATGGCTAGTTTTAGTTTGAAAATCTTCATTTCATTTCATTTAACCCCCACAAGACCACTGTCTACCAGACTCCTTCATCCCAAATTTTCATCCATGGGTTTGAGTGAATAGGATGCACTCAATGATAATGAGGGGTTGGCTTTGCTAGTAGTGACTGGTGACTCTGCAAAATGAGATCTGTGCCCAATATATGATGAGATATATTGTCACTTTCATCCACTCAAATGCAGCCACATTCAGTAATGGATCCAATATGACATTCATATAATGTGAACAAGCCATGGGGATCATCCCATAACTGATTGTCAAGGAGCATCTCTCTACTGTGGCAGCACACCATTGGATAAGAGCTCCCTAGTTATATCATGAAGAATTTTTTTGAAAAATTGAGTGATTCATTATATATGGTCTGAATCAATTGTGGCCATTTCAGAAATTGTTTCCTCCAAATATGGTGACTTTTATGCTTTTCTTTCACAAAAATCCCTTTGTATGAGTAGCAATGGATTTTTTAAAGCCAAGTGGCAAATATTCATTCTTAACAAGTGTTGATTAGGATGGTTGAAGACATTAAGACTTCAGACCACTTCTGAGACTTTTAAATGGCACTTTTTTTTTATCAAGGTGGATAAAGTGCCCCAAGGGTTAGGAGGGTTCCAAACATCAAGGCCACTTTCCTTACTTGAAACAGTTGCTCTTTTTCCATCACCACCTATAAGAGTTAACTGAGCATTGTTATTAGCAAGGAGATTGATACTGTGCATATTGTTACCATGTTTTTGTGCCTAAAGTTACAAGAGTTAACAAAGCATTGTTCACAACAAGATTGATATCTTGCATATTGTTACAATGTTTTCCTGTCAGTTGAAAAACATCGAGTTTCCACATCCCAATTTGTGAGGAACCTGACAAAGAATTTCTTCACAATTTTTGAGGAATCCCTTCAAAGCTTAGATTCTTTTGTAACAAAACAAGGAACCAAGTTTTTTTTGTAACAAAGGAGCAGTTGACAACAAACCATACAAACACCACGAGTGCTGTCCTAAGTGTGACAGGACAATAGACCTCGCTCAAAAGTTCAGTTTTAAAATTAGTCAATTAAAAATTCTTCCCAAATTTGGGCGGGAGGCTTTTTTATTTGCCAATGTTCCATTGTATAGGAATTAGGTCACAATTTTGACATTTCAAATTGCAATTCATTCACCGCACCTGGTCAATTTAGCATTTCATTTAATGACCCCAGTCAGCTTCGTAACTTGCAACTCATTGAATCCCCTCTTATTAATCATGCGAGATTTAGAGGAGTTTTTGGTGCCCAATTATCTTGGGTTATCTTTTGTTCAGCCCTGTTTTTGGTTGGGTATCCACAAAAAAAATTCCCGAGTTGTTCTTCTTGTGTTGGTTTCAACTTTTGACCATTGTTTGATGACTTTTAAAAATTATCAATATTGGCCGGTTATTGAGGAAAAAAACCCAGTTATCAACCAGGTCATTAATAACTTACCAGTGGGTTATTGATTTTTGATAATTAGGTTGATGACTTACCCATCAATTATTGAATTTTCAGATTTTAATAACCTACTTAGATGATTGGAATTTCATCTAGGTAGGTTCTCAATGCTAAAACCTTACACATGCTTATGATCGAAATTAGAAAGACTGCTATTATTAATAATAACACCTTATAACCTACCCTACCTAAGAAATATAACCAACAATATTTAAGTTGGATATTTGAAACCCAACCCTTACAAACAACCAATAATCATTATCAATAAAATAACGATGTAAATTGATAATCAGAGGTATTATTTTGCCAATGACTTGATAACCAGCAGATGTAAAATTTGAAATTTTTGTGATAACCTACCCAGATTGCTATTGCAAAAATAGCAATAACCCACCAACACTGGTTATAACTTATAACCTCCAGTCAATCCAGGGTTTCTGAGAAGAATTCCAAAATCAAAGAACCTTGAGTTGTGACTCTTTCATACTATAGTACAAGGGCAATTCCAACACATGTCTGTCAAAAAATTGATTAATTATGAAAATTCCATGTTGAAAATAGAACTTTATTGAAGATTCTTTAATCTCCTTCACAAAATTATGTTCTTCAAAAAAAAAATTATGAAAATTTCAACACTTCTGAAAAATAATATAATTCGTGTCAAAGCTGCCAAGGTACTAGAGCAATTGCTTTCCACTTGGCTGGTGGCCCCAAGTGTTGAAATTGAAGGTGGTCATTAGTGTATTAATTTTTTAAGGTACAAAAAAGAAAGTTGGAGTTTTAAGCTACACTAGGCCCACATTCGGCCGCTGTGGCAACCTTGAAAAGTTATCATGAAATGTGGGATGATTGGCCCACTATCAATTGACAAATATTTATGAAATGTGTTAAGAACATGGCACTACCAAATTGATGAAAATGCATCTTCTTGCTGCATGGATGGGTGAAATCTAATCCTACATGTACAACTTAGATGGGAACTACACACTTGTTGAGAAAATTTTGCCACAAATTAACAATTAAGGTAAACCAATTCATCATCTATCACTCATATGTGCTTCATTTTGAGTGATTTAAATCATTATGGGAGCACTACCTCCAGCTTTAGAAATCATCTTTGAAGTGCAAAGGAAAAGTAGTATTTTAAAAACTAACAAGAAGAAAAATAAGCTTTTCAACTTACAAAACATGTTTTTTTTTCAAAAAAAATTCTTTGTGGACGCTTCCTACTTTTAAATGTCATAAATTTCTTATTCATTTTCAACAATTTAAAGTGCTATAAGAGCATCACCTGAAATTTTGCAAATCATCTTTGAACTCTAATAGCAACAGAACAACATATGAGGAAATTTTTGGGTGTTCAAGAACCAATCTCTATAACATTCGGTGCTTTGTTTTTTTTTGAGTTATTGACCCCCTCTACTTTGAGGGGCCATAACTTTCTCAATTCTACTTTGTTTTCTACAATTTTCAATGTATCAATAAGAGGGGTTCAAGTTTTGTTTGGACAATAAAACCAACCAAGCCCTCACCTTGGATCTGGCTTGCCCTGAACACTCAAGTGTTCAATCACCAGCTGGTTTACCCTCTAAGTTCAAAGTGTATCTAACTTTTAACTTTCTATGTATTCCATTATTTCAATGCCTATGGTTACAATCAAGGTTGTCAGGAGGGATGTCCCTAGGCAATAAATGTCTTTACCATCCCATTCCATCCCTTGTGGCATCTCATAGCAATAATTTTTTAAAGTATATTTTTACCAAAATTTTACTGATGCAAAATTTTAAATGAAAGATTCAAAAATGAAGTTATTTTGGGTGTTTTCAATCAACAGAAGTAATATAATCACCAGATAGCTTATATTTGCTTTCAGTAAGTAGCCAGAAATAGAGGCAAGAGGATTAAAAATTTGTGTGCTTTGTATCTGATTTATAGACAGATTGGCTAAAATTTTCTTAGGAAGGATTGCCACTTTTTCTACATCTTCCCATGGATGATGGCCATTTAGGCTACATAAAAAATTCATAGAGAAAACACTGGCATGCAAAACACAAAATTTACTATGAGGATTGATGACTTTTGAATACTCCAAGATTCCCATGTCCACCATAAAAAGTGGGCAAGATTTTTCCTATGCAAACATGATAGTAAGATGAAGGCAAAAAGTACATACCTTGGTGGATCATACATGGAGACAAGCCTTGATGTAAGTGGTTACTATGCATGTAGGAAAGCGGGTAACGCAGTTGGTGACTAACCAGGTTAGCAGATGCATGTGGATGGTTCATACCACTGTTGTGCAAGCATTTGATTTTTGTCAATAGAACCTTGGTTCTGGTTTTCTGGAATTTTAAAATCAACAAACCACAAGTTCAAAAGAGTCAGAATCAAAGAATCAATGGTTCCATTTCTTTCACAAACTTAGAAAACCACCAACTTTCATTGAAGAACCAGCAAAGAACCGCAGGTTTCATGGCAGATCTTTCATTATTATTATTTTGTTGAGAATGGTGGTTATATACCAGAACCAGTTCTCTGAGTTTCTGCAAACAGTGGTCATGAGATTAAAGAATCACTCTGATAACCAGTTGGGGTTGGGCACCGTTTCCAATACCCGCACAACACTGGCAAGTAGTTACATGGCTAGGTGGTTAGCTATGGAGCAGGAATACAACAAAAGAGTGTTTCCTGTAGGTTGACAACTCCCCTCATCTGGGTCTCACCATTGATAGAGAATCAACCAACTGATATTGAAGGATGCTTTGCCAATGCCCTCAGAACTTCTAATAGCATGTAAATGCATACTGCAATCCAATCATCAATAGGATTGATCAGTACCATTGCTAACACATAAACAAATGGAATAATTATGAGTGTCCAGCAAACAGAAACAATTGTAACGGAGTGACAACACAGAACATTATTTTCTAGTATAGAATATGCTTTTGTGTCTGTCCTAGTGCTTGTAATAAGGCCACTCTTCTGCCTGCAATTGCCACTCAGCCCTGCCTTCATCTTTCCTTTCAGCTTGGTCTGTTCGCTGCACACTACAGTTAACAGGCAACCCTTCTCACACAGACAAAGAAAAAGGCCACATTTTCAATACAATGTTATCAGCACAATTATGTATGAGTTCTCTCACCCATTGACATTGTCAGAAGAGAGAAAAATTTCTGGACATTGTTCATAACCAGTCCACCATAGTCCTCAGATGTTGAATTCCGGATGACATAGTGTGATGGCTAGAGATGTGCAAATTATCTGCATGTAAATTTGCAATAAACACAATGCCTTAGCATATGTGCAGGTGATGAGTATTTGGGGATTTTGCTTCATTGACCACAATCAGGGTGTCTATGGTTGTAACCTGTGCATGACTTCTCACAGTTCTATATCTAGATCCATAACATGGACCTTTGAGTTCTAAGATCTAGGAAGCCAAGTCAGTAAACCATACAAATATTGTTGAGTCACATTACCTTTTTCTTCATTGTGGTGAGCTCCTTTTAAGTTTACTTGACACTGTAAAGCACACAAAACCCTTTCCACACATCAATAGAAGCCTCCACTTCTATACATAACATTACTAACAAAAAAAGGATTGTAGGTAACTATGTTTGAAGCATATTGGCTTTCCCCCATATGTACATACCAGAGCACAAATTGTTCTGTATTTGTGATACTTCTTTTTTCTTATGTTTTGCAGTTTGTGGGTCTTCAAAGAAAGCATCTTCAAAGCACAAAGCAAATGACAAAGATAAAGAAGCCAACATGCAAAAGAGAAAAATCTAAGAAACTAGCATCGGTAAGGGATATTGCAGATGGCAAAGATAAAAGAAGCTCAAGAAAATACACAAAGAGAAAATCACTGAAGCAGGCATCTTCAAAGAAAGAATTGGAACACAAAGCTTAAGGAAACCAGCAGAATACTTGAAAGAGAGGTTCGTGGAAAAGAGCATCTTTACATTCAGCTGCATTACTTTCCAATTCTGTGCAACCACAAATGAATCCTGCTGCACTGTTTAGGTACCTTGTCTTCTTGCTAAGCTTCAGTTCTCTCTTGGCATGATGGATCTGGACAAAAAGGGGACAGCTGAAAGAGCCATCTCCAAAGCACAATTTACGAGGTGCAATGGCGTCATCATCTACAATTGAACATTTTGGCACGCAGCAACAAAGGAAATCATGAGCACCAGATTACAGCAGTAAAATGCCTGACACGATCTGGATACAGAAAACCAAGCAACAAAGCTTGTAAAACCTCAATGTAGACTTTGAAGTCCTTAATTGGAAAATCCTCCTCAGCCTTCATTTTTGAGCTGCTCGGTCAGGATCACATGGTGCATTTCCCTGACAAGACAAATCCCACACACCAGCCAGGAAGAATTTTTTTGGTTGTAGAAGAGAAGAAGCTTGATTGCTTGTCTCTCGAACTTCGTTTGTGCAGGATCCCAACCGACCCAAAGAATTGAATACTAGACAAGCTCAAAATGGGCGGCAATCCTTGACGAATGAGTCTTGCTTTTGTCGCTCTCTTGAAATGGTCATTGATTTCCGCGACTGCTCTCCTGTCCACTTCCTTATTAGGGCAACCAACAAGACCGAGGTGAGAGTAGAGAGAAGAGAGGCTCGGAGCTTCTACCCAGAAGAATTATTTTGTGCGCGGGCTTTCTAGAGGATTTGGGTGTTGTGCTGCAGCTCGAGAATCGGACACAGCTTCGAGGTGCTCATGGATTAGAAGAGAGCTCAGTAGGATTTGGAGCTTTTGGGGTGTTATCACACATGGCGCCTAAGCAGGACAGCGTTGAAGGTATGCACTATGCACTCGGCTTGCTCCTTCCTCTTTCTATCAGTCCTGATGGAGTTTTGCAACCAGTCGGAGTGTGCATTTCTTTGTCAAGAATTCATCACATTCCTAACTGCTAGCAATGGGCGTGATAGTCTTCTAGGGTTTCTCTAATGTGTACTTCTTGCTTGTGGAGTTTTCATAGGGGGACACAAACTGCTGAATCCTTGTTTTGCTTTTTCTGTATCTTGTTTGCAGGAATTGTGTTGCAATATGTCAATGAGGTACCTAATGGGCTATCACCTTCGAGCTCTCAATTCTCAGCTGCTTTGCAGCAACCCTTTCTTTCTCTTCCCTGTTCAGGAATGCAACCAGAATAGAATTCCAATGGCAGTGTTCCTTTGAAGCTCCAACAACAAATGAACTGCAATGTGGATAGATGCAATTCATAAGAAGTGGTTTGCAGTAATTCACATGACAATGCAGCTTTGCAGAGCATGGCTGTCCCATATCCACCACTTCTTTCTTAACTATTAACTATGCATGTAGACAGCTGAGGAGTATCACCATTGTAAGCATTCCTGTGTCATGATTAGGCATGAAAGTGCCAGTGATAGCATAACTGACTGCAAACACTTGCTTCCAGTATCTAGATATTTTCTAATACCTTTGAAGATAGCTGTCATAGTCTTTGCAGTCAGATGTCAGCAGTGTCGAGGTAGTTTGTGGAAGATTTAGAGTGTGTCAGGGGTTTGTTGGCAGACATTTGCTATGTTTGTGAGCTTGGGTTTTGGGGTTTGTGTGATAACAGCAAAACAGGCCTTTGAATGCTCAAAATGTGTCAGATTCACTGCAAAAGCATGGCATCAAAAAGGCATTGGTGCAGAAGGTGCTGGACACTTTAGCAGCTGATGCCAAGATCTCTTTCAAAGA
>Ga0209611_10006432_pt1 | contig 19246 bp, 15 predicted proteins | sample S1TSphgellanicum_3_FD_187693 | JGI IMG/M metagenome (GOLD analysis project Ga0209611, IMG submission 187693) | Host-associated microbial communities from peat moss isolated from Minnesota, USA - S1T2_Fc - Sphagnum magellanicum MG (SPAdes) (version 2) | ecosystem: Host-associated > Plants > Peat... | reverse complement strand
GCCGCGCGGCCTCGCCCGAGCCGGATCCCGCGCCGGCCGTCCGTCGCGTCGGTGCCGCGCGCGCCGACAGCGTGCAGGAGGCCGCGGCGCAGCGATCGGCCGAGGCGTGGCTCCGCCTGATCGACGGCGGACAGTATGAAATGAGCTGGGACAGCGCGGCGGCGATCTTTCGCCAGGCGATCGGCAAGTCCGACTGGGCGCAGGCGGTCAAGCAGGTGCGCGGTCCGTACGATCCGCTCGCGGCGCGCACCCTGAAGGGCCGCAAGACGATGGCGTCGCCCCCCAATGCGCCGGCGGGTGACTATGTCATCATCCAGTTCGCGACGTCGGGGGCCGGCCAGCCGCTGGTCGAGACGATCACAATGTTCCGCGAGGGGACGGGCTGGCGCACGGCCGGCTACTACATCAAGCCCGGGTAATCACTCCGGTCACCAGTGCGACCCGCCGTCCTGGCGGTCGCACCAGAGCCACCGGGCGAGCCAGACGATCGCCGCGACGGGGAGCACGACGAAGAGCAAAAGCTTGAGCACCACGACGGTGAAGAGGCCGATCACCACCAGGGCGACAAGCGGCACCCCGAGGATCGTGATCGTGAGCAGCGGGCGGAGCGCGAAGAGGCGAAGCAGGGCGTCGAACATGTGGCGGTCCGCGGCAAGGGGTGCCCACCACTACGGGCCGTGACCGGTGCGCGGTTTCACCGGCGGCCGCGGACGCTCCCTGATCATCCCCTGCGGAATCATCCGCGGTTCGGCGGGCTTTGTTCGCCATGATCCCGTTGTCCGTGCTCGACCTCGCCCCGATCCCGCAGGGGGGTGACGCGGCGCTCGCCCTTCGGCGGTCGCTCGACCTGGCGCGCCACGCGGAGGGGTGGGGCTATCGGCGTTTCTGGCTCGCGGAGCACCACGGCATTCCGGGCGTCGCGAGCGCCGCCACGGCGGTCGTCATCGCGCATGTGGCCGGTGGCACCACGTCGATCCGGGTCGGGTCGGGTGGCATCATGCTGCCGAACCATTCACCGCTCGCGATCGCCGAGCAGTTCGGCACGCTGGCATCGCTCTTCCCGCACCGGATCGATCTCGGCGTGGGGCGGGCGCCCGGCGGTGACGTGTCGACGGCACGGGCGCTCCGCCGCCCCCATGCCGCCGCGGACGCATTCCCCGATGACGTCGCCGAACTGATCGACTACTTCCGACCGGCGGGGGCCGCCGCCGGTGCTGATGCGGCGCCACTCGCCGTCCCCGGCGCGGGGCTCGATGTGCCGGTCTGGATCCTCGGGTCGAGTCTCTTCGGCGCGCAGGTCGCCGCGGCGCAGGGACTGCCGTTCGCCTTTGCCTCGCATTTCGCGCCCGCGCTGATGGCGCAGGCGGTCGCCCTCTATCGTGCCCGATTCCGGCCGTCGGCGCGGCTGGCGCGGCCCTACGTGATGCTCGCGCTCAACGCCATTGCGGCGGAGACCGACCGCGAGGCGGCGTGGCGTTTCACGTCGCTGCAGCAGGCGTTCGTCAATCTGCGGCGCGGGCGACCGGGTCTCCTGCCGCCGCCGGTCGAGACGTTTGGTGCGGACCTGACACCGACCGAGCGGTCGATGATCGCCGAGGCGCTCGCCGGCTCGGTCGTCGGCTCGGCCGAGACGGTGCGCCGCGGGCTGCGCGCGTTTGCCGAACGGACCGGCGCCGATGAACTGATTCTCGCCGCGCAGATCTTCGACCATGACGCCCGGCTCCGCTCCTATGAGCTGATCGCCCAGCTCAATGGCGTCGCGACCGAGCCGGTGGCATCGGCGGCGTACGCCGTGGGCGCGGCGGGTGCGGCGGCGTAGCGCCGGATGAACCGCTGGCGCCCAACGATCCCGCCCCGCACCGCGTAGCCAGTCTGACATGTGGATCGTCCGGTTAGCCCTCCGTCGACCGTACACGTTCGTCGTCGGAGCGGTGCTCATCATTATCTTCGGCGTCGTCGCGATTCTCCGGACGCCCGCCGACGTCTTCCCCGAGATCAACAGCCCGGTCATCAACGTCGTCTGGCTGTATCCGGGGATGTCGCCGCGCGACGTGGAGCAGCGGCTGGTCGCCCCGTCGGAGCGGTTCGCGACGACCGTCGTCAACGACATCGAGCACATCGAGTCGAACTCGCTGTTCGGCGTCGGCGTCATCCGGATCTTCTTCCACCCCGATGTCAACATCGGCGCGGCGAACGCGCAGGTGACGGCGTTCTGTCAGACGACGCTCCGGCAGTTTCCGCCGGGGACGACGCCGCCGCTGATCATCCAGTTCAATGCGACGAACGTCCCGATCATGCAGCTCGGCATCAGCAGCAAATCGCTGTCCGAGCAGCAGATCAACGACATCGCGTCCAACTTCCTCCGCGTCCAGCTCGCGACCGTGCAGGGCTCGCAGTGGCCCGGCCTGTACGGCGGCAAGGTGCGCCAGATCATGGTCGACCTCGACCCCCAGGCGCTGCTCGCGAACGGGATCACGCCGAGTGATGTGAGCCGGGCGCTCAACGTCGAGAACCTGACGCTCCCCTCGGGGACAGTGAAGCTCGGCGATCGCGAGTATCAGGTGGGGCTCAACAGCAGTCCGACCGTCGTCGACCAGCTGAACGACGTCCCGATCCGCCAGGTGAACGGCGCGGTCGTCGCGATCCGCGATGTCGCGCACGTGCACGACGGCTTCGCCGTGCAGACGAACATCGTGCGGCAGAACGGGACCCGCGGCGCACTCCAGACCATCCTCAAGGCGGCCGGCAACTCGACGCTCGACATCGTGGAGCGCGTGCGCGAGGAGTTGCCGCGGGTGGCGGCCGGCCTGCCGCCGGACCTCGACATCCGCTTCGTGATCGACCAGTCGATCTTCGTCCGCGCGGCCCTCGACGGGGTCCTGCGCGAGGCGCTGATCGCCGCCTGCCTGACGGCGCTCATGATCCTGCTCTTCCTCGGCAGCTGGCGCAGCACGCTGATCGTCGCGACGTCGATTCCGCTGTCGATCCTCTGCTCGCTGATCATCCTCTCCGTCCTCGGCCAGTCGCTGAACGTCATGACGCTCGGCGGCCTCGCGCTCGCGGTCGGCATTCTCGTCGATGACGCGACCGTCGAGATCGAGAACATCCATCGCAACCTCGGGCAGCGGAAGGCGCTGACGACCGCGATCCTCGACGGCGCCTCGCAGATCGCGGTGCCGGCATTCGTGTCGACGCTCGCGATCTGCATCGTCTTCGTGCCGGTCTTCTTCCTCGGCGGGATCGCCGGCGCGCTGTTCGCGCCGCTCGCAATGGCGGTCATCTTCGCGATGCTCGCGTCCTACCTGCTGTCGCGGACGATCGTGCCGACGATGGTGCAGTTCCTGCTGGCCGATGAGGCACGGATGTACGCCGGGAGCGGCGAGGACGGGCATGCGTCCGGCGGGACGGGCGTCATCTGGCGCGCCTACCGCGCGTTCAACCACTGGTTCGAGGGCGCGCGCGGACGCTATCACGGCGCCCTCGTCGCCGCGCTCGCGCATCGGCGGCTCGTCGGCCTCGCCGCCGTCGTCTTCTGCCTCGGGTCGGCGTGCCTGATCCCGCTCATCGGCCAGGACTTCTTCCCGCGCGTCGATGCCGGCCAGATCCGGCTCCACGCCCGTGCGCCGGCCGGCACGCGCATCGAGGAGACCGAGCAGTTCGTCGCGGCCGTCGACCGCGTCGTGCGGACGACGATCCCCCCGCGTGACCTGGCGGGGATTCTCGACAACATCGGCCTGCCCAACAGCCAGATCAATCTGTCGCTCAGTGACTCGCCGACGATCAGCGCCGCGGACGCCGAGATCCTGATTTCGCTGGTACCCGATCACCGGACGTCGACGTGGGACTACGTGAAGACGCTCCGCCGGCAGCTCCGTGCGACGTTCCCGCAGGGCGAGTTCTCGTTCGGCTCCGCCGATATCGTCTCGCAGATCATCAACTTCGGCATTCCGGCGCCGATCGACATTCAGGTCGTCGGGCGGGACACGGGGAACTACGCGCTCGCGCAGCACCTGGCGCGGGAGGTGCGCGGCGTCCCGGGCGCGGTCGACGTCCGCGTCCAGCAGGTCGTCGCGGCGCCCGAGCTCTTCTTCGACGTCGATCGGACGCGCGCCAAGCTGCTCGGTCTGACACAGTCGGACGTCGCCACCAGCGTGCTGACGTCGCTCTCGTCGACCGTCCAGGCCGCGCCCAACTACTGGCTGAACCCGGTCAACGGCATCGTCTATCCGCTCGTCGTGCAGACGCCGCCGCTCCGCATGTCGACGCTCGAGGCCGTGAACACGACCGCCGTCGGGTCGACGCCCGAGCGCACCGCGCCGTCGCTCGATGACCCATCGCGGGCCGTCCCGCTCGCCGCGGCCGCGCCCCCCGATCTCTTCGGCAATCTCGCCGTGATGCGCCGCACCACGATCCCGATCGAGATCAGCCACTACAACATACAGCCGGTCTACGACATCTTTGCCGCGTCACAGGACCGCGACCTGGGCGGCGTGGCGCGGGACATCGACCGGATCGTCGGCGCGGCGCGGCCGACGCTGCCTCGCGGCACCCACCTCGTCGTCCGCGGCCAGGTGCGCAGCATGCGCGAATCGTTTGCCGGCCTCGGCGCGGGCCTCGCGTTCGCGATCCTGCTCGTCTACCTGCTGATGGTCGTCAATTTCCAGTCATGGTCCGACCCGTTCATCATCATCATGGCGCTCCCCGGCGCGCTCGCCGGGATCCTCTGGGCGCTCTTTGCCACCCACACGACGTTCAGTGTCCCGTCGCTGATGGGCGCGATCATGGCGATGGGCGTGGCGACCGCCAACAGCATCCTGCTCGTGACGTTTGCGAATGACCGGATGGCCGCGGGGCGCTCGGCGATCGAGGCGGCGGCCGACGCGGGGTTCACGCGCCTGCGGCCGGTGCTGATGACGGCCCTGGCGATGATCATCGGCATGCTGCCGATGGCCCTCGGTCTGGGCGAGGGCGGCGAGCAGAACGCGCCGCTCGGGCGCGCCGTGATCGGCGGCCTCTCCGTGGCGACGGTCTTCACGCTCGTCGTCGTGCCGATCGTCTACAGTGTCGTGCGCGGCCGACGGTCGAGTGCGCCGATCGCGCCGTCGACGCTGCCGCCGATGGCCGGTGCGACGCCATGAAGCGCCTCCTGCTGGTCGTCGTCGTGCTCTTCGCGGTGCTCGTCGTGGCCGGGGTGCTGCCGAGGCTTCGCGATGCACGCGAGCTCCGCGCCGAATCGGCGTCGGTCCACGCCACGCCGGCGGTCACGATCGTGCGCGTCAAGCGGGCGGCGGCGATCTCGGATCTGACGCTGCCGGGTTCGATCGAGGCGCTGCACGAGTCGCCGCTCTACGCGCGCACGAACGGGTACGTCACGAAGTGGACGACCGACATCGGCGGGCATGTGGACGCCGGCCAGCTGCTGGCAGTGATCGAGGCGCCGGAGGTCGACCGCCAGGCCGACCAGGCGAAGGCGGATCTCGGGCAGCTGCGCGCCAACCTGACGCTCAACAAGCAGACGCTCGATCGCTGGGTCGCACTCGGACGTGATTCGGTCGTGACCAGGCAGGAGGTCGACGAGCGGCAGGCCGCCTACGACGCCGCGGTCGCCAATCTCGCCTCGGGCCAGGCGAACTACGACCGACTCCTCGAGCTGCAGCGCTTCGAGCGGGTCGTGGCACCGTTTCGGGGCGTCGTCACGTCGCGCAGCGTCGACATTGGCAACCTCGTCACGGCCGGCGCCGCGATGGGGGGGGCCGACGCCGCCTCCGCGCGACCGCTCTTCACGGTCGCGAGCACGGACACGGTGCGCGTCTACGTGAACGTGCCGCAGAGCGCCGTGCGCCTCGTCCAGCCCGGCGCCGCGGCGGAGATTCTCGTGCGCGAGCGGCCGGGGGAGGTCTTCCGCGGCACCGTCGCGCGCAACGCGCGTGCGCTCGATGCCGCCTCCCGCACACTGCTCACCGAAGTGCAGATCCCGAACCGGAGCGGCGTGTTGCTGCCGGGGACCTACGTGCAGGTCCGGTTTGCGGTGACGGCCGCCGAACCGCCGATCATCGTCCCCGCCAACGCGCTCGTCGTCCGTGCTGACGGCGCGCAGGTCGCGGTCGTCGAGGCGGACCACACGATCCATTTCGCGAAGGTCGAACTCGGGCGCGACTTCGGCGAGTCGGTCGAGGTGGTCGACGGACTGACGGATGGCGCGGCGGTCGTCGTCAATCCGTCGGACGAGATCCGGGACGGCGTCACGGTCCGGGTGCTCGCCCCCATCGGCGACACGAAGTAGTCACGACGCCGGCGCGGCGCCGCCGGGGCGTAGCCGCGCGCAGGCGGTGCCGGTAGGTTCTGACCATGATCTGCATCATTACTCGAGGCACGTGGCGGTCGATCGCACGCGCCGGCGTCATGACCGGCGGTCTGGCCGGCGTGCTCCTGGTGGGTGGCGCGCCTGGCGGCGCGCTCGGTGCGCAGGAGACGAGCGCGCCGCACTGGGCGTATGACGGCCCGGACAATCCGTCCCGCTGGGGTGCGCTCGACAGCGCGTATGCGGCATGTGGCGTCGGCCGGGCGCAGTCGCCGATCGACATCCGGGGCGCCCGGTCCGCGGCGCTGCCCGCGCTGACCTTCGACTACCATCCCGTCCCGCTGACGATCATCGACAACGGGCACACGGTGCAGATCACCTATGCGCCCGGCAGCACGCTGACGGTCGGCGATCGAACGTACACGCTGCGGCAGTTTCACTTTCACCATCCGGCAGAGGAACGCGTCGGCGGTCGGCCCTACCCGCTGGTCGCCCACCTCGTGCACGCCGATTCGGCCGGCCATCTGGCCGTCGTCGCCGTGCTCTTCGACAGCGGCGCGGCGAACCCGACGCTCGATCTGCTCTGGCAGCAGATCCCGACGGCGAAGGGCGTCGCGCAGACGGTCGCGGGGGTCACGATCCAGGCGGCGGACCTGCTGCCCGCACGGCGTGGCTACTACACGTTCAGCGGCTCGCTGACGATTCCGCCGTGCACCGAGGGGGTGACGTGGTACGTCCTCAAGGCGCATGCGCCGATCGCGCCGGGACAGGTCGCCGCGTTTGCCGCGCTCTACCCGGACAACGCGCGACCGCTGCAGCCGCGCAACGGACGACCGATCCTCGAAACGCGATAGCGTCGTGACCGGCATCCTCGGCATCCATCACGTCACCGCGATCGCCAGCGACCCGCAGCGCAACATGGACTTCTACGCCGGATTGCTCGGACTCCGGCTGGTCAAGCGCACGGTCAACTTCGACGATCCGCAGACGTATCACCTGTACTACGGCGACGAGACGGGGACGCCGGGCAGCATCATGACGTTCTTCCCGTGGCCCGGCGCGCGCGCCGGTCGCCAGGGCACGGGGCAGGTCACCGTCACGTCGTTTGCGATCCGGCCGTCCGCGGTCACGTTCTGGATCGACCGACTCGCACGACACGCGGTCGCCCACGCGCGTCCGGTCGCGCGTGGTGCGGGGGCGCTCGCCGAGCAGGTGATCGGGTTTCGCGACCACGACGGGCTGGCGCTCGAACTGGTGGCCAGTGACGCCGCCGAGTCGCGGCCGGCGTGGGGCGGCGCGCCGGGGATCCCGCCGGAGTCGGCGATCCACGGGCTGCACGGCGTGACGATGTCGGTCGCCGCCGGCGACGCGACGGAGCGGTTGCTGACCGGGACGCTCGGCTTTCGCCAGGTGCGGGAGGAGGGCGGCGTGCGGCGGTTTGCCGTCGGCGACGGTGGACCGGGGACGCTCGTCGACGTGCGCGCCGATCCGCGGCTGGCGCACGGGACCGGCGGCGCGGGGACGGTGCATCATGTCGCCTGGCGCGTCGAGGACGACGACGCCGAACTCGCCGTCCGCGAGCAGGTGGTCGGGGCCGGCCTCGCACCGACGCCGGTGATCGACCGCACGTACTTCCACTCGGTCTATTTCCGCGAGCCGGGCGCCGTGCTCTTCGAGCTCGCCACGAACCCGCCGGGGTTCGGGATCGACGAGCCGCTCGAGCACCTCGGGGAGCGGCTGCAACTCCCGCCGCAGTACGAGCCCTATCGCGCCGATCTCGAGGCGTCGCTCCCGGCGATCCATCTGCCCGTGACGCCGGCCGCCGCCGCCCTGTACGCCGGAACGACCGGCCCCGAGGACGTCAGCGGTGACGCCCTCGGCTTCGTGCATCGCTACATCCCGCCGTCGGCGTCGGGCGAGCTCGCGGGGAGCACGACCCTGCTGCTGCTGCACGGCACGGGCGGCGACGAGGACGACCTGATCGCGGTCGGCCGGACGCTGGCGGCGGGCGCGGGTCTGCTCAGTCCGCGCGGCAAGGTCTCGGAACGCGGCGCGCTCCGGTTCTTCCGGCGGCTCGCGGAAGGGCTGTTCGACCAGGAGGACCTCGCGAGACGCACGGCGGAGCTGGCGCGCTTCATCGAGGCCGCGACCGAGACCTATGATCTCCGTCCCGACGGGATCGTCGCCGTCGGCTTCTCCAACGGCGCCAACATCGCCGCCAGCCTGCTCCTTCGGCGGCCCGGGCTGCTCCGCGGCGCCGTGCTGTTCAGTCCCATGGTGCCCTTCGAACCCGATCCGCTCCCCGCGCTCGCGGGCACGCCGGTCTTCATCGGCGCCGGGCGGAGCGATCCGATCGCACCGGTCGCCCAAGTGGAGCATCTCGCCACGCTGCTCGAGCGGGCCGGCGCGACGGTCACGCTGCACTGGGAACCCGGCGGCCATACGCTGACGGTGCCCGAGATCACGGCCGCACGGGACTGGCTCGAGACGACCCATGGCACCACGCGGTCCGCCGATGCATGATGGGAGCAGCTCATGCTGTTCGATAGCGCGATCTATGCGGTCTTTCTCGTCGTCGTCGTCCTCGTCTACTGGCGGCTGCGGCACCACGCCCAGAATCGGCTGCTGCTCCTCGCGAGCTATTTCTTCTACGGCTGGTGGGACTGGCGCTTCCTGATCCTGATGATCGGCTCGACGACGGCCGATTATCATATCGCCCGCGCGATTGCCGCCTCGAGTGACCGTTCGCGCCGCCGCGCCCTGCTCCTCTTCTCGCTGGCGCTCAACTTCGGGATTCTCGGGTACTTCAAGTACTGCAACTTCTTCATCGACTCGTTTGCACGCGTCGCCGATCTGCTCGGTGCGCACAACCTGCCGCACGCCCTGTGGCAGATCATCCTGCCACCGGCGATCTCCTTCTACACGTTCCAGGAGGTCGCCTACATCGTCGACGTGCACGCCGGGCGTCTGCCGGCGAGCCGGCAGTTCGACGAGTACGCGCTTTTCATTTCGTTCTTTCCGCATCTGATCGCCGGCCCGATCCAGCGCCCCGGCCACCTGCTGCCCCAGGTGCAGCAGCCGCGCCGATTCGACGGCACGCAGTTCTACGATGGATGCATGCTGATCCTGGCCGGTCTCTTCCGAAAATGCGTCGTCGCCGACAGCTGCGCCCGCATCGCCAACGTCGCCTTCGGCGGACGACTCGGAGACAGCGGACTCGCCGCGCTGCTCGGGATCTATGCCTTTGCGTGGCAGATCTACGCCGACTTCAGCGGCTACAGCGACATCGCGCGCGGCAGTGCGCAGGTGCTCGGGTTCCACTTCTCGCTCAACTTCCGGCAGCCCTACCTCGCCTTCAGCCTGCAGGACTTCTGGCGTCGATGGCACATCAGCCTGAGCACGTGGCTGCGCGACTATGTGTACATCCCGCTCGGCGGCAACCGCGGCGGCACCGTCAGGACGTATCGCAACCTGATGACGACGATGCTCCTGGGCGGCCTCTGGCATGGCGCCTCGTGGAATTTCGTCATCTGGGGCGGGCTCCATGGCGGCGGACTGGCCGCCGAACGCGCCGTCGGCGAACCGGCCGAGCCGGTCCGGGCGCTCTGGCTGCGGCGACTCGTGATCTTCCACTTCGTCTGCTTCGCGTGGGTCTTCTTCCGCGCGTCGACGTTCCATGAAGCGACGGTCTATCTCGCCCAGCTGCGGCACTGGACGTGGACGCCGGTCCTCGGATCGGTCATCTGCTACCTCGCGCTGGCGATCGTTCCGCTCCTCCTGATCGATCTCCGCCTCGAGCATACCGGCGAGGAATACGCGCTGCAGTCGGCGCGATTCCGCTGGCAACTCGCGGCCGCGGCAGGCGCGGTGCTGTGCATCGCGTTCCTCTCCGAGTCGACGGCCAACGCGTTCATCTACTTCCAGTTCTGACGCGCGCGATGTCGACGTCCGATCAGCCCGCCGTGCCGGCGCCGGCCGGCACGCGCACGCATACCGCGATCCTGCTCGCGCTGATCGTCGTGCTGCTCGCCGTCTGCGAACTCGCTTCGCGCCTCGTCTTCTCGTCGCTCAAGAGCAACCTGCGGCTGCGCCAGGAGATCGGGACGGCGCTGCACATCGCCGACGCGGCGGGACCGAATGCCCCGCACCGGGTGCTGATCGTCGGCAACTCGCTGGTGCTGCACGGCATCGACGTCCCGTCCGTCGACAGCGGCCTCGGTCCCCGCTATCGCGCCGATCGCCTCGCGCTGGTCGATGAAGGGTACGACGGATGGCGCTACGGCATCCGGTCGCTCTTCGATCGCGGCAGCCGTCCGGACGTCGTCGTGCTGGCGATCAGTCCGGCGCAGTTCGTCTCCGACCGCCCGCCGACCGGGGTGATGGTCGGATCGATCTGGACCGCGCGCGCCGTGGTCGCATACGCGCTGCATGCCCGCGCCGACCTGACGACGGCAACCGACCTGCTGCTCGCCCACGTCAGCGAGTTCTTCGCGCTTCGGCAGCGGCTGCGGCAGGACACGCGCAAGCTGATCGTGCCCGGGTACGTGGCGATGTCATCGCAGCTCTTCAATCGGCTCCCGATCGTCCCCGATCCGAGCACGAACGAACCGATCGCCGCAGCCCGACTCGACACGCTGCGCCGCCTCTGCGCCGAGCACGGCGCGCGATTCGTCTACCTCATCGTCCCGACGCGCGCGAGCGACGACGACGTCCTCGAGACGGCCCTCGTCGACGCCGGCCATTCGACCGGGGTGCCCGTCGTCGTCCCGGTGCCCAACGCGTCACTCCCGCCGGCGATGCTGCTCGACGGCTACCATCTCAACGACGATGGCGCCCGCTTCTTCAGCGTGCGGGCCGGCGACGCGCTGCGGCTCGCGCTCGGACCGTAGCGACCGGACCGTCGCGCTCGGACCGTCGCGCCCGGACCGTCGCGCTCGGCACGGGCACGAAATTCCGGCGGCGGGATTCATGCCCGTACACGCCGACGGTGAGGATGCAAATGGCAGCGACGATGCGGGCGGTGCAGGTCGTGAGCGCGGGCGGACCGTTCGAGCTGGTGACGCGTCCCCTCCCCGAACCCGGCGCGGGAGCGGTCCGCGTCCGTGTGCAGGCGTGCGGCGTCTGCCACAGCGACGTCTTCGTGAAGGCCGGCGGATGGCCGGGGCTCACGTACCCGCGCGTGCCCGGTCACGAAGTCGCGGGCGTCATCGACGCCGTGGGACCCGGCGTCACCCGCTGGAAATCCGGCCAGCGCGTCGGCGTCGGCTGGTTTGGTGGCAACTGCGGCCACTGCGATCCGTGTCGACGCGGCGACTTCGTCAGCTGTCAGTATCTCCAGGTCTGCGGCATCTCGTACGACGGCGGCTACGCCGAGGCGATGATCGCACCGGTCACCGCGCTGGCGCTGATTCCCGCCGACCTCGACGCCGTGGATGCGGCCCCGCTGCTCTGCGCCGGCGTGACGACGTTCAATGCGCTGCGACGGAGCGCGGCACGAGCCGGCGACCTCGTCGCCGTGCTCGGCATCGGCGGGCTCGGACACCTCGGTGTCCAGTACGCCCGGAAGATGGGGTTTCGCACCGTCGCGATCGCCCGGGGTGCCGACAAGGGACCGCTCGCCCGGACGCTGGGCGCGCATCACTACATCGACAGCGCGACGCAGAACGTGGCTGCCGAGCTGACGGCCCTCGGCGGCGCGACCGTCGTCCTCTCGACGGTCACGAATGGTGCCGCGATGACGGCGACGATCGACGGGCTCGCCCCGCATGGGACGCTGATCCTCCTCGGCGTCTCCCCCGACCCGGTGCAGGTGCACCCGGGCCAAATGGTCGGCAAGAGTCGAACGGTGCACGGCCATCCGTCCGGCACATCGATGGATTCCCAGGAGACGCTGGGGTTCAGCGAGCTCTCGGGGGTGCGCCCGATGGTGGAGCGCATGCCGCTCGAGCGCGCGAGCGAAGCGTATGACCGGATGATGAGCGGGGACGCCCGATTCCGCGTCGTGCTGACGACCGGCCAGTAGCGATCGCGTGACCGCGTCAGCGCGCGCCCGGTGACCCGCGGTTCGCGACGACGTACACGAGGGCGCCGACGACGAGCGTCGCCGCGCCGGCCACCGACTCGAGCGGGCGCTGGGCGATCACGAAGCAGAGGGTCCAGCCGCTGATCAGCGCGTAGACGACGGGCGTGACGGGATACCCCCACGCGCGCACCGCGCCGGGGGCGGGCGGCGCGCGGTGCCGCCGGATCATGAGTCCGGCGACGGCGAGCAGCGTGACCAGCTCCAACGTGAACCCCGCGTAGGTCATCACGGGTTCGAATGCGTTCGTCACGAGCAGGCCGATCGTCAGCGCGAGTTGCAGGATGATCGCGCGGCGCGGCACGCCGTCGCGGGAGACCTGGGCGACGCGCCGCGCGGCGGGCAGGTCGGCGACGATCGCCTGCGTCACGCGCGAGCCGGCGAGGATCATCGCGCTCATCGTGCCGACGAGCACGGTCGCGATGACGCCGCTCATGACGCGTCCGCCGATCGGTCCGATCATCGCGGTGGCCGACACGGCGCCGACTTCGACGACGTTGGCAATCTGCGCGATCGGGACGGTGCGCAGGAACGCCCAGTTCACGAGGACGTAGAGCACGGTGACGACGGCCGTCCCGAGGCCAAGGGCACGCGGCAGGGTGCGCGCGGGATCGCGGATCTCGCCGGCGACGTACCCTGCCGCATTCCATCCCGAGTACGCGTACGAGACGTAGATCAGCGAGACGGCAAACGTCGGTGTCACCAACTCCGCGACCGCCGCGCGCGACGGCCCGAACGCGAGTGGCACCGGGTGGGGATAGCGAATCGCGGCGACGATGAAGACGAGGATCAGTGCGACGGTGGCCGCCGTGACGACGACCTGGAACCGGCGCGCGGCCTTCAGGCTGGAGGCGTGGACACCGCTGACGACGGCGATCGCGGCCAGCGATCCCTCGAGCGGCGTGATCGGGACGACGGCCGCGAGATAGCGACCGAAGGCGATGCCGGCGAGCGCGATCGGCGCCGCGAATCCGACGGTCATCGAGACCCAGCCGCCGAGGAACCCGACGAACGGGTTGTAGATCTCGCCGAGATAGATGTACTCGCCGCCGGACCTCGGCATCGCAGCACCCAGCTCGGCGTAGCACGCCGCCCCGCAGAGCGCCAGCAGGCCCCCGATCCCCCAGAGGGCGAGCAGCGCGAATCCGGTATGCGTGCCGCCGACCTGGAAGCCGAGGCTCGTGAAGACGCCGGTGCCGACCATGTTGGAGACGAGGATCGCCACCGCCCCGACAGGCGAGCGCCGACAGGCGAGCGCCGACAGGCGAGCGCCGACAGGCGAGCGCCGACAGGCGAGCGCCGACAGGCGAGCGCCGACAGGCGAGCGCCCGCCGCCCGCCCGACTTGGGCGGACGGCGGGCGGACCGCGCCGGGGTGCCCGGCGCGCGACGGGCGGGTCGCCGCTAGTTCAGGATCGCGAGCACCACGCTGTTGGCCGGCACGGAGATCGTCGAGTACCCCTTGTAGATGTTGCTCGATGGCTGCTGCACCATGTCGTTCGACGCATCGGTGCGGAAGGAATGCTGGGCCGTTCCCTTGAGCCCCGCGACCTGGATCTGCTTGTTCGACGTGGTGACGTTCACGATCTGCACGACGGTGGAGTCGCCGGTCGCATTCACGTACGACATCAGGTGCACGCGTGCCGTGCACTGGTCCTGCGATCCGGCGCCGACCTCGAGATCGGGGTCCGTCGTCGTCATCGCCTGCACGTGCCAGCCCGGCCGGACCGTCGTCCACAGCTTCTTCAGCGCCAGGTAGCGCTTCGAGAGGATCGGCGTCGACTCGCCCCCGACCAGCGTCTGATTGTCGGGCGCGGCCGTCGAGGAGGCGTAGCCGTTCCACCAGAACCAGTAGCTGAACGGAATGATCACGACGTGCGCGGCCATGGCGCTCATCATGTCGAGCGTCCATGCGAGCTCCGTCGTCCCGAGCGGCAAGCTGTACTCGGTCATCCACGCTTCCTTGGGGTGTGCCTGAATCGCGGCCTGCGTCGCGCCGAGGCTGCACTCCGCGTACGTGTGAAAGGCGTACGCGCCGACCGCGTGGTCGAGCAGGCCGGTGAGCGCCGGGTAGTCCGGCCCGCCGAGGTACCCCGGCGAGTCGATCAGGTAGTCGGCGTAGATCGCCATCGTGTACTGCCCGTTTTCCGGCCCGAAGAGCGTGATGTCGCGCAGGCCGACGTAGTCGAGGGCGCCGCGGGTATCCATGATCACCTTCTGCCACATCGCCGGCGTGAGCGTCGAGCCGCCGTAGCCGACCACGGCCTCCGGCTCGTTCTGGATGCTGAGCGCGATCGGCGCCCCGACCGCGCTCTTGTCGAGGGATTCCATGACCGTCGTGAGGAACGCGACGAATGCCGGCTCGCTCGAGGGGATCAGCGTGCCGTCGATGCCGTTGTAGATGCCAAGGTTGGAGCCATTGGTCTTCATGGATGCCGGTGGGCTCCAGACCGACAGGATGTACCCGGTGACGCCGGCCGCCCTGGCCGCCTGCCACTTCGCGACGTACGCAGCCAGCAGCGACGTGTTGATGACCATGTTGGCCATGTTCGTCCCGCTGACATACAGGCCATCATCGAGTCGATCGCGGATGATCGTCGCACCCATGCCGTAGACGGCATTCTGGACCAGCGGCTTTTCCCAGAACGGATTGTCGCCGCCGCCGGGATAGACGCCCCAGCCCTTGATCACCTGGGATGGCTTGGAGGTGAACGCCGCCGTCGCGGTCGGCGTGACCGACGCCGCGCTGACGGTGCCGACCCGGGCGTGGGTCGTGAGGGGACTGGTCGGATCGTGGTCGCCGTCGGCACAGGCGGCGAGCGCAAACGCAACGGCGCCCATCGCGGCGAATGCCGGGATGCGCGTGGGGGAGATGAATGACATGTGGGGCCTCCAAATGACCGTTCGGCGGCCCGACTGGCATGACGTGCGAGGGCACCGGAGTGCCGCTCATCACGCGTTAGCCTCGTAGCTTTGCGTCGCCGGCTTTCGCCGGGTTTGCCGTTGTCGCGGGCACTCCATCCGGAGGCCACGAAGACGTCTTCCTGCTGAATTCCTGCTGAGCTGTCACTGAACTACTCGAAGGACGCTGGCGAGCACAAGTAGATACAGATGTTTCCGGTCATTCTTGCTCGTTCGTCGCCAGTTGGCGCCTGTCGCGCCGCCGGCCGCCCTCTTGTCCATGTAACTCGAGGGGAAGCGGCTCGATTCGCCGTCTTCGTTACAGAGTAGGTTCCGGTGAGGGGGTCAGGATCGATGCGAGACTGGATTCGGCGGGCGATCGGGCGGGTGTCGGAGACGGTCGAGGCGCTCAACGCCGCGCCGGGCCAGGAACTGGCGACTGTGCAGGGCGTGCGCGTCGTCGTCGAGAACACGCGACCGGACATTGTGACCGGCGATGTGCTCGCTCGGCTCGACCGGGCGCTGACGCTGATCGCGACCGTGCAACCGATCCGGTTTCGCCATCTGCGGGCGGATATCGACCGGATCCACGTCGCCTCGTTTCCCTGCCGAGGGGCCTATCTCCCCGCCGACCGCTCGATCCTGACGGAGCTCAGCTTCCTCGCGCGCGACGCGGAATTCACCGATGCGATCGTGGCCTCCTCGATCCTTCATGAGGGAGTGCACGCCCGCGTCGCGCAGATGCGTCGACACTTCGGCTTCGGATACGCGGCCGCCGACCGTGCGCGCGAGGAGCGACTCTGTCGACGTGCCGAGGCGGCGTTTGGGGCGGCGCTCCCGCCAGCGCTCGGCGCGCCGGTCCTCGCGCGAGTCGTCTCGATGCAGGCGATGACGGACGACGAAGTCGCCCCCGACATCGACTGGGATGCCGCATTTGCCGTCAAGGCCGCCGCTGACCGGGCGGCGATGGACCGCGAGGCGCCGGGCGCTCGGCGCGGCTAGTGCGCCGGGTTCGCGCCCACTAGTAGCGGAGGTACCAGCCGTCGGCCGTGCGGCCGACGGTGACGGTCGCGCCGAGGACGCGCGTCAGGTTTTCGCCCGTGAGCACCGCGTCGGTCGGCCCATCGGCGACGATGCGCCCGGCCTGCATCAGGATCGTCCGGCCGATCTCCGGAATCAGATCGCTGACCCCATGCGTCACCAGCACGATGCTCGTGCCTGCGGCGGCGATCGCGCGGAGCGCCCGGCGCAGTTCGACCAGGCCGGCGATGTCGAGGCCGGTCGTCGGCTCATCGAGCAGCAGCGCGCAGGGGTCGTGGACGAGCGCGCGTGCGAGCATCACGCGGCGTGCTTCGCCCGCGGACATCGTGTCGAGCGCTCGCGCCGCGACGTGCGCCACGCCAAGCTGGTCGAGGAGCGTCGCCGCGCGTGCGCGCATCGCGGGCGACACCGGCTGATGCGGCCAGAGGCCGATCGTGCCGAAGAAGCCGGAGAGCACGATCGCCATGCCATCGGCCGCCGACGGCGACGCCGTCCACGGGGTGAGGTCCGACGCGACGACGCCGAACGCCTGTCGCAGCGTGGCGAGATCCTGGCGCGGCTCGCCAAGGACGATGACCGGGGGCGCGCGCTCGCGATACAGCGGGACACACTCGCGCGTCAGCGTCCGGAGGAGCGTCGACTTGCCGGAGCCGTTGGGGCCGATGATGGCGACGTGTTCCCCACGCGACACACGGATGGAGACGCCGTCGAGCGCGCGCGTGCGCCCACGGAGCACGGTCGCGTCCCGCAGTTCGAAGAGCGTCGTCGACATCTGCGCGCTCACTCCATGCCGGGCAGCGGCGACGCGACGAGGACCGCGGTCGCCAGGAGCACCAGCGCGCCGGTCGCCACCTCGAGCCGTGCCGCGCGCCGAAACGCGAGGCGTGCGGTCTCGGGATCCGAGCCGTCGGCGAGTCGTGGCGTCACCCACCGCCAGTTGATCGCGCCGAGCAGCAGCACGACGCCGACGAGCGCGAGCTTGACGAGCAGCGTGCGTCCGTACACCGATCCCCAGAGCGCCGACCAGGCGCCGACATGCGCCCACGCGGCGATCACGCCCGTCACCGCGACCGACGCGGCCGACGCGAGCGCGAGCGGCGAGAATCCGGTGAGCACGCGCACGACGTCGGCGCCGCGCCACGCCGAGCTGGTCATCCCGACGAGCACGAGTACGGCGAGTGTCCCAAGCCAGAGACTCGACGCCACCACGTGGATCAGGTCCGCGCCCTCGAGGACGACCCGCCAGGGCGATGCATCCGCCGCGTGCCCGGCGAGCGAGAGCGTCGCGGCCAGCGCGACGGCGCCGGCAGCGGCGATCCACGTGACCGCGGGCCGCGCACCGCGCCGCGCCAGCGAGAAGACGAGCGCCACGAGCACGGCGAGTGCCACGTGCGCGATCCACGCCCGCCCCCAGTGCGTGTGCAGCATGACCGCCCGCGACATCGCCGGCCAGTCGGGGCTCGGCTCGGCGGGATCCATCATGCTCACGACCTGCGCGAGGAGTCGGAGCACCGCCGCCGGCAACAGCGCGAGGGCGCCCCACATGCCTGCCGCGGCGATGCGGTGCCGGAGCGCGATCCGCGCCGACGCATCGGCGGGCACCCGCGCCCACGTCGTCACCGCCGTCGCGCCGATCGCCCCGATGACGCTGGAGAGGGCGAGCACGGTGAGCCATCGTCCGGCTGTCGCCGCGGGCCCCGCCCACGCGCCGGCCACGGCGACGGCTCGCATGCCCGGAAGCTAGCAGGTCGTGGACGCGGCGGAGAGTGCGCGGGACTCGCCGCACGGTGGTCGCTCCCGCAGATTGCGCGCATGGCACCTCTCCCATCCGGCGCAGGCGTCGGTTCGAGCGTCGCTGCGATCGTCACCGTGGCCGACGCGCGGCGCGCGATCGACGACAAGACGAAGCCGCCGGGCTCACTCGGGGCACTGGAAGCGTGGGCCGTGCAGCTGGCCGGGATCCAGGGCACGCTGACGCCGCGGATCACCCGGGCCCGGGTCCTCGTCTTCGGCGCCGACCACGGCGTGGCGGCCGAGGGCGTCAGTGCGTACCCGCCGCAGGTGACGGGCGAGATGATGCGCAACTTCTCGCGCGGCGGCGCCGCGATCAACGTCCTGACGCGCGCCAACGATCTGGAGATCGAGGTGATCGACGTCGGGGTCGATGCCGACCTGGCGCAGCTGCCGGGGATCACGCACGCCGCCGTGCGGCGCGGCTCGGCGAACCTGCTGCGCACGGCGGCGATGACGGATGCGGAATGCGAGGCGGCGGTCGCCGTCGGCCGGAGCGCGGTGCAGCGCGCGGCTGGTGACGGCGTCCAGGCGATCGGCCTCGGGGAGATGGGGATCGGCAACACGACCGCCGCGGCCGCGGTCCTCAGTGCCCTGACCGGCGCCGCGCCGGCGGTGACCGTCGGCCGTGGCACGGGCGTCGACGATGCGCGTCTCGCCCACAAGCGTGAGGTCGTGACGCGCGCACTCGCGCGGCACGCGACGCGCACGACGCCGATGGGGATCCTCGCCGCGCTCGGCGGCCTCGAGCTCGCGGCGATCGCCGGCGCGGCGCTCGAGGCGCCCCGTCACGGCATCGCCGTCGTCGCCGACGGCTTCATCTCGACGGTGGCGACGCTCGCCGCCGTGCGCCGCGACCCGTCGATCCGCGGCCACCTCTTCTTCGCCCATCGTTCGGCCGAGGCGGGGCACGCGGTGGCCCTCGACGCGCTCGACGCGCGCCCGATGCTCGACCTCGGCCTTCGACTCGGCGAGGGGACGGGCGCCGCGCTCGCGCTGCCGCTGTTGCGCGCCGCGGCGGCGGTGATGGCCGAGATGGCGACGTTCGCCGGGGCCGGCGTCTCCCGCGACCGCTGACGGCGGTGCCTGCCGCGCCGGCGCCGGTGCGTGCCTTGCGTGCCGCGATACGTTCCT
>Ga0209611_10006431_pt1 | contig 19247 bp, 17 predicted proteins | sample S1TSphgellanicum_3_FD_187693 | JGI IMG/M metagenome (GOLD analysis project Ga0209611, IMG submission 187693) | Host-associated microbial communities from peat moss isolated from Minnesota, USA - S1T2_Fc - Sphagnum magellanicum MG (SPAdes) (version 2) | ecosystem: Host-associated > Plants > Peat... | reverse complement strand
AGTTTTTTTCATTTTTGTGTTTTTGAGTGTTTTTTTCATTTTTTTTTGTTTTGTTTCTTTTGAGAATGTTCCTTTTTTCTAACTTGCATATTCCTATTAGAAAACCCCATTACGTTTTTTTTTTTTAAATTTAGAAAATATATCTCATCTTGTTTTGTAAATGCTTAGAAAGTAGATTGCATTTTGTAATTGTTTGTAATTCTTAGTTTTGGTTTTGATAGGATCAGAAAATTGTTTAGTTTTTTTGGTTATTGATCAAGGTAGTAATTTTTAATTTCAAAATAAACATGGAACAATCTTCTAAAAATGAAAATACACGTGATGTACTTATGAATGAAGTGAGGATGGAAGATGAACCTTTGTAAAAACCTAAAAATAATGCACGAGTGCAAATAAAAGGAAATAGGAATCCAAAAAATAATGAAGAAAATATAAAATAAATTTGAAGTTACACATGCACAAATATTATTTTAAAAACCAAATAGTAAAAATGCATTGTGTTGGGCATTTTATTATGTTAATGATAACAAAGAAATTAATTGAACAACTTCTCAAACCATGCATTATATTCTTTCTCACAGTAATCCAAATTTGAATTTAAATCCAAAAAATCAAGTGAGGAAAGAGTTAATCATATATAACACAACTAATGGTATAAATGCATTGAGGAAACATGTTAATTAAAACCACTATAATAGTTTAAAATTTTTTTGAAGAAGAAATTAATTGTCTTTTGAGGGAAGATGAAAGACAACCTTTCAAAAAAAGATCAAACATTTCTTCCAACTCCATATCCAATTTTTTTGTTACAAAAGAACCTTTCAAGAAAGATGATGTGCAACAAAAACAAAATTTGGAAGACTTAGGTTTTTTAATTGTCACCAACCATCTTCCTTTACAATTTGTGGAAAATAGTTGGTTGAAAAAGTTTAATATGCATTTGTGTCCAAGAATTATTTTTCTTTTTAGAAAAAAAATTTTAATGAATTTTTACCTGAATTAGTGGAAAAAATTAAACAATTGTAAGTTGTGATGTGTTGGGTTTGGAAGAAAGTTTTCAAGGCATTTGTTTTGGTCATGCATTTTTTAAAGCTGCCAATATTCTGCACATAGGAAAATATTTGCAAAGACTTACAATATGTGGCAATCAAAATTGCTTAATGAGATTTATAGAAATGCATAACTTGGCCAAAAAAATCTAGAAAAGGTGAGGAATAATTGAAGAAGGCATATGTCAATTCAAGTCTTCCCCCAAGGAAATCGAATATTCTAATGAAGACAAGATAAATTTTTATATTTCCACATATTTTTGTGTTCACATTTTTTTTTTCCAATTCTTACTTTGCATAGTTTAACATTTCTTTTTCTTTTGCAAATTTGTTAATAAAGTTATCTTTTTTCAAGAAGTTTTACAATTCAAAGAAATAATTATATTATGTTACAACATGTAGAATTTTTTGAGGATGAGTGAAAGAATATCACCTCCTTTGACATGGCACATTTGTTAGATTATTGGTGATTCTCTTGGCCCTATTATGTCTCCTTGTATTTTGAACTAGTCTAAGGGTCATTGGTTGTTAAATCATGCATTAAATTATGCCATATCCATGAATCTAAAATTCAAGAATGAAATTGATTCTACAACCTTTGACAATTTAATGGAAGAAGATGGAAATGTTATTTATGAGCTATTGTGTTTGGCCTCCAACATAAAAAAAAAGTTGTTCAAGTTTTGGATTTTTTTTTTCTTAAAAAAATATGAAAAAGAAAAGGCCCATAATATATTTTCTTTAATGTTGGACCCTAAGTTTAAAACTTTTTGTCTTGTGTCCTCACTTATTGGTCATGAGTAACATAAGGTAATTGTTGAAGAATATGATAAAAAATCTTTGTTTCCTCTGCTTCTTAAATGTCATTAACATTTGCATTCATTGGTTGAATTTGAAAAAAATGTTGTTAATCAAAGGGTTGAAAAGGATATGAGTTTGGATATCTTTAAAATGACAGTTAACACAAGTGAGCCAAGAAGAGAATTGGTCAATAGAGAGCTTCTGATTTTCAAACATTATCAAGTGGATGTTAAAGACATAAAGTGTCTAGTATAGTGGTGGGAAAAACATGAGAGCATGTTTCCTACAATTGGTTTTTGTGTTAAACAAATCTTAGGGATAATTGTATTTCAAATTGAGACAGAAAGAATATTTTCATTAGTTGGAATCCTTATTAGTCTTAAAAGATGTGTTTATAATCAAAAAATTTAAACAAATTGAACTTTGTCAACAAAAATAGCCCAATGATCCTAGGAGAGGTTGAAAATCCCCTTTCAACTTAGTAGATTTTATTGAGATTGATATTAATTTAGAAGAAGAGTTTGAAGAATTTGAAAAAGCTTTTGAAAACCACGAAGTTATGAAGTTGTAAATTTTGGATAATTGTTTTTACAAGTTTCCATATATTTTCAGTAATTTTAAAGTTATATATATTTTTAATTAATAAATATAATTAATAAAATAGTTTAATTTAATTTCTGAAAAATGTAATAATTAGTTTGTGAAAATTGGATTTGAAAACCAATTGTTATTATATATGCAAAAACCGCCCTATTTGAGAACCAGGTGAATTTGAAAAAAAAAAGAAATCTTGATACCCGGATCAATTCTCACCAGCCCAGAAACGGATATTAAAGAATCTATCAGGTTCTCATAACATGATGTAAGAACTGGAACCAGTCGGTTCTCACAAAAAAGTGAGAACCACCCAACACTGGTTACTACCCTCAACTTAGGGGAGGACCTGGGGAGCAGGCATTCCCCTATACATAACTGACAGTAATGAGAATCTTGATGCTCTGATTAGCTATCAGGTCACCAATTATAAGCCATAACCTTCAAGCTTGATTTCATTAGTGGCCTACTAGTTAGCACAAGATATCAACATTGGCCCAATAATTTTGTAACCCTTAGCTTCTTAGTTGGAAATGTTATAGTCACTTTTTTTTTGGATGAAGAGAGGGCATCTTGATTCTCATTATAGTTGACCGTGCCCAGGAACGGGCTCATGGCCACCAGTTCCGTAGTCTGTAAAGTAATGCTCTTTATGTTCTTATTTTGGTCATGTGAGCTTTGAAAACACTTAAATCATTTCAGTGGTGTACTTGTGGTATGTAGAAAAGGAAAACAGTCAGGGCTATTTGGGCCATGCAGGTGAGGCAAGGACTTGGGGAGCCAATTTTGAATGAGCAAAAGAAACGTGAAATGTGCTGTCTTTGAGGCCAGTGGCATATAATTGGCATTCCATTATGAAGTGGTCAATGGAAACAATGTGAAATGTGTCCCAAAATGTGCCGTGCTGTCTGCCCAAAATCACCATGTGGTCAGTTGGGCTTGTATGGAATGAACTTGAACTCCCTCTGTAAAGCTGGATTCTGACCTTACTGGCTTCTGGAATCTGAATCCATGCGTTGTGTTCTGAAAGGTAGCCTCTGTAGCATGCCAAAGACAAGATGATAACAATTTCTAAATAGTTTATAGGGTAACTAATAACTTTGCTTATGAAGTCACACTCAATATCTACTCCAAATGTACATCACTGCAACCAGAGGAATACCAAACTCAATCAACAAGCTATTCATGAGAAAAATGAAAAAATGAACAACCCGAAAAGCATCTGTCATTACACACCTATTCAGCTTTCCCTCTCCCTCTCGAAGAACACACATGTTGGGGGGTGGGGGTGGTGGAAGAGAAAGAAAGAGAGAAGAGGTTACAACCTTCGCATGCACCAAGGAACATGCAAGAAAATAACCAAAGAAATGTACAATGGGAGGAATAATAATACATAGTAGTTTGTCAGTAGGGCTCCAACCGCAGTTACCAGCACCCTAATCCCAGGCAGCTTACCAACACCAGGGTGGGTTTTTAGAACTAGGTATTTAAAATAAACCTGTCACCGACATTTGTGTAACCCTCTGGCAAAACCATGCGGGCATCAAATCAAGGGTGTTGCTTTGACCCGTGAAGTGAAGTTTGATGAGGGAGGGGTGCTGTTTACTGCTGTGCATATTATGTTATAGAGACTGGCAAAGAACTAGACTAAGCCCTAATGTGGATCCACAAAGAACGAGACTAAGCCCTAATGTGGCTCTGTGGATCGCTGGACCTCCTGATCAATTAGGTGTTTGGTCATCTGGTTCCAGATTCAACCCATCAGCAGGACTTGACCCCCGATGCCACTTATAATGAGTGAAGTCCGACTTGTCTGATTTCTACACAATGATTTACAATTGGGTCCTTAACCTTGGGTGGATAGGTAGTGATTTTTAAAATTCTGGCCATTATGATTTGAAAATTATGCACCCCAATCATACCACAACACCAAAGTAATAAAATTGGCTCATTTAATATTTGTTACCAATCTTTAAAAGAAGAATCAAATTCTGAGTGTTCTCTACTCTCTGAAATAGATGAAAAAATTCTGTTGGCCTTAATTTAGTGTAGGGCAAGGACCCAGAATGGCCCTGTTCTTGGTCCTTAACCTGTGTAAAGATCTGTTAGAATTTGAAACGATTGTGATTCGTTTGGAAAGGAGAGAACACACCTTATGTCCTCAGCCTGAGGGACTTCCTGTAATGAGGTTACACCTGTTAGGGCAGTAGCCCAAGGAGGGCTTAAGAATTCTCCAACATTTCATGGAATGAGGACTTCCCTTGCATAAAAACAGTGGAATTTTTTCTTGGAATTTGGACCTTATGCCAATTCTGAGGCATCTTATGGCAAATCCCAGGGACCTTATGGCACTCCCAAGGGTGTAACGTGCAAGGCATGGGTGGCCCTGATTTTGCATTAGAACTCACCCCAGAAATACACTTGGAAAAGTTTCCAAGGTTTGTTCAAAGAATTTATCAACTGCATGGAAACACACGAAGTCCCTGCATCCACAAAATGTTGAAAGTTTGACATACTTCCTGGAATGCATGTAATCTTGTGGTTAAGAAAATGTTAACACTTAGCTAGTGTGTAGGCTTTTTTCCTGCAATACCCCTGCAAGCCTTAACAGCTAAAAGAGAGGGATGAGGGAGAGGGGTCCCTATCTATAGTTTAGAAGGAAACAAACAGCTTCAAGATTCAAATTTTGTTGTGTGTTAACTACTTTTAGCTTCAAATTTCAGTTATGACCTTTAACCGCCAAAAAAAACTATAGTGAAAAGCTAAAAAGAGGAGAAAAAAAAGCGAGAGTAGCCCAAAAACTAGAGTACCCACATAAGTAAGCAAATCCACAAAAAAATTACCTAATTAAAAACTCTTAGTGGCAGCCAAGCAAATGGGAAAAAAACCCAAACAAAGACGAGTCAGCCATTTACTAACTTATTAGTTAGTCACTAGTTAGTAGATAACTGACGGTTAGTTTGCTAGTTTAGGGTGTGTGGGTAGACACTTAAACTGCAGTTTATTAATTTTAACCTGCTCAGAAGCGGGCCCGGTCAGGGGGAAGGAAAAGTAAAACAATGTGAGTGCTGTCATTTTTCATCCATGTGAGTACAAATATTTTGTAAAAGTGCTGTCATTTTTCATCCATGTGTTTTGCTCTCTGTTGGGCAGCTTGGGTTCGGGCTCCCATCCCCCCCCTCACCCAAATCTTTTTGTTTTTTTGTGTTATGTTTATTGGCGATTCAAAATTCAAGAGTAGTCAAAAATTCAAAATTCAAAAATGAAGCGATTTGTGTGTGTGTGTGTGTGTGTGTGTGTGTGTGTGTGATTTGGGATGTTTCCATCGCGAGAAGCCAGGAAAACACTAATAATATAAATCCTTAAATTTCTCTATGTAGTTTTCAATCTGGAGCCAAAAATATAGAAAGATGATTAAAGTTTAGTACATCATAAATTCATAGCCAGATTTGGCTAAATCTTCCTTTAGATGATAGCCCATTTTTTCTACATCTTCCTCTGGATGGTCGCCACTTTGCCTTAAAAAAACATTTCCTGAATTAACACTGGCGAGGGCCCCGGGGGTGGGGGGAAGATAGAGCGTGTTTTTTGGTTTTCTTTTAGTGTAAATTCCAAAGTTTTTGAAAATTCAGCAAACTTTTGAAACCACAAAAATTGCAAAATAAAATAAAATCCTGGTGGGGAGCAGTGATATTTTTAGGAATTTTTGTTTGTAGCCCAATTGTTTAATCATCCTTTTATTTTTTGGCTATATAATGAAAACAGAATATTCGAATTTGGCGACTTTTACTTCTTTTTTTTCTCACTTCTTGCTGGCGACTGAAGGCATCGAAAACCACTTTTTTCGAGTTTTTAATTTCGGCTTTTTGGCGAAATTCACCATCCAAAAAAACTCCTCGGGGGGTCGGGGGCGAGGGAGGGAGTTTTGTGTTTTTGTCACCTTCGCTTGTGGTGATGGCGCACAACGAAAAAAAAAGCCGTGGGCCTCGCTGCTTCGCTGCCGCTTTGATCGCAATAATGAGGACGAAGGAGGAGGGCCCCAAGGATTTGTTCTTGTTCCGTTGCGATTTTTGCGCATGCTCCCTTGCATTGCGCTTGCTTGTACAGTCTTTTCGTTGAGCTGCTGTTAGTTGTGTGAAAGAGTAGTAATTATTACTATTGTCTCCTTCCTTTTGATGCGCTGAATTATTATTCTTGTCTTCTTTCTTGAATGCGCTCCTCCTGTTTAGTATTTACTGTTAAGTATTTAGCCAAGGATCTTGCTCCCGCTGCATTGTCGGTGCAGCTGCTCTCTTTCCCTACGTCTTCTGTGTACATCATTTTTTCTTCTTCAACCTGATTTGCGTTTGTACTTAGTGTTTTTTGTATTTTCCTTGATCTCTCTCTCTCTCTCTTTTTCCCAGTCATCTTTCGTTCGTTTTTGTTGCGCTGGATTTGGTGGGGTGTTGTTAGGTTCTTCCTTTTTTTCCCCTTTTTTTTCCCTCCACTATCTGTCTTCTTCTCATCGCCATTGCCCGCCAACTTCCTTGTGGCAACATACATTTCTGGCATCTGGCAGGGCAGAGAGAAATTGTCGTAGTAGCTGGTGATGACAAACAAACCTGGAAGGGAGTGCCTGTGCGCGGCGACGTTGAAAGACTCTCTGCTTGATTAGGCACAAGCTGACAGAGAAACGAGGTGTGCCGGTGTCAGAGCTTTGTCTCTGTTCTGAAGCCTTTCTTTATTATTACCCATATCCTCGGCTTCTTTCCTAATGCTTGCACTCCATATACCTCATGTGCTGCATCATATTTGCAATCGGATTTCAGAGGGGTCTATCTGCCGGCAGCACACGCGTCTTTGAGTAAACAGGATTAGATCCTTCCTGCGCAGCTAGAGTGCCTCGGGTTCCTTTGGAGAAGGAGAAGCGAATTCTGAATCCTAGTCAATGTGTGTACATACGGATGGATGCCTATCCCTCTCGGAGCTGTTAGACTCGGCATTTTGCGTTTTCTGGATGCCTTGATCTTTGCATCGTGAAGCCTATCTGTGCACTGGAGAATCAGGTGTTGGAATGACGAGGAAGATTCTGATACGATGGTAATCGGTTTCTAGAGGACGCGCTCTGTACTTCCGGAGCTAAATCTAGCGCTGTTTGTTTTGTAAGCGCCTTCTTCTTGCTGCTGTCATCGTCCATGGAGAAAGGAGATATTGCCATTACCGTGGATATTGATGTCGAGCCCTGGGGAGGCCAGGTATAATCTTAATCTTCTGAATTTTTGCCTACACATGCGTGGTTTTGCTTCCGCCTCTCTTTCTGTTTCTGCTTCTTCAGTCCCTCGCCCTTCTTCCTTCATTTGGATTGGTTTCACACGTCACGATTCCTGGAGATTTTTGACGAATTGCAGTCTGTGTCAAGTACTAGAAGGCGTGGTGCGGAAATAGAAGTAGTGCCGCCGTAGACAGGAAAAAACAGTATTCTAATGCGGTTTCCAATATCGAACCAGGACCGGAACGCCTGACTGGGGAAGCCTTTGGTTCCATTGTACTGTTAGTCATTCAACCAGTTCGTCAATAGTTCCAGACACTTCTGCCCACTACCGACGACTCCTTCCGTGTCTTTTCTTCCTAGGTCGTCGTCGATAGCATAGGCGATGCCCTTCTCAGCTCCATTTTCTCGCCATCTTCAGTGCACAGGGTTTGAATGGCATGCACGCTCCCTTATCGCTCTCTTTGAACCAGTGCAGAATTGCACGCTGTGTGCAATTGTATAGCAAAAGAAACAAGTCACAGGAACATTGAAGCTTCCACTCTACCACAAAGATGTCCAATTAATGATGTAGCTGTACTGACTTTTTGCGTTGGTTCTCCAAACAGAGGTATTATGTCCCTACTGCCTCAGGGGCAATCTCAGTGGTCGTGTGTGGTGATCCAGACAAACCTGCCCTCCTCACTTACCCTGATGTTGGACTGAACTGTGAGAACCTAACCTACTCTTGTTACACTTCCATAATTTCTCCATCCTTGGAAGCTAAGCTTCTTCTGCTCCCTCAAAGTTATGCAAGTTTTTGGAGTCCTAATAGCCACTGCACACAAAGATCTGATGAGATTGTAGCAGCTTCCATTAAACTTTCTCTGCCGTGGCAGAGAATTCATGGTGCATGAGGAGTTGCATTGCTGAAAAAAGAAAAAAACACGCCCACTGTTTAGAATCTGGCATTCACAACATTTGGAAGATAAATGGATTTTTTGGAAGTGCATGCCCTTGATTAATGGAGCAAAAGGTGTGGGCTCCCGCACTTTGATATTTACCCTGGGTTTTGTGTTTTGTTGTTTGCAGATATCTCATGCTTTGAAGGGCTTTTTTCATGCCCTGAGGCATCATTGGTGCTGTACCATAATTTTTGCATTTACCATGTTGATGCACCAGGTCATGAGGTGAGCACCTCACATGATAGGTACTGGCAGCACGCATCTGGAGTAGGACAAATTGATAGTTGCAACCAAAGCCAGTCTTCCGTTAGATTCAGATGTCCAGTCTTGCATACCTATTCTATTTTGGATCCAGGGACAAGGGTGCAGGTTGCCACTTGAATTTCCTAACCCGTGACTCTCTTGAAATGCTGTCAGACTGGGGCTGCTGAAATCCTGTCGGATCAAGCTGTGTTGAGTGTGGATGACCTGGCAGACCAAGTGGCTGAAGTCTTAGATTATTTTGGGTGAGTGTCAGCATCTGGACCTTGTCTTCAACACTCTACATGAATTACGTTGTTGGCTTCTTAGCCCCTGAGGTGGAGCTAAATTTGTCCTGCTGCAAGCATAGTCTTCATACCAACACCTCTGTATTGATAGTGCCAAAACATAACTGTACTACAGTTGGTTGAGAATCAGTAGTTTTGCCTGCCTGAATTTGATGGACTTGCTGAGCGTTCTTGCGTGTTTTGCAGGTTGGATGAAGTTATTGGCCTTGGTGTAACAGGTGGAGCTTATATCCTTGCTCATTTTGCGGTATGAATCTTGGATGAAGATCACTCACTGTCCAATTTTTGACATGTTGCAGTGTATTGAAAAGTCAGGATGGCAAGAGGCCAGGTTTCTTTCAGTTTTTGGGACTCTCATGCTGGAGATGATGTCATAGGTGCCATGGCATTCTAGATGTTGTAAGACTTGTAAACCTAAGCAGAACTTGCCCATTCGTTATGCAGTTGAAGTATAGGGAACGAGCATTGGGACTGATACTGGTTTCACCACTCTGCCGAGCACCCTCGTGGACAGAATGGATTTATGATAAGGTATGATTTGGGATGGTTGGCTTTTTTGACTTTGCATCAATAACTCGGCCTCATAGACTGCAGTGTTGGTCTCTATTCATGATTTTTATTTGGGGTGTAACAGGCCATGATAAACCTGCTTTACTTCTGTGGAATGTCAAGCTTTGTAAAGGATACTCTCTTGCAACGCTACTTTAGTCAGGTACTGACAAGGCTTGATTGCAGTTTCAAACTACAAGTTTTGAGACATTCTAATTTCACCCATGCCAATCAATCTACTGAAGTCTGGAAGGATCAGGGATGTGTTGCACTTGAGTATGAGTCTGATGCTTTTGTGGCTCAATTGTGACAGGAAGTGCGGAATGCTGCAGGTGTTGGGCCAGATGTTATTACAACTCATCGCAGAGTGAGTGAACCCAACTCTTTAAACCAAAGGATGATTGTATGTTCAGTTGAAAGATGCTCTGCTTCATGGATTTACTTTCTTTTGATGCCTTTGAAAGTATTCTGTTCTGATGGAAGCTAAATGTCTATACTAATTTGTTTTATTTTTCATTGTCTGCAGCATTTGGATGACATGCAGAGCAGGAATGTAATGCGCTATATGCAGGCAATTCACCGGTATGTTTATCCAACAGCAAATAGATTGCTAATTGCAGATGTCATGAATAGGTCTAACATCAGATGTGATAGTGTCTGGGAAAAGTGGTCTAGTCAAATGGCTGATTGAAAAACCAAGTCTGATTACTGTCATTTGTTCCTTGCAGGCGGATAGACTTAAGTGAGAGCTTGAAGAAGTTAAAATGTCGCACGCTGATCATTGTTGGGGAACATTCTCCTTTTCATGACGAGGCTTTATACCTCAGCAAACAGATGATTAGACGATACAATGCATTAATTGAGGTAAAGCACAACCCCTTCATGAACTACATTTTCTGTGCAGGAGAACAACTACAAATTCTGCAAATAACATTTCATGTTCTTGTGGGATATTGATTTAGTTTGCTAAACTTCTCTTCTGCACATGCAGGTGCAAGCTTGTGGCTCTTTGGTGACAGAAGAACAGCCCCATTCCATGTTTGTTCCGATGGAGTTATTCTTCATGGGTTATAGCTTTTACCAACGACCTGTTTACTCTCTCTCCTCTTCACCCACCAGTCCACTGAGTCCACCCTGTGTTGCCCCGGAGCTTCTGTCGCCTGAGAGTCTTGGGCTGAAATTAAAGCCCATTAAGACTCGTGTATCTGTACCTGAGGAATAGATCCCTAGCCCAATGTATTTTCAATGACAACCTAGGTATATATAACTCCTTCCCATTGTCGGTACATTGAGAGCTTCAAACTGAATGTTCTCTGTGACTAGTCTGTCCTGGTAACTAAGAGGGACCAAGAAAGACAGAGTTGGGTGTAGTACTGATGGTAATAATGTGTGGTGTGAGCATCTTTTCACTAGATCTGCGCATCCAGTGAAGTTGTGCCCACCCACACAGGGCTAGGAATTTGCCATTTTTGTTCAAGATTTGTTACACCTCTGCACACAATTGTGATGATACAGCCATTATTAATAAAAAGGGTGATGTATATTACTGCTTCTTTCCCAGTTTTTCTGACTTACGGGACAGGATCTTTGTCTATGTCTCTGTACTTCGCATTTTATTTCAATTACCTTATGTTATTGTAGAGAACTTGTGGTCAACTGATAATGCTCAAGATCTGTCTATGAAGTTATTGATGATGTAGGGGATGCTGGGGGGTGGGAGCAATGAGTACAGAAGGTCTTCCATAGATCTCCCCATCAACTATGGCACCAGAAGACTGCTGCAGATCCATACAGCCTTGACATACAAGGTTTTCAGTAGCACCATTTGACAGTAATTATGCCTCTTTTATAGTCATAACTTCCTCACTCAAAATTTAGTTTGCAGGGGATTCGCATAAAGTGCCTCTGTTATTTATGACAGGTTGGTTTTGTGAAAAACCAAGACCATCATCCTTCACACAAGAATACTGTGGTTTCTTTAGTTACCTTCACTGAAGTTTCTGTGGTAGAGGTGATTGGTGCAGGTGCTCCTGCGATCAATCCAGAGGAAGTAAAGCTTTGCCTAGTTCAACAAAGGTACCAATGGCCCCACTCTCAATTTATGTGTCCAAAGATTCCACACTCAGTTTATGAGCACAAAGATTCAGTGTTTCTGTAGTCTGTGACTATGGGAAGTTAAATAGTTGTTTCAGTTTACTGAAGGTCTTTGGATGTGGGTTCCAGTTGGCAACTCCAGTTGGCCTGGCCTGATGCAGGGCCATTTACAATGAGATTATCAAATCATGAGTTTTGTAATTTTCATTTTTAATGTAGACCTGGGTAATATAGATGAACAGCAGTTCACTTCATACTTGTCATCCTTGTTTTGCTGCTAGAACAAGATGCCATTGCTATCTTGACTTGTACTCTGGTTCAAAAATCTACACTTGGACTGTGTTCTTCCCTATGCAATAAAAGTGCTAGTCGTAACTGACTTTTAATACTCAGAAACTGGGGTTGGATGTAAAAGGTCTGTTGGCAGATCCAAATTACAATTCACAGGCCATTATGTGCACTGCTGCTGCTGAAGCTGCCGTGAGTGTCCCAATATTTGTTGTTTGCATGAGAAAGTTGGCATCCTCAACAATGCAATTCATAATTGCTTTGCCCAAATAATGAAAGTCGAAGTGTACATAATAGGCATGCCCGAAGCATGACCTTGGTGTGGTCCAGAGCCCTGTAGAGCCACTCCTTTTACGAGCAACCCATGTGCCAAGGGAGTATTTTGTGTTGTATGTTCAGGGTGGGCTTGGTAAGCCACCACTACTTTACTGCTCTACAGTGCTAATTTTGTCTCATTTTGTGAGAATAATATTTTCCTATTCTGTTTAGATCTTGAGTTCACACCAAAAGGTTCTTATTTTGCTCTCTGAAACCTTGCATCACAGTCTTATGTACACTTCAAGTTTCATTAAATGTTGGGGTTTCAAGTTGAAAGGCAGATTTTGACATGTGTTTCCACTGCTGCTAGCATTTGTTTTCACTGCGAGGTGGCAGTGAAAGTGTATGTAGCTAGTTTTCTTTATAGTCTTCAGTGGATTTCGGAAGAAAGAAATCTGAAAATAATACTCACATTCGAATTATATATCATATTTCTATCATTTTGCATCAATGTCTTTATGACTCAAGATTAGGTACAAAAATTATGGGTTCATCTCTTTGGAGACCAGTATCAATGCGGTTTCACATCTGAAGAGCAATTGACAGTCAAAAGTGAGGCCAGACCTCTCTCAGCACATGTCCATCCATCTTCCCCTCCTTCTGTGGGCATTAGAAATTGTGGCTAACCACTTTAATGGCTTGTGAGCTATGCATAAAGTGAAATGATTTTTATGCAAAAATTGACAAAAATGCATGAGTCCCCAGATCAAAGCTTAACATTCACCTTCGAAAAACCTTTGCTTGCATAGGCTATGACAACTTCCCTTCACTTTTATCATTGCAACAACATTGCACACACTCGGGTAGACTAGTCCACATCAAGTATGGAAGGTTTTTAGAAATTAGGTCTAGCCAAATTGGAATAGTTACCAATTTCTGCTTCAACTTTTCAAATCTTGTTGACACTTTGTATTCCATTGAAAAGGCACATCCTTCTTGGAAATCTCGAACAAAGGAGAAGCAAGTTTGGCATACCCCTTCATAGAATTTCAATCATACATCATCTTGGTCCCATAAATGTTCTCGCATTGCTAGGGGTTGTAGACCTTGGAAATGCTTGAACAACCACCACTTTTCTAGGATTGAACCTATCAACATCAACATGCCCTAGAAACAAGATGTGTATTTTTACACTAAATTAGCACTTGTTGGGATTCAATTTGAAATTTGGCTTTTTTAACTGCCTAAGCACTTGATGTAAACTCAAATTCTTAGGCATATTCAAATCATCTACAACACCTTCATGAAATGCTCCAACTCCTCCTTAAAAATTTCATTCATAGTTTGAAAAATGTATTAGTGGCATTTTTTAGTCTAGATGGCATGATATTTCACTCATAGAACCTTCCATTTGTAATTGCATCTATTTTTTTAATGTTTTCATTTGCCATCAAAATATGCCCAAAAACCTAACTATAGGTTTAAAACATTGAAAATATATGAACACTCAATTGTGTTAACACATTGTCCATTTGTTGGTTTAAGGGACAATATTCTTCATAAAAATGTCTTGTGCCATCATGCTTGGTGGGCGGAGTCAGCTTGCATGCATGTTTAGAATGCAAACTATTGAGGCCATCATCCACAACATCTAGATTTTCTCACTATTAAATATCATGTCTTATCCACTATCTTTTATGATTGAATTTTAATATTAAAACAACCCAAACAAGGTGATGAAATATCATAAAAAGAACCAATATTTACAAAAAAACAACACAAATATTTACTAGTAATTCAATCAAATCAAACATGATAGAGTGTTTAGTTGTATCAATTGTGTAATGTATCCATGATAATGTTTTAATCATTAACTAAAAATTAGAAAGTGTTATTTAACGGAGCTTGTCTATTTTGACTAAAAATTAACATATAGGTGTTAGTCGATTTAATTGATACGCAGTGTATATAATGCCTAGGATTCTAAATTATTTATTAAAATTTTTAATTTATTAAAGATATTAAATAGGTATAAAAATTTCAAGGAATTGGTATATGGGTATTTTTTGGAATCTATCATATGGTCATCCTTGAACAACACCACAAACAATTTTTATCTTATGGTCATCCTTGAAATTTTCCAAAGACAATTCCAAAAACAACTATTTCATGTCCAAGCTTAATTAGCTCATTTTTCCCCTTAATAATTAACTTCTTTTTTTCTTGATAACTATTTTGATCTTTATAGTTGTTTCATTCCTTTTCCCTACCCACCAACATGGATATATCCGCCTAATTTATTTTTTTTGTAAAAACAAATTAACATGTGTATTTTCATGTCCATGATATTTATATTCTAAAAAATTACAAATGACATTGACATAAATAATGAAAAATTATTGGAAACCATATGAAAACATTAAAAATTTAACAATAATTGTTCATTGGTAGTGCATAGTAACATGGAACCCAAATTTATTTATTTATTTTTGAAATTTATTATAATTATTAAATAGGTATGAATAATTAACCTATATATCCTAGCCTACCTAATTTGACCTAGTCTATTTATTCATCATAAACTTAACATCTCACGACTTAATGATGGAAATCATGCAAAATTTGTTCATTCATAATTTGAACGTTTCACACACTGATATCATGCATTGAAAACACCTTTGACACATGGATTTATAAGAAGATGTGAAATTCATTCATTCATACGTTCATACTTCATTGGTCAACACATTTATCCATGTGTCAAACATGTTTTTAATGCAGATATTTGTGTGTAAAATATATAAACCTATGAATGGATGAATTTCACATGATTTTCATTATTAATTCATCACATGCTAAATTTGTGATGTTTTACTTATTTAATTTACCTAGGTTAACCACTTTATAAGTTACAAGTATGAGAAATTGAACCCTTCACTTCCACAAGGAGAAACCAAGTTCTTAACCAATGCACCACACCATGTTGAAGGTGTTAATGTTTATTGACATATTATTATGAACATGTTTATTTCACATCTTCTAAACTAAATTTATGTAGGTAGGTAAGAAGGTTAATAATAAGTAAATAGGTTGTAAATTGGTAGATGTTGAATGTTTTGATACACCTACTAACCTACCTAAATTTCAAATTTTCAATGTCATAAAATTTCAATAGAATTCATGTGAATTTTTTTTATAAAAATGTTCATGCAAAATCCATGGGCTTCAATGTGTAAAAATGACATGAAATAAATAAACATGTATATATATATATGATGTGTCTTTTCTACTGATCATGTTTTGATGAAAAATATGTACAATTTACATTTTAACTAAATCCATGCAATTATTGTGATGTAATATTGCATAAAATTTGTACAAACTTATGAGGCTTAATAAGTTTGTGATGTACTCACCTACTTACCTACCCACCTACTAATTGCATACATGATGATGAGGTCAACCTAGGGGTGGCCTACACACACCACAACTCAACTAGGGACATCAAGTCTTTTAAATAACCTTAAAAATGACTTAAATCTAGTAAATGTTACACATCACATGCCACATTGTATTTGGAATGACTTATATTAATTGTTATATTGTATGCAACTACACCACATAGCACCACACATGCCATATGTTAACGTTAATGTCAATTTGACCAAAAAAATTCAATTTAGTCATATTGGACATATCTACCTTTGGGGGGGAGGCAAAATGAACAAAATTTACTACTTTAAAAGTCATTTTGGACAAGTAGCTTAACCATGTTAATCATTTCAATCACAATGTTAAGGGCATTTAAAACATGTTTTTTGTAAATAATGTTTTCTCAAATATTAGTTTGTAAAATTGTAAGAATCAGATATAAGATCCATTTGTTCATCCTTAACATTTTGCAAACCTCGACTTTCATGGGATCATTGAAATTCACATTTGATCATCATCTTTCTTGATAATCTTATTCTACTCCAACCTTAGTTCAAATGTTACTTGATCTAATTTTGATCCCTTTGGTAGCCATTCCCATTCCCATTCCCCATTCTTTTCACCTTGGTTCAACCTTTGGCAAATTCATGAATGCACCCTTCCCAACATCTAAAAAACTCACCACATTGATCACATTCAAAGGAAGAATCTAAACATTTAAACCTGACCCACTATAGACTTCAACTAATTCATGTTCTACATCAACAAGAGCTCCCATGTTGAGCAAAAAATCAAGCCCATCAACATATGGTAGCCACTTGTATTTATTATCATGGCACTTTATCATGCCCATTCAAATCAACAAGTTTTCATGCATCCCATCATATGTATAACCATATCAAATAAAATCTAATAACTCTTCAAAACTTGTGGGGGTGCGTGGGGGTCACTTTTTATTTTCTTAAGGTACCCCCTACATTCAAAGGGTATTATTTTTCCACCTAATTATAAATGAGATGGATGTTAATACATACCTTTGTTTCTTCATAAAAATGGTAGTTTTAGCAATTGATAAATATCTACATTTTTTTATAAATGAAAAAGATGAAATTATGTATTTAAATGCCTTCTTTATTTAATAAATATTTTGAAGGTTTCTTTAGGGGCTAATTTATTTTCTAAATTTTTGATAAATTTTACCTCCAAAATAATAATAAAATATTTTATTTTGAATTGATATTTTTCCCCTTTCAATTGTTGGGTCATTTTTTTTCTTTTTTCTACCAAGTAAATTAGATGTGCAATGCATGGTCATAGTCAAGAAGGAACAAAACAAACATTTTTTTAAAAACCTTTTTAAATTGATGTTCAATAAATACAATAAACAATGCAAAGTGGGTGAGGGGCATCTCAATTCATATTTTTATAAAAAATCAAAATTCTATAAGGTGTGTAATGATTTTCAAAGTAATGTGTGTTTTAATATTGTGGTTGGTTTGGAAATTGAAACACCAAAATCCAATTAACACTCATTGGAATTTGGATCACCTATTATTGATTTTATTAATTAAATGTGGGTACATCTCATATTAATTCTCAAAAAATCTAAACTTTGAAATAATCATGAGCAAATAAAAGTTCAAATGAATTTTAAAATATCTATATACATGAAGGAATCACTTAAATCAACTATGAGCAGATGTAAAAAATCATGTACATAATCAAAAGGTTTGTTTTTTCTGTGTTACTTTAGCCTAGTTTTTATTTTAAAATTTTTTTGTCATCTATCTAATGAGCACAATAGTAGCTATTCGAATTTGTTACAATCCTTTTGTAAGCCTTTAAACAAGTTATTTATACAACAAGCAAGCTCTAAAATGCTGAAATTTCATCTTTTGTCAAAGAACTGTTGATCTTCTTCATCATAGCACCGTGAGAGAAAATGCAAATAATCCCACCACCTACTATACTTATGGCAGCAAGAAAAAATAAACCCAAACATTCCCTTATTGTAATTATGGCAGCAAGGACAAGATGCTTGTACAACAATCAAGCAAGTTTTAGAACACCAAAATTTTGTCCTTTGTCAAAGAATTGTGGCTCCTCTTCATCACTACACTGTGAAAAAAAATGCAAATAAATCTTACCACCTATTGTAATTATGGCAACAAGAAAAAATGAACCCAAACTTTCCCTTATTGTAATTATGGCAGCAAGGACAGTCTGCTTGTACAACAAGCAAGCAAGCTCTAGAACACCAAAATCTCATACTTTGTCAAAAAAACTATTGATTTTCTTCATCATTGCACCATGAGAAAAAATGCAAATAAATCCCACCACCTATTGTACTTATGGTAGTAAGAAAAAACGAACCCAAACCTTGCCTTATTGTAATTATGGCAACAAGAAAAAAATGAACCCACCTTGACCACCTATTGTACATATGACAACATAAAAAAACATATAGCTATTGAATTCCTTTTATTGTCGATGTAATTAATGATAGTCACAATAATTCAAGGGTTGTGAAAGGAAAGCAGCAAGAAAAAAAAACTTATTGTGAAGGTGCTTGTGGCCACATGGTGCTTTGAAATTTTAAATTGCGTTTTGAGCCCTTAGGCCTACCTCCACTAAACACACATTCCTATTTGATCACAAATTGTTATTCATTAAATTCACCTCCATTTGCTTAGCAACATCTTTATGCCATTTTCACCATACCTTTTAGGTATTTTTATTTTTCAAGGATAATCATAATTACATACACATGAAACGTTGAAATTTTACCGTAGATAAAATGTGTTGGAATTTTGGATCGAATAGGAACCTATAGTCTATTGAGTTTTTTTGGCACCTCCCTTGCACGCACTATTTTTTCATTGACTCTTTAATTCCCACCTCTATGGTGGCATCAAAACAAGTATTTTCTTCTTGCAAATGTGTCGCAACCCTTGCTTTGGGCTCACGACTAAAACAAAGGGGTTACAAGGTTGCGGGCCAAGTGAAAGCTCTAGAGTCAAGGCAAAGGAACCGCAAGGGTGCAGGCCAAGAAGAAGCCTGGGAGTCACATCACACACTCCCAGGAGTGTAAGAAAGTGTGAGGGAGTATGAGGGAGTGAACCCTCACACTCCCAAGGCAACTCCCACTTTGGGAGATGGAGTCCCAGTGGACTCTCAAAATTTCAGAGAGCGATTTCAGGGGACAAAACTCAATGGATTGTGGAGTTCTTTATATCATTGGAAAGCTCTTGGAACGTAGATGTTTAAAATGGGCTCACATTGCTCATTTGGACATCTGAAACACAAGTTATGGCCAAAAGAAGGGTTAGGAGTCAAACTGTCAGTTTGACTCCCGACCTTTTCAGTTTGACTCCCGACCAAAAAAGGTCAGGAATCGACCCGATCTACTTTGCTGTAAAGGTCATGCGACATACCGTTAGAA
>Ga0209611_10006430_pt1 | contig 19248 bp, 10 predicted proteins | sample S1TSphgellanicum_3_FD_187693 | JGI IMG/M metagenome (GOLD analysis project Ga0209611, IMG submission 187693) | Host-associated microbial communities from peat moss isolated from Minnesota, USA - S1T2_Fc - Sphagnum magellanicum MG (SPAdes) (version 2) | ecosystem: Host-associated > Plants > Peat... | reverse complement strand
AGAAAGTAACCAATGCCCATTAGGTTGATTCAAAACACAAGCATTCACAGCAAGTGAAAAAAATCCAAAATTATTTTTAAAATGTGTCGTAATAAAAAGTGAAACTTTTTCACTAATTTTAATAACATTTTGTCTATTGTAGTAAAAGATAAATACATCCTTAAATTGCAAGGCTTTTAAAAATATAATGATTTTGTTAACAAACCTACAATTAAATTTACACATGAAATGTTAATATATCCAACTAGCACAATTAATTAATTAATAATGAAAATATGCAAGCAATAATAGATAAAAAATTTACATTGTTTTCATTAAAGTATTTAATTTTCTTGGGTGAAAATTGTAATTTGCACAAACCTTTTTCCATTCCTATCTACTCTTCTTAGATTTTTAAAACCAAATTATACATTTCCACATATTTGATTATGCAAACTTGATTGAAACAAAATTTTAAAATTTACAATTTTTTTGTTAATTGTGGCATATTGACATGCTTTGAAAAACACATGACCAAAAAAATTGCATTGAAAGCTTTCATCCAAATTAAAAACTTCACATCTCACAATAAATTTGAAGGCAATAATTGTGATATTCAAATTGGACCCTTGATCTTTCACATGTAAGCAATAATTTTTTTTCTCAACCCATATTGATTAAACAATTTTGTTAGATTATTAGCAAAAGATTGATTGGTAACCTATGTTGCTTCAAAGAAACCAATAGTCACATGTTTAGGTTGCCAATCACATCCCAAAAACTTATTGACAAGCAAATATATCACGTGCCCCCTTGGACATTCATAAATCAAAACTAACTATTGTAAAAATACAATCTATCAATTTTGGCAAAAATATATTTTTGTTTTGTTTTCTCCACTACGTAAGCAACATTTCTTTGGAAAATTATCTTTTTAAAAGGAAGACCACTCAAGAACATAAGTGTAAAACAAAACATTTGAACCAATTGTTTTCCACAAGTTAAAAAGGTAGGTGATTTTTCACAATCAAAACACCAAGGTTTTATACAAAGTTTTTCTATTACATAGCCATCATGTTTGAAAAGATCTTCCACAACGAAATAAATAAATATTGCATTGATTAACACATTAGACCTCTTCTTGTAGGTTGTTTTTCAACAATTCTTCTTATTGCATTATTCACTTCCTCTTCAATTTTTGTTAACATGATGAAATGGTCTGTATCCACATGTTTTCTCAAAGTTGTAATTCAATATGTCTTATAATGTGTTATTAAACCTTTACTTTTTTTAATGCTTGAATTAAATTCAAGTATAGGGGGATTGTGACAAAGAATGCATCTCATGACTTGAGGACTACCCCCATCAACATCTTTCACATCATTGACACAATAGAATGTTCATAATACATTTCTATTATCCCTTCTTCATGTTCTCCTTTGAACATATAGATTTTCAAAACTTGTTTGTATACTTTTTTCTTCATTTCTTTTTACTACATTATTTTTTGTTCGGAAATTTGCACTTTTCAAATTTTCTACATCTTTTTCAATAACACTTTCATTGACATTTAATTCATTTTCATTTTCACTTGAATCCATCATTTTTTCCCAAATATTACACAATAAGGTGAAGAAATAAAAAACAAGTTTCTTTTTTTTGCCAAAATAGAAAATTTTGATCATTTACTACTTATCACAAGGTAAATTTAAAGGTAATTCATTTATCATTTATCCTATATGTTGGATAAAAATTAGTCTAACCCCATTTTGTTAAAATAATGATTCATTTTGTGGGATTGATGTTTTTGGGAAGGGGGAAAGAGAACATGATCTAATAGGGTTGGGATAAAGTCTTAACTACCTTGGATTTTAAGGAACAATGGCTTGGATAAGATAGAAGGAAGTGGGTTAGCTAGTTTGCAAATGATAGGGGTCATTTTATCTTGCCTTAGGCTAGTTGACCTATTGGGTAAAGGAAGAGAATAGTTGAAAAAAATTAACTCTTAGAATTTCTACTTAGGTTTTGATTAGGTGACTAGGATGTTACAATAGAGGGATGGGGGCTTCTTGGTCAACTCCTTCTTGTTGACTTTTCAATTGATGGGAAGATGGTCATATACTCGTGAATTTGGGGTGAAAGTTGGAATATGATGTGAGGATCTGGGGAAAGTTGAAACGACTAAATACATCATAAAAAGCAAGTAGGAGGTGGTTATTCATTCTTGAAGAATGAGACCATCGAGGTGAGCTTAGGGAGGACACAAGAGAAAAGGAGGTGGAGGTATGAGTGGGAGGCAAGGGAGGCGGTGGTAGCTACCCAAGGACTATTTGGGATGAGGAGGAAAGACAAGAGGGAAAAACGAGCAAACAAGGGTGTGGAAGAATGGGCAAAGGCAACGAGGTACAAAAGGGGAGGCTAAGGACTTGTGAAGACTTTGGAAAAAGATTGGATCGGGTGAGGGGGGGTAAAGAAAAGAGGTTGTGGGTGGGTTGTGTTTTTGGGGGGGTTATACTTAATTAAAGGTCAAATAATGTTACAACAAGGGAAGGGGTTTCATTTTTATGATAGGATGGTAGATAGAATTATTAAGAGACCATTAAGGAGGACTTCATGTATTTGATTGGAACATAAAGGATTTCAGGAGTTTGTCAATGTGAATGGTTGAACATTTCATCTGTGAATGTGGTGTTGTGGTCTTGAAAAGTGGAGGATAAAAATAACTTTAGTGTATGAAGGTTTCCAATTGAAGTTAGGGTTGTTGTGTAGTGAATATAGGTGGGAGGTGGGCAGAAAGGATGGGAGGTAACAAGAAAGCAATAAGATGTGATGATGTTAATGTTGGTTAACTAAGGGCAATAATAGTATAACAAAGAACTAATTTAGTAAATCATTGTTGCCGTAGTGTCAGGTTGAGATTAAATAAGGTTGGTATGACTATGTTGTCCTACTTGTTGTTTAGAAAATAACAATAAAAGAACTATAGGTAAAAGGTGAAAGAAAGGTAGAAAGGAACAAGCCACAAACAAAACCTAACAATTGTGACAAAAAACTAATGCACACAATAATCAAAACAAGGAACACATATATTAAATGGTAGAACCACTCTCAAAATTTCCCACTGTCTTGAACTTGTGGCCACTTAATTCAAAGCTAGTGGCCGCCTAAATTCCTGCCTTCACCAATAAAGAGAGGCTTGAAGTTTCTAAAGGGTCAGATCTCTCTAATTCTCTTTTTTGAACCCACTGACCTTCCTTCTTTTCTCAATCTCTTTAGACCACATAAACCTATAACAACATTAAACTTCCATAAAAACCCAACTTTCAAATTACATTTTGTAACATAGACCCCTGAGTCCAAATAGAGTGCATGAACCAGTACTCATGATACCACCCCTTAAATTGACAACACATAAAAGAAAGAAAACAACACACTTCAACTCCCCATTGACTGCTTCACAAGTTTTACAAAGAACCATAGCCACCTTACATGATCCGCTTTATAAAATTCAACGAACTGTGACTGTTTTTCGAAGTTCCCAGTAATTAAGATGTTCTTTCATGATATGCAAATCAACAACACTCACACACAAATCAATTCGACACACACACATTGAGAAGATTCCAGGCTATTCTTGAAACCCTTAAGATCTTCATCATCCCTCTCATCATCAACCTCCAAACCCACCTCCTAAACTCAATTTCTACCTCTCAAAGTACATTGTGTAGTAGATCTCTCTATATTTTTGTTAGGGCACAAAAAAATCTACCATTCCTTCTCTAAAAACCTCTACCCAAAACCAATGCATCCGCTTTCCCCACTTATCTGCTTTGCTATTATTCTTTCTTCTGTTCCACAGTGAGAGTTCCACCGACTCCCCATCGCTTGGCAGCTCCTTTGCTTCACATTCAGCCAATGTCCAATAATATTCACACTAGTTCATTCATCCCACATAAAAGAAAATGACATAAAAACATCAAAGCCAAAAACACCACTACATCTCCATCACTCCTTTTCCTTGTCTCCATTGCCGTCATGTGTAAACACCCCCAATTGAAAACAAGAAAAAACGTTCTTCCTTGAAACCCTAAAACTTTTTCCTATTCACATCCAAACCTTAAGGTTAAAAATTTGTTACACAACATTCTAAAATCTTTCATCGTAACCACTCTTGTAAACTAACCCTAGGTACTTCCACAACATGAGGTTTCCAAAGAAAAAATTAAAAGTTTGAGGAATTACCACTTGTGATATTCTTTTTTATGTTCTCCAAAAAAAAAAGAATGACCCAAGTTTAAGTTGCTTAGCACACTAATTTTAGACTTAACACTATATTTGTCTTATGGATATAAACAATTAGACACAAGTAAGGTAAACCTTAGCTTAACAAAAGAAATAAAAATCCATTCAACACTTTAGTAATATATTAAAAGCTTCTATAATAGAGAATGATTCTTTTTTTTAAAAAAGTTCCAAGAGTGTAAAATAAGAATATTTGTGAAAGTGAGTTAGGGCAATGGAAGGATATAAAATGCAAACTGTACAAAAATAATTACCAATTAGTCACCAAAACTAAAACAAATACACCATAATAGAGTCCATTGAAGAAATGGCGAATGCATGAAACTGGCTCACAATAAAGATGAGTATATTTATTTATTTTGTGTATGCTGTTTTTTACCCACTTCAAAACAACTACCTACCCCAGGTGAAGTTAAAACTCAAACTTAAACTAGACGGGTAGGGTAAAAACAGGGTAAGTCTGAATATTTTATCAATTTTGGCAGTGTAATAAAAAAGGTAGCAGAATAAACTTACCAACCAAATAGGGTCTATTATTTACCATGATGTTTATCCCCAATTTGATACCTTCACCTTTTGGAGTGAGACCTTGCAGTGCCCATATTAAGCCCGAAAATGTTAGATTTGAACTCGGAGACCCTGATTTAGTCTAAGCAATGAGCATGGAACACTTGTCATATTTAGAAATTATTTAAATGGATTTTGGGATTCAACCATGCTACCAACATGGGTGCTAGTTAACCCAAGAGTAATTATTGTAGTTGTACAAGTAGGAGCAACGAAAATATATGTAGCAGCAGTGGAGGCCCTTAGGAAAAAAGGAAAGACAGGATGAAACTCAGCAATGGAGGCGCTTGCGAAAAAAGGAAAGACAGGATGAAACTCAGATTATCACCAAATTTGTTGGTAAAACTAGTTTGGGTCCCAGTAATTCTGCTTTATGAAATTGTCATTCCCAGTTACACGTTTGATGCCCTATTATTTCAAAACTTTATTATTCTTGGCCCCCCCTAATCACGAGACTTTAGGGATAATTCTAATGAGTTCAAGTAGCCTTGGCCATAGGAATGGTCATTGGGAACGCAGTGAATGACAAAGGGTCTTGAGGACTGGATTGAATAAGGACCTTCATCCACCACAAATGGGATGTAACTCCCAATGCTATTGTTGATTAGCCCTAGTTCACCCTGGCCAACTACCATGGGTTCATGTTTTGGTGAGACTTCATGAGACATTTCCTCTTTTAACTGGTGCTAGTTTAAACTTGCCATTAAGGGCATAGTCCTTGCGCAATGAGCCACTGTTTGTTGGCCTTGCCTACCAAGGCAAGGATATTGTGTTTAGGTTCAATATAGAGTATAGTAGCTTAAGGGATTTTGGCCTATAGGTAGTAGGTCTCATATTTACATGAGGATTTTGAAAGATGATATTTTTGGTTTGTGATAAAATTTGAGATTAGTTATAGAGTTATGATATCTTGAAGGATTTTGGTTTTTCTATTAGAGGACTTTTTTGAAGATTATATTTTTGCATGCTGAAACATTTGAATGTCCATAATTCTTCATTTGCCTTAAGATACTTTTTAATATAAATGGCAAGGCCACAATGTGACACACCCCTTGTTTATTGCGGCATATCTTTTGTAAAGATGTCCTTGTCTCTTTATCTCTTTCAGTGTCTGCCATTTTTGGCAGGACAGATGTGATGAAATGAGGAAGATTGGGATGACCACCATTTTCATAAGCAAATCTGCCCATCATGGGTTGCCCACTTGCTCCAGGTAATTTTCGGGTTGCATCATGGTGGATGAAAGCAAGAATGATAACACTTGTGTATCATTTGCTTGGATTAATAAAAAAAAAGCCATTGGTTCTAGTTTGTTGGAAAAATCAGAATCAAAGAACCATTGGTTTTGGTTACTCAAAGAACCTTTGGTTTTTATGAGAGAACTGAATAAAGAATTGGCAGTTGTTTGATATTTTGAAAACTTTGGAGAACTGTGATTATAGTCTATAGATCAGAATTGGTTCCTTGAATTTTTTGAGAACCATGATTATGAACCTTAAGAGGCCCTGATAACTATTGGCATTTTTTCATGTTTCTCCTAACTGCTTGTCATGGGTCTGAACCAATGTTGTGTGGTTCTCCTTTTTTTTTAATGAGACGCATTGGTTCTAGTGTGACCAGATAGGGAGTCATTTAGATTATGTAGTGTGAACGCTATATTCGTTTTAGGGTTTAGGTGTTGAACCACCGTCAACTTTCTTCATGCAAGTGGCGGGGTTTATCTCTTCATTGTTTGTTAGTGACTGTGGAGTAGGAAAGTTTGTTGCTTTTGTGTTATGTGAAACAGGTTGGCAACTGACGATGGGTGGCCAAGCGCGATTCATGTGTGCAATGAAGATGGGAAGAAGAGGCAGTTGGATGAGGATAAGAGGCGAGATTCGAAGGCAAAAGGCAAGTCTGTTACTTGGTAGAAAGAAGTGCAATTTTTGTTGTAGGAGAGAGCTTGCAAGAATGTATAGTTGTTGTGTTTTTCTCCACTGCACCAGAAACTATATGATGGCCAGCTTTATGTTCTAGTTAGAATTAGGATTGATAAAAGGTTGATGTTGAAGGCTGATGACGCCTAAAGGTGGTCTGAACTATAGAATTAGAAGCATATAGAAAACTACATTTTGTAAAGGCTTGGTGGAAACCTTACTTTACAATCTAGTGGGTAGTTCATCCAATTGAATGGGAGCCATAAACCTTTGTGGGTATCCTTTGGACTATGTAGAATGTGAGTGAGAGAGAAGCAGGATGGGAGAAATCATAGCAAGCATTTATAGATCCATATTTCTCACAAAATGATGTTTCTTTCTTGAGTAGTTGCAAACCAACTTGGCATACCTGGTTCAGTTGTGGAGTAGTACCTAGAAGTTGATATGTTGCTAAAGACTAGACCAAACATTTCTCTGCATTGATCTATGTAGTGGGGGTGGATTAGTAGTTCATCACAGATCGAATGAACACTAAGAACGCTGACTTCAAGCCAGACCCTACTAACTCTTGCGCTCACAATACAAAAATGTTTTTGTTTTCAACAGTAACTAAGGACTACTACTATAGTAAATTTAAGATAGGTTGATAGGCATGTATCTTCTGAAGATCCGCCTAGTCTGAAGGATCACATATTATGGGACTTTAGATCAGACTGTTATAATAATGCCTGCTTGACAAGAGATAAATTACAAACATTGTAATAGGAGTAAGGATATGAAAGAGAGGCAAATGGTTTGTGTACCCTTTCTCTTTTGGTTACATTGGTTCTTCCCCACATTTGAAAGAATCAACCTAACTCTTTGAAAATTAATTTTAAAGGTTTATGAGAATTAATCAAGGTATCACATTAAAAAAATAATCAAGCTAGTTCTCAAACAAGGTGGTTCTCACAAATATGATAATAATCAATTTTTATATTTAGTTTTCACAATTTGGATTTCAAATTTATATTCATTAAAAAAATCTCAATTAAAAAATATTTGAAAAACAAAAACAAACTTGTTTTTATATGTTTGGTTTTCACCTCCCAATGCTTTTCACCTCCTCCTCAATAAACTAACCTAAATTAACCTAAATCAAAATCTAAACTAACTTAATCTAACATAAACTAATCTTTTTTTTAAAAAACTAGGGTAGATAGACCTTTGAGTGAACACTTAAGAAGTCAAAGAAGGTCAAATCCTCACACATTGCTCCTCTCCTTCTAAAGCTCAAAAAACATTTGTAACCTTCCACCTAACATTTCCAATGCCACAAAAATGGTTTAATTCAATAAAAAAATGGGGAAGATAGGGTGTTTGGTGTAAAATTGTTCAATAATCTATATGAGTGAATGATAACATAATAAGATTTTGAGCTTAAAATCTTGGACCTTTGCATCTTTGCCTTTGAAATACCAAGTATAGGTCCCTCTTGCTCTCATTGTCCCAATATGTTAGTCCTTTTTTATTTCACTATTTCAATATGTTAATCATAGGAAAATATAAAAAATTTAAGAAAACTAACTCCACAAGGCTTTCTTAAACCAACCACTTTTGTGGACTAGTTGACCAAATAGAGAGGTTTTTAAAGAAAACTAAAATCCACTTCAGTGGCCTGTTACTTACCTACACCCAATGAAAATTCTTGCACCTCTTCTTTTTTCTCAATCACCCACATGACTTCAATTGCTTACAACACCATCACAATCCAAGACATTTAAACCTCATACACCATTTTACAACTCCCTCTTGGAACAACTTTCTTACAACAAACCAAAATTCAACGAACTCAAAATGACACCTATTTTGCAACCTATTAACCAATGACACAACAAAAATCTCACACATTGTGCCTCTTTACTTCTTTACAAATATGAACACAAAGCACAGATTTCACCACCCAACCACAAGCATGGAGGCGTTTTGCTCTATTGCTTTTTTAAAATATTCCTAACCAAGCCAAAAAATAAAGTCACTCTCTTCTAGCCTACCCTCCTTTATCCTCCACGCTTTCCCCAATGCATGTTCCATTGTGGCAAAGCTTCTAAGTGTTTGCCACATCTTAGGTAAATTTACAAATGACATTTCTTGCTTCAAAAATTTTGTCAACAATTCTTTACATGCATCCATCACCTCAATTGGTCGCTAACATGCTCCCCCTCCAAAAAAAAGAGGTCATTTTCTTCAATGACAAAAATCAAGAAAATTAAATTGAAATTATGTTTCATTTTCCCAAATAACTTGTTCAACAAGATGATGTTTCCATTTTACCAACACTTCATTTCACACTCTATTTTGATGTTGGTGTATTGCAGTTTTTAGAATTTGTTCAAGTTTTGCTAAGGTGTTCCTTTCATCTAAAATCTGAGGTAATTCTAGCAAAATTTGAAAAAGATTTGACACATATTTTTCTAACAAGTCTAACATGGAACACATTGTGGATTCGCCATGACTTTGGGAGATCCAATTGGTGGGCTACCTTTCCAAAAAAAATTGTTATGACAAAGGGTCCATAAAATCTAAAAAAATGTTTTTGGCATTTCCCCAATTTTAGGCCACTTAGTTGGGGCTTGACTTGTAAAAAGACCTAATCATTCACCTCAAACTCTCAAGGGGTACGATTTTTATCCGCGTAAAACTTAGTTCAATCTTGTGCACTCTACATACTTTCTTTGACTAGTTTTAAAGTATGATGCATAGTGTGTGTCATTTGATTAACTCCCTCCACATTAGAGGTGGATGTTGAAATAGAAAGAGGAGTTAAACATTCCTAACCATAAACAACATAAAATGGATTAGTTTTAATGGAAAAATGTCAATTTATATTATAGGCAAATTCCACCATAAATAGGTATTGCTCCCATGACACTTGTTTATGCCCTACATAATTTCTTAACATATCTTCCAACATATGATTGGTTCTTTTTATTAGGGCATTTATTTCAAGGTGACATGCACTACACATTTTTAGTTTGGCGCCCAACATTTTGAGCAAAGTACCCCAAAATTAGTTGACAAACTTTTGGTCCCAATCACAAATAATTTCTTTTAACAAACCATGTAAACGAAAAATTTCACAAAAAAATAGTTTTGCCACATCAATGGCTTACATAATGACATGGAACTGGCTTTGTGAGTTGATTAATGACCACAAAAATATTGTCATGCCTTTTCTGGTTCTTAAGCAAACCCATTATGAAGTCCATGCTAATGGATTCCCATTTGTTATTAAGGACCCCCAATGGTTGTAAAGAACTTGGGGTCTTAATTTGTTAAGTTTTAATTATTTGACACATAAAACATTTTTCTACATATTTTCATACATCCCTTTTCATGCATGGCTAAAATATATATATATATATATATATATATATATATATATATATATATATATATATATTTATGACCATATAAGTTTTCTAAAATCCAAGGTGACCAGCTATTGGGATGTTGTGACAGTCATAAATGATTCTAACGTGAAAGTCTTCAAAATTAGGGATACATACCCCAATGCCATAATATAAAACCTCACCATCTAAGAAGTATGCCTAGTATTTTTGAATTTTTTCATTGGTCCTATGTTCTTTTTCAAGGTTCTCATAAGGTTATGATACCAAGTGTTAAGTCCTTTTTGCTTTCATTATCCCAGTACGTCAATCCCTCTTCATTTCACTGTCTTAGTACATCAATCATAGGAAGATATAAAAAAAGGAAAGTTTTAGTTGGCACACCCATCAAGTTTTTAAGTCATTCAAAACAGACTAAAAACAAAGAAAATATGGGGCTAAAACTCAAGAGAGGTCTAAAAACTCAAACTCACTCATCCTTTTCTTGTGTTTTCTATGTTGCTCTTTTATTTTGACGATCAAAAATCATTTGTAGCCCTCCATTTTGCACATCCAACAACACAAAAATCACTCAATTTGGTTAAAAATTGAAGAAAATATTGGAAAATGTTTAATGATAGGTATATGTTTGCCGATGGATGATTTTTTTTTATTGCCATGATAATAGGATTTTTATTCTTTCATAAAACCAACTTGGTGTTAAAAAAAAAATGAAGCAAAATAAATAATTGTTTTCAATAATTCAATTACCACTTGGATGAAAACCATCAATCTAGTTCTCAAACCAATTATCACCAAATGTGATACTAGTTGATTGTCACTATGAAAACCAATTTAATAACTCGAAGTCCTAGTGAAAACCACCCAACACTAGTTTGAACCAATGGTGGTTAAATATATATATTTTTTCATAACAAATTAATTTATTTAAAAGTTTTGGACCACATATGGTATCAATATCAAAAGTTTCAAAAAAAATTACTTCACATGTTATAATTTTAGCATCAAAATAATATTTTCAATAATCAATTTCCTTGGTTCATTTTTATAATAATCGCTTGTTATGCACAAGGGTTGATTTTCAAATACCCACATTGAAACCACCTATTATTTTGCCAAGGTAAAGTAAGTTTTAAAGGTATTTTTTAATTTTATTTTTTATTTGACCTTTTTTTCCAAAATAAATTTTGTAACACATCATTTGAGTTAACCTTTCTAATCACCTAGGGAACTATAATCCAAAGGAAAACCACATTCTTAACCCACCATCTAACCCTCCACAAGCAATTTCAATTATTTAAGTGAATGCAATATGCTAATGGAGAAGGTCAATGCAATTCATGTCATGTTACTATGATGCCATTTATGCATGGGATGTGGAGGATACATTGTAAATCAATTTATTTGGTTTTTTAGTTGTAGACAAGTGAAAGGTATCTAGATTTCAAACACATGAAGCACTATGGCTTGAGCATTGAACCTTCCGTGGGTGGAAACAAAACTAGTTGCAATGGCGCTAGCATGATGAAATTGAACATTTTTGCATGGAATCAAAAACTTAGAACTTATGTAAAAATGGGCAATTTTGGAAAAGAGGATGCAACTTTTTAACAAGATGAAATGCAACAAGAAGGGATGAAACTTGACAATTTATTTATTTTTTAGGTGATTTAAGGCATGTGCTGGTCTAAGAACATTTGAAGATGGCAAGTGTCTTTTTCACCAAATCATTCAAAATGGTTTGGAGATGAATGTTTTTGTGGCAAATAACTTGGTTAGTAAGTATGCAAAATGTGGGAACATTTAGGATGAATGTTCAATAACATGCCATTTCAAGATATGGTCAATTAAAACACCATTAATGCACCCCCAAACACCTTGAAAGATTCAAATGCAAGTTCGAAGGTGAAAACAATAGAAGAAGAAAGAATCAGGGTACATTCCTTAACTCACAACACTTCAGGGGTAAGAGGGGCATGTTGGAGTTTAGGATGGGGACTAAGAAGAATGACAAATATGTCAACTATTCACACGGACCTTCACAAACTAAACAACAAGTTGGTTAGTGCATAATTGGAGCATTTTTCATGCACGGATGAACCATGGGCATACACGGACTCACAAGATTCACCACGGCCCAGACTTGGGGGGAAGCCGCCACCTTCCCCGTTATAATATTTTTTATGATTAGCCATGAAGGATACATCCAAATGTCATTTTGTTCGGGACTCCCAAGTTGGGAGTCTTGAAATTCTCGAAATTCGGTTCCCTGACACTTTGGAAGGCCATAATTTCTTATGAAGACCTCCAATTGAGCTGAGGTCTAAACAAAGTTGTAGCCTTTGTCGAAAGCTTTCCAATGATATGTGGCACACCACCTTCACACACGTATTTTGAGGTGATTCTTGACTTTTAATGGTCGGGAGTCAAATTGACACTTTGATTCCCGGCCCTCCTTTTGATTATAACTTGTGTTTAAAGTACTCAAATGGGTCATGCGAGCCCATTTTAAATATTTAAATTTTAAAATGTTTCTAATGATATAATTGAACTTTCTAATCCAATGAGTTTTGACCCTTGAAATACTTTTTTGAAAATTCAGGATTCCATAAGGATTACAACTCCCAAAATGGAATCCGCTTGGGAGTGTGTGGGTTCATTCCTTCACATTCCTAGGAGTGCAAATGTGCCTCTTGGGTTGCATTCTCGAACCACATCTTTCCATGCTTTTGCCTTAGTCACAAGCCCAAGGTTAGGGTTGCAACAACCATGATATTTGGGACATGTCAAATGTGGGTGAAAGCAAAAAACATTGGAATTATTGTGACAAATGCAACAAGGAGGTGTGTGGCTAGATTCTATTACTTTTGTGGGTGTGTTGAATGCATGAGCTAGCATGGTTGCACTTGAAGAAAGTAGGTGTGTTCATAAATAACCATTGAACCTGCATGAGATTCAATTGTCTTTATGTGTAATAGCATGGTTGACATGTATGCAAAATGTGGGAGCATTGAAGATGCTTGCAAAATGTTCAAAAATATGCCATCTTGAAATGTGGTCACTTGGACAACCATCATATTAGGACATGCACAATGTGAGCAAAAACAAAGGCATTGGAACTATTTCAATAAATGTAACCAGAGGATGTGTGACCAAATTCTGTCACTTTTGTGGGGGTGTTGAATGCATGTACCAATGTAGTTGCCCTTGAAAAGGGCATGTCCGTTCATGAGCAAATCCTTCAAAGTGGTTTGGAATTAGATGTCTTTATAAGGAATAGTTTGGTTGACACGTATGCAAAGTGAAAAAACATGGAAGATGTTTGGAGTGTGTTCAACAAGTTGCCATCTCGAAATGTAGTAACTTGGACCATCATACTTGGAGGATGTGCTAGGGTAAGTTTGCAATATAATGAACCATCGCAAGTGTAACCATTTTGAATAACACACTTGTCAATTTTAAACTTCATTTAAGATTAAATTTTTTTTTATATAATCTACATAGTGTGATGTGATATACATTAAAAAATGACATATAAAAATATGAATCAATTATATCAACATTTGAGGGTGAAAAAGGACTAATTAAACACTTGTGACCAATCCTAAGGTCCTAAGTAAATCATATAAAAATGATCAAAATTAATCTTAAATTGTTTGGAAAATTTTCATATCCATGTAGATTGAATCAATATTTGACTTTACATGATTTTGGATTATCATTGGAATTGATATATAAATAAATTATACAATTCAGAATTTGCAATTTTCTTTCCGATAACTCTTGGATAAATATAAAGATAAGTTGTAAAATTCAAAAAAACTAAATTTTATTATAAGAATATATTATACAAGTCAAATATGTGATTAAACCATAAATTTTATGCAATGGTTGATGCCATCTCAATTTCAAATCCTTGTCCTTTTGAAAGGAACAAAGCAATTGGGCATGGCTCATTATATGGTTTATAATAATTAATTAATTTTGAAAATTTCTTTAAAAAAAAAAATTCTTAAAGATTTCACTATCTTTCCTTCACAAAAACATGTTCTTTGAATTTTTTTTGGGCGAAATTTCAATGTTTTTGATGTAATTAGTGTGAAAATTGCCAAGGTACTATGGTAGTTGAAAATTTTATAAGTTTTTCACAAAATTACAACCTTAAATCAACCTTTAAAAGTTTCAGAATTGAATATCAGCTTCATTATCCCCCGCAAGGAACCATTAGTCTTTTTATAAGAGATTTTGGCCAAAGGCTCTCAAATGTCTATGTGAAACAATAGAAAGTAGTTTGGGATATTATTGTACTAAAAAAAAGGGAGCAATATGTTTGCACAACAATGTTAAATCCCATCATTTCAAATCTTTTGTTCCAAATGTCCTTTGTGTTCTCTCAGTGGTCATTGAAGGACCTTATAAAAAATGGTTACAAAAAAAAATAAAAATAAAATATATAGTTTTTAAGCACCCTTTCATATTGTAAGCAATTGTTGGCAATTTTGGCGATTTTCTTAAAGACAAGGAATTTGTGACTTTTTTTAGTTCGGAAATATTTTTCACAAAATGGCAAATTTTTGCCACAAAAAAAAACACTGCACTAAATATAACACACCACAAGTTGTTCATTGTGGTTCTTGCAAGTGCCCTTTGCTTGCATGCACACTCACAATTCATCTACTCTTGAAAAGATATTGAAGGTAAGCCCCTATTTCCCCATTGCAAACAATCCCTAAACTCAACGAGAATAAGTGCTTCAAAAATGATGCTTCAACTTGATGATCAATTAATCAATTGATTAAAAAAAAAAGATTTTGTGAAAATTAAGTTTTATTCAGATGAAAATATTGAATGAAATTGTACAAAACTTGAATTGAAATGAAATGAAATTCAAACCATTGAACATGTTTGAATTGAATTCAAGAATTTGATGTTCAAATAAATTTGAATCCAATTGTTGAATTTCAATTCAACTAAAGTCAATTCTATAATTGAATAAGATTGAATTGAATTCAAATTCAGTTGAAGAAAAATGAGATGAATATTGATGGATAAGATATTGAAAATTTGCTCATGAATATGATGTTAGAAAAAAAAAACTTTAAAGGGACACATATCTTTGCATGGCTATGTACTGGACAATGGGCTATATGGATTTCAGTTTGGGACTGTTCAAGCAACAACTTATGAATCCTAAAAGTGTTCTACCTAAATCAGGTCTAATGAATCATTGTCATTGGATCTTTGCTTTTGTGGGCTCTCAACGAGAACATTGCCACAAAACACAGATGCATTAAATATGAACTTTTGGCATTCTCTTAATTTTTCTGAAACAAATTATCTGTATTAACTTTTGTGCCTAACACATAAGCATATGTTTCAAAACAAAGTGTGGAAATTAACATTCTTGGTTAACCATTGTGATTTTGCATTTCTACCATATGGGGTGTAGCCATCACATTAAGCTTAGTTCATTTCTAGTTTGACATTGCACTTTGACAGCACTCACATCCTGCTTCTTGTGGGTATGTTTCCACTACCTTTTTGAATTATCCATATTAAATTGGGAATACAAGGTTTTTCTCCTAGGTCGTGATGCTTTTGAATTTCAATCAGAACTGGGTTCTGATGGGTTTTAGATATATTTTCATTATCAGAACTCATTTTATAGCACCATCCATCCATGAAGCAAGGTATTTTGTTTTGTTTATAACATCAGCCACCTGCAAATCAAGGTGGTTTGTTTTGTTTTGATACGGCAAGATCCCCCAAAATATGGCATCCTCAGAAAGCTCTTGATTATTGAATCGTTTTCTCAATGAAAACTAAATAAAATCGAAACTGCAAACTGTGTTGGAGACATGGGTTTGAGGCCTTAATAGAGATTATTTCACCATTTACAGAGCTGCAAAAGTTCAGGTGCGGAGATTTTGGTTTTGAAGTGGATTTTATTGCTGGAAATTTAAACAAATTGCAAAAATTGGGTTTTGAAAGGAAAAAATCGGTTGAGGCCTCAATGAGTTTCACACTTGACGTAAACGGCACAGACTTCACTAGTAATCATGAAATGACAGAAGTGACAAACACATTTTCAAGACCTTGTGCACCAGTTCAAAACCTGCTCCTCTTCAATTGAATCCAAACCTAAAAAATTGACATTTGTCCTTTCCAGGACAAAGCCAAAGAGGAAGACATTCGTCTTTGCTTGCACGAAGTCCTTCGGCAGTTTCGTAGGGGTTCAATAAGGCTCTCATTCGATTTACTAAACAACATATAACCCAACGCCCACCTGCAAGCGAAAAACTCGACAGACAAATGTGGGAAGAAACATTTGACGCCAGGACCACAATCTGGATCCCAGGTTGGTAAGATTCGCCCTCTTCAATCTAGCATCCTGATTTAACGCTGGAAACACTGTCTGCGAGACGTTTACCACAAAGGTAAAGTCTGTGCACACTGCTGCAGCGCTGATAAAGAATGCAAAACCGATTCCAATACGCACGAATAAGCTTCCAAGGACCACATACACCACAAAAATAACACCAATAGGACTCCGACGCTCAGCTTAAAGGAAAAAAAACCTCAGCAGCAAACTTCGCAAAACCTACAGCACACAAGCGACATTTGAAAGCAGCGACTCACAAACCTCGCATTCCAGACAGAGAGCAAAATCATTCCATCAAAACCGTTGCCGCAAACCCCTTCATCATTACTGTACACAACACAGAACACTCAGGCAACAAGGAATCCGCCCCACTATGTCAAGCATGTCCTTTTCTAAGAAATGCGAAAAGAAATACACCACGATTCACGCCTTCCTAGAGACGACAAAATAGCAGGTTTCGAAATCTTGAAAACACATCGGGGTATACTGGCAAACACAGCTTCTGTGAGATCCCGCTGCATTTTTATACCGAGAGTAAAACCCTAACCCTAACCCTACGCATGGCATTAGCAGCCGTTGCATGAAACCCTAAATGAATCCAAATTTGATTTTTCGCTTTGAGATCTTAAATCTACTTTATGGACAGATCTAGCATTTTGGGCATTACGCAAAATGCCCAAAATGTGTAGGGCAGAGGGTATTACGCTGCAGAATGCGTGAGGCAGGAAATTACAAAACACAATTTTCTGGCATACCCGCCACCCTCAGTACAGAGCATCTAGGCACTGGGTGTAATGAGCTGCCAGGGCATTATTACAATATGTAATGGTTGGGGTATGTCAGGGTACGGGGTTAATGAGCTGCCAGGGCACTATTACAGTGTGTAATGGTCGGGGTAGGCCACAACGGCAAGAAATTACGAAATGCAATTTCTCACAGTACCAGCAGGAGGCCCTGCCATATGTGCTCACCCTGTGCAAGGTGTTTTACCAAACGGAATGTCTACCTATGAGGTCATTCTGCTTGCGTACACTACGGAAAACACATGGGTGCATGTTGCATGATGCTGTCATCTTAGTTTCTTTTTCTTCCTTAGAATGGGGCTACAACATTCTAGTCTAAGTGAGGGTCGTGCAGTTTTTTCTTTTGGTGGTGAATTTTGGCTATAGGTGTTGCAAAATGTTTTTGCAAAAAAAATTGGAAAAATGTATTTTTCCAGCAAAAATTCAGCACTGTCATCAAATATTTATTTATTTATAAAACATTGTTTAGCTCATTTCTCGACATTCAAAATACCAATTTCACAAATCAAGTTAACTTATAATAAGATCATTGCTTGAGTGTAAGATGTTTTAAATGCATTATGGAACGGTCAAGCACCTGCCCATTATACTACGTAAGGAGTCAAGCGAGCTTGTTAGTGTGAGCTTTGCCACACACCCAACATAATGGGCAAAGGCAAGACCATTCCATGACATTAATGTCTGGGGTGGCAGATTCAATAATTTTTTTAATAAGAATCATGCTCAACAGAGATTTTGGTCAGTATTACAAATGTACGATCATCACTGGAAGATTATGTTGTATAATGTGGTGATGAAAATGACATAATCTGCCATCGCAGAGGGTGATGATGATTCAACCTGCCAACCAGTGATAATTCCAAGTTGTGTTTTTTTTAAGGATTTTGTGAAGCAGCCAAGGAGGTAATCATCCAGAAAGTCATTTAGCCAAATTTGGCTACACACTAGTTTTGAAAGTAGAAAAAAAAGAATCTTTCCATATTCTTGGCTACCTTCTGGCATAAAAATTTAACAATTTGGAATTAGTTTTTTCAAAATCTGACAATTGAGCCTTTTTTTTACTGAAAAATCCTTTGTGTAAGTCAAAATCATATTTTTAAGGTAAAAATTTGGTGAAAATTCCAATAAAAAAATTAAAAAATCAATAAAAAAATCACTGACTCCAACCCTGGAATCAGCAATAATTCCAAGATAAGTTTTTTTTTGAGGATTTTGTGATGTAGCCAAGGTGGCAATCATTTTAGCCAAATTTGGCCACATACTAGATATGAAAGTAAAAAAGAAATAGAATTTTTTCTACATTCTTGGCTACCTACTGTAACTTATCATAAACATTTCGATTTCGATTATTTTTTTCAAAACCTGATGAATTTGGACCATAAAAGAGGGAGAACTTTAGTGCTTTTGATCTAGAATTATAACAGGGACTCACATTGGATGAACCATGGTCTGGTCAAGTGTTACAAGGTTGGTATGTTCTTCCATACAATTATACCTTACTACAGTTGGGTGGTTAGCACAAACATAGCTCCGTTTAGGGTTTAGGCACACAAGGGATGGAGGGAGAAGGGACTTGTGCAGCTTTGAGCGCTCCTTTTACTTACTTTTTCTAGAAAGGAGGCTAAAGTAAATGCTCCAAGCAAATCCTCCGCGGTCCACACCATGGGAAGGCCATTGCTTTGAAAGCCAGACGCAAGCATGAGAAGGTCCATTAGACCAGCCGCACATTCCACCACCTTCTCCATGCTCGGAAACTAAAAACTAAGCTTGCTTTTTCTCTCCTATTGGATCTTGCAGAATCCAATCTTCCTGTGCAGACCGGTGCAAAATTCCAATTCCATTCCATCAATGCTTGAAGCCCAACAAAAGCCAACTTCCATTATTGAATAAAAATCATTACCGTCTTTAGA
>Ga0209611_10006429_pt1 | contig 19249 bp, 10 predicted proteins | sample S1TSphgellanicum_3_FD_187693 | JGI IMG/M metagenome (GOLD analysis project Ga0209611, IMG submission 187693) | Host-associated microbial communities from peat moss isolated from Minnesota, USA - S1T2_Fc - Sphagnum magellanicum MG (SPAdes) (version 2) | ecosystem: Host-associated > Plants > Peat... | reverse complement strand
AGTTGGGTTATTATGCTTTTGATATATATATATATATATATATCTTGAGGTTAATGTAGTTGTTGCTTTACTTGAGGCTAAGGTGAAAAGGAAATCAAAATTGAACATTCATGATGGATTTTTAAAGTTTAGATTTTTAGTTTTTCCTTAAAGCCTTAAAATTCAACTTGACCTTGAACTTGGAAGAAATAGGTTTTATCAAAATAAAAACCATTTGATCCAAGAACTAGCAATCTAAAAAATCTAACCCAATCCCCTAATTGACAAGTCTTCATTTTATTTTTCTTTTAAAAGACTTGAAACTAATAGTTTACCCTCTTATGAAATGTGAAACTAGTGTTTCCCTTAAAACCCAAGAATCAAACAACATTATGCCTATAAATTAATAATAAATTCCATGTCAATCCAATTTTTCAAACTTGACCTATCAATTTGGATGTTGTTTTCACTCTTTTTAATACCCTATGCAGATGGCAAGATTAACATTGAAGTGACAAAATAATTTTTTATTAGGTTTGGACAATTCAACATGATTATTTAGGTTTTTCAAACTTCAACAACAAAGAGTTCTAAACTTCTTGACTCTATTCCTCCACAACATTACACTTTGAACTATTGTGGCATAAAAACATCAATTATGTGAAAGTAGAATTATGCTAGAGATTTTTTTTTAAATAAAAAAATTTATGTTTCTTTTGTTTTATGTGTGGTTGTGGACATGTGCTAAAGATGAGTAGAGGTGGTGGCTTCCTATAATAACGTAATTAGTTACCGTAGTACCTGGGCCAATTTGACACTAATTATATTATTTCAGATTTTGTCAATTTTTTTGAAAAATGGTACATAATTAGGTCAAAAGTTCTAGAAACATTATCCGCCATTTGTTGAACGTTCACAAAACTTGGTCATCACTCATCAAATGTTCAAGAAATCTTTTTTTTACAATCATTAAGAAGACTAACGTTGTCCAGAATCGTTGTCACTTGGCAACAACTATGGTGAAAACACAAGAACCATCACAACTTCAGTGGAGAAACAAAAGGGATTTCTACTACCATAGCTTCAATAACTATTGTTTTCTTGAACTCCTCCTCTTTTGAAAAGACTTTTCATCCTCAAGCTCCAGAGGTATTATTGTAGTTCTTATACAATGGCATCATTTAGTGGGATGCACATTCATTTGGGTTTGCAAAAGTTGGGTTTTTGTGAAAAATGTCAAGCATTGAATGTGTAGAAAAAGAAGAATTTGACATTGCAAAAATATTTTGTGATTGTTGTTGTGTTCCATAACTCCAAAACCCAATCACAAGCTTTGTACTAGATCTACATGTGCAAGTCTTCAACCACAACTGTAGAAATCTTTAGCATCTTTAGCATCATTAGTATCAAAACATCATCCCCCAAGTGTACCCAACTACTAGAGATGAAAGATTGGGGAATGAGTTGGTGCAACTACATCACTCTATGTGTTTTCCAAGATTGCATTTAAAAGATCAATCTCCAACAAATTAATTCATGTAAAGGTAGCAAAGGTAGCTAGCCGCTCTTGTGACAGATCATGCTTCTAAACTTCAACCCATAATAATAAACATCAACAATAACAATCCAAATTTAGCTTGTAGGCAAGATGAGGTAGTTGTTCTAGGTGTTAAACAATCAGGACAAGAACATCAACAAAATGATCAGGAATTAACCAAGGTTTGACATGCATGTTCTCCTCCACTATGCCCATTGTTTCAATGTGATTTCTTCCTTGACTTTGCATTGTTGTGTAAGGTAGGGTTATGGAGTGAAAATGTGAGCTTTATCCTTTATTGCAAATTCTTTTATCTTGCAAATTCTAGAGCAAAACATGTAGCAAAATATGGAAGTAAATGGAATCTTCTATATGGAGGAAAACAATGTTGACAAGCAATCATCAACAACATGTAAGTCTAATTGACTAACTTTAACATATGTATCCACCTACTAGGTAAAAACATGGTTAGGTGGCTCATGTTTGACATTTTGAAGAGTCCACATCTTACACTAGCTACCATTCTTGCATTTAAAATAATTATCAAACTATAAATCCTATAATTATCACCGATGGTTTTGGTCGCAAATATTAATAGACACCTTATAAATATCTTTAAACATGTGATTGGTCAAGAAATTCAAATAAAATTTTAAAGCTTTCAATGTGAAATGGAATATCAATTATAAAAAATGACAAAATTCATGATGGGTTAAATTTTTAAATATGAAAAAAATTATGTTGGGAAATTTCAATGCATCTTACAATTAAATTATTCATTTTATGGTAGCCTATTTTTTAATTTTAATTTTGATACTATTATGACATTTTTTTTAGTCCACATCTTTCATTTTCTATGTGTGACAAACATAATGTCATCATTTCAAAAGTCCATAATGAGTCCATTCTTTTCTTAAAACTCACCCATAATTTTTAATAAAATTATCACTAAAGTTTATTGCAACATGGATAATGAAAAAAATGAAAATTTTAATGTTTGATATGATTTTATATTTTAAGTTCATCTATAATCCCAAAAAATTACAATTGTGATAGTCTAAATAATCTACCTAATTGTGCTTTCAAACTACCAAATATTAGATAAACAATCTACAAAAGGAAAAGCTAGCAACTTATTGGAGACCTCACTTGTTACTATTGAAAGCATAACTTCAACTACATAGGATTTGGTGAATGTGGTTGTCTTTAACCCTTTTTCAACTCAAAGTCAAGAGATGTCAACTTAGCCTAATGATGTAGATGGTCAACCAAGTGTGATCTCCATCATGATCTTCTCTTCAATTCCTAGAATCTTACCTTCGAGGGTCTCTTCTTTCTCCTTGGGTGCAAAAAGGTATGTACTTCCACATGGTTTACAGGAGCCAAGTTTGATTTTGCCACATGGAAATAGAGAGGCAAAACCTACCATGGACTTGATAGTTGCTTCTTTATTCCCTGTTGAAAAAGTCATAAAGGAAGAACTCACTAAGGCTGCATTTTTATCAAATGTTGGCTAAAGTTGCAAGGACATGAACATCATTAGTGAAGATGACCGTATGGAAGAAAAGGTTCGTCATCATCCTTTGCTTGTGATTTCATGTGGATGTGGATCCAACAAATACATGAAAGAAATTTAGTAGGTATTAAAGGTCACTAATATTAAACAACATTTCATGGAAGCAAACCGTTTCAATAGCACCAATGGGCATACCAATTATAAGGCAGGAATGCATGAAGAGGAAGCTCCTCTAAGTTTGGTGGAATCATGATCATCTATTACAAACATGATCTCAAACACATGTCTCAATCCCAACAACAGGGTTTGAATCGCTTCTAATATCATTTAATGGAACAAGATTAAGGTAGGTGGCTGTTGAACTCCTTTTGTTGCAAGATGAATGTTCCTTCACATCATAAACAAATCTCTTTGCAAAACATAACCATGAAGAAAGTAATAAAATATTTTTTTAAATTCAAAATATTGTTGTTGCTACTTGTGATGGTTGATAGGGGAGGAACCTATCGAAAAAGTTTCTTAGGAGGATTGCAATAGGAAAGTCATGATAGAATTTCCTTTTCAAAAAATGACCCACAATGGATATTAGTTTTGTGAACTTGTTTGATATTATTCTTAGGTCCTTGGCAAACAAAGTAGTAGTGCATTACAACCTTGATTTACACCCTAAAAAGGAGAATATGGAGCACAGTGACAATTGTGAAAGACAAAAAAATGGAAACATAGTTGTAGGAGTTTTAGTGGACTTGGATTTCAAGCTTTTGTTGCTACTAGTCCCTTTTGCAAGAGAACTACAAAGAAATGTAAAGAAAAGTTCATTGATGTTGTTATGACATTGTGTAAGGTAGTTCCCAAGTGTAGGAGCAACATAAGGTGCTTGTAGTCTACCTATATCTTATGGCAAAAGATGTAAAAGTAAGGTGGTTGTTACTATTATTATTAACACTATTGCTAACAATTGTATAAGTACCTAGCTTCTTTCATATTTCAGTATTCCAAAATTGAAATACTTGATTACTTGTGATTTTGGCTTTCTAACTAAGATTTGTATTGTTAAACCATAATCTTAGACCACCAACACCTACATTTGAAGAAGGAAAAATTGTTGGAATTGATGGTGATGTTGATTTTTCATTTAGATAACATTCTGTGAAAACTAATGTTATTTTTGTTGGATCCACTAAAAGAAAACTGGTATTTTGTAATTGTCATATGTAATTAATTTTTAATTACATGCGACACATGCAACTGATTTTTGGCTTGATTGTATAAGACAAATTACATGTGATATCTAGTTGCATGTGACATATTGTACATATGATGTACATACAATGTTTGTACTTTTCATCCATTCATGTTCATACAACAAGTTGCATATGCAATTAAATGATTTTTTTAATGACACATGTCCATTTTCAAGCCAATCATTTAGTGACACATGTTCATTTTAAATCCAACCATTTATTGACACATGGCATTTAAAGCCCATTTGACATTTATTATTTAAATTAATTAAGCAAATCTAGGCCGTTTGATATAAAGTTAATAAGATGTTGACATGCGGCACCTAGATAAGTAGGTAGGTAAATATATAGGCCTAGATAAGTGGGTAGGTGGCCTAAGTAGGTAAGTCAATAGATGAGCGGGCCTAAATAGTTATGTAAATATTGTCTCAAAAGGTAGATTTACAACTTTTTATTAAAGAAAATTTGGGCTTAGCATTTAAGGTCGAACAATTTTTTTGTTCATCCCAATTGTCACTTGTTCCTTGAAGTAAGGCACCTAAAGATAAATAGTTTACAAGCTTTAAAGCTATGATAACCAATATGGGATAAAGATTTTAATTACATTCTAGTTGTAACTTGGTTTAGGTTAATACATTTGGTTTGTGATTTGAAGTTGAAGATCTTTGGTCATTGCTCTATTATACTTGAGCTTCAAAAAGATTTTGTAGTTCTACACCTAACGCATCCAAATCCACAAAAATAATTCAAATTGGTTTTGAAATGAGCAAGATATGTTCTTCTGAAGTGATAGGGGTCATTGTTTGGTTTAGGCTAATAAAATTAGTTTCCAATTTGAAGTTCAAGATCTTTGGTCATTACTTTGTTATCTTTGAGTCTCAAAAATATTTTGTAGTTCTACACTTAGTGCATTCAAAGTCACAAAAATCACTTGAATCAGTTTTTTAATGAGCAAGATATGTTCTTTTGAAATGAAGGGGGTCATTGTTTGGTTTAGGCTAATAAAACCAATTTGCAATTTGAAATTGAAGATCTTTGGAAATCATTCTATTGTCTTTGAACCTCAAAAAGATTTTGTAGCTCTACACTTAGCGCATTCAAAGTAACAAAAACTGTTCAAATTGGTTTTGAAATGAGCAAGATATGTTCCTATCAAGTGAAGGGGGTAATTGTTTGATTTAGGCTAATAAAGCCAATTTGCATTTTGAAGTTCAAAAAATTTGATAATTTCTCTATTGTCTTTGAGCCTCAAAAAGATTTTGTAGTTACATTTAGCACATTCAAAGCAACAAAAATCACTCAGATTGGTTTTGAAATGAGCAAGATACGTTCTTTTGAAGTGAAGGGGGTCATTATTTGGTTTAAGCAAAGAAAACCAAATTGAGTTTTGGAGCTCAAATTCTTTGGTAATGTATTTGTATAAAATCAAATGTATATACAATATTGCATATATAGTAGCATATAATCAAAATGTAAAAGTTGTCCATTTTGAAGGATGAAGGAAAAACTAGTTGCACCATAGTTACAAAGGTGACCAAAAATCATCTAAAATTCAAATGTAGTTGCACTCACAACTACTTGAGTTACATGTGACAATTAGTTGCATCTAGTTTCAAGTGGATTGGTTGCAAACAACACAATTTTTTCTAGTGATTGGTACATGATTCGTTAATTTCCATGTCTTCTTCAATGTCATGTGTTATTGTAAAAAGAGAAGTGGTTTTGTTTGCCTCCATGGCAGCAAGTTGAAATTCATTGTTCCAAACTCTTATAAGCCTTGTTTTCTCCCACCCTTTCAAAATCATTGTTTGTTTGTTTCTTAATTATTTCCATGCATTGTGTAACCACTCATAGATCTATGGTTTCAAATTGCTCATTTTGAAGTTAACATTGGGATTTTTGCCATTCTTAATTTGTTGTTTGAGTACCCCAACTGTCCAAATGTTGAACTCCATCTTAAATGCATGCTTGAGTGGGCATTGCAAAATGACATTAGTTGGTTGGAAAACATTGGTACAATTTGTTGGAACAAAAACAACTAAGATATTTGGATTTTTTAAAATCTAGTTTAAGAATTCTTGACTTTTGTGTACATTCCAACAATCTAACAACCAAATTAGTTTTTGATGTGTTTGCAATCCCAATAACTCAATTTGAGCTTGGTGGTAAGGAACCATGACATTCTCCACAAAACGCTTGGTGGTTTAAATCAAAGTTTGACCAATGATTCTCACTATAAGTTAGATCTCACCCATTTGTTACACACATTGTTCTTTTTTTGTTGTTTGGTGGTAATGTCCTTGTTGTAGTGCTTGTAAATATGATTTGCAGTGGCAACAATACTCTTGATGTAGATGAGGGGTCATAGTCACCTATCGTTTGTCCTCTATGCCAAGTACATGGATATGTTTGGAGCCCCTACTTTCCCATGTACGCTCTTGTTGTAGGTACCAAATGGATGCCAATTTGATCACTATTGACAACAAGCGAAGGTGGAATGTTGTAAGCCTTGGCTAAGTAAAACCATGAATTTGCATTTCTCTTGCTAACTTGTAGGAAATTTGTTAATTGTTATAATACTAGCCCTAAATGTCCAATTCATGTAATGTTTCACGAATTGGCGGGTCCATTTTTGAGTGACCTTAAACCCACCAGGTTTGGTGTCACAAATCACATCAAGGGTTAAAAACTTGATCATTCCATCAAGTATGGGTTGGACAATAGAAATTGCTAGGGGTTGACCTCCCTCCTTCATCTTTTGCAACATGGCAACCATGGAATTTCTAAATACAAGGTAATTTTCAAGGACTGGTAAGTTCTACTTCTTGGTTTGAACTCGTGTGCCTAATTTAGCTATATGGGCATATTTGGCCTTAACTTTTTTTCTATCTGTAAACTAATCATAGAGGCTAGATCTTCCAAGTTTTTCATAAGGACTAGAACATCCTACTCTTTTGTAAGCAATTTCCAAGAAATGGAGGGCATCAATTCTATTACCATGGTAGTTTTTTATTGCTACCATGATGGGTGGCCACAAGTCTTGTTGAAACCATTTTATGTATGTCATGCACTTATGCACATGCGATTTTTCTCTTGCCTATTCTTCATCTAACTCTTGTTTGATTTCATCACTTGCTTGCAAAATTGCTTTGAATTTTTTAGGCCAACCGATTAGATGCTTTTGCACTATACTCTAGGTATTTTTTTCTTATGCAACTTGTTTCAACAAAGCAACTTCATGCTGTAAAATGTTGAAATGTTCATCTTTTGTGATGGGCTTAAACAACCCTATTAACATATTTTGCCATTTTTGTTGAGTGCCCATTTAGGTACCAAACTACTCTTCACTCAACCTATCCACTTCTATATAGGTATAATAAGTTTTTGGCAAACATGTGTTCCATAGAAATAGGTTAACAATTTTTTTGCACTTGCATGATTTTTTTAATACACTAAGCTTTTCAATGCAAATAATTCTTGATGCAAACCTCTCTCAACATGAATAAGTAGCAAGAATTCACTCTATGTCTAATCTTTCCATTCATTTCCGAGTATATACCTAATAAAATTTATTTAATGCAAATTATCTTCCATTTCAAATTGCTCCTTCAAAATAAATAAGTGATACCAAGAATTGAAATGAGGTTGATGCACTAATATTGCATCTTATACCTATGTCATAAAACTCTAATTCAAGAAATTTGTAACAAAAAAAACAAACTACGAATGATCATGTATGGTGTGTAACAAAAAAAAACTACCAATGAAAGCATTAACATAATATTTATTATCATTGAAATATCTAAAACTTATTACATGTTTTTATCAAAAATAAAAATAATTAAAAAATGTCAAATCGGATTTCTGAAAATTAATTAAATATTTGACAAGAGCCTATCAAATTTGCCCAAGTATTACGGTATTTGGTTTTTTGTTTTGGTGTGTTTTATCATGTTGTCATCAAGATGGTGGATATATTTGGAGCTGATCATGGCATTTAGGATAAATGGGAAACAAGATTGGATGATGTGGATAATCTTAATAAAGTTAAGTGATTTGAGCTTTGATAGAAGGTGGCATTTTTCAAATTTAATGTGCATTTAGAATGGAGTTATGCATTTTCATTTTTGTGAACATAATGTGGATGTGTGGTAAAGTTTGAAGGATTAATTTGCAAGCAAAAAAAATCATTGTTTTAGTTACAAAAACATATTAAGCATGCCCAAGGAAATTTTGATCACTAATTATTTTTATATTGTGTGTTGGTGATCCAAATGAGGTGTTATGGACATGATTTAGACTAAAATAGGGTAGAAAGGGAAAGAAAGACGATGACAATTTTAGGGGCATAAAACAACAAAGGTGAGCAATGGCACAAGAATAAATGAATAAAATGAAATGTGGGAATCTAGAAAGTTTTTTGAAGAGAGAAGGTGTGAAAGGAAGCAATCAAACATTATGGTGATGTATGTGGGGGAGAACTGGATGATTAGCTTTTTTGTCCTTTAAATTAGGATTTTAACATTTTAACATGTGATTTCAAGATTTTTGTTCATAAATAATTGGGAAAGAGAAAAAATTTAAATTGTTGTGTCAATGAAAGCCTTAATTGTGAATATTGCAAATTTGAAAGTTGAAGTTAAAGGCCAATTGTAATAAGTGATGTTTGCTGAAAATTATTTTATAGGTCTCATGTGCAGGGCATGAAGTTTAAGAATTTGGATTTAACAAGCAAGGGGAAAACTTACATTTTTGGAAACCAATGGTAATGGAGTATGTGAGTATACAAAAATAATGAAAATGAATCATGGGGACAATGAGTAAACAAAAGTTTGTAAAGGATTATGGTTGATTGGCTTGGAAGGATTTTCTACTTAGAGTTAGTAAGACTTTGAATATGGAAGGATCCTTACTACTTGAATTTGACAAGCTATGAGGCGCTAGACATATCATTTGTTGTAGAAGTGGTAAAAAAATTCTTTTGTCTTTCGAAAGACCTAAATGTGGGGTTGTTAGGTGAGTGATGTGTGGTGCCCTAGGCCCCTTGGGTTTTGGCCCCCTGGTCTAGACCTAGTGGTTGTTTCCTTTTTCTTTTGTGCTGAATAAAGTCCTTTTGTTTACCAAGTTTGTAGAGGAGAAATTGAATTTATGAAAGTAGAACCAAATAAGGTAAAGAAGTAGAAAGGGATGGGAATGTAGATTTACAACATCTAATTACTTGGGTTCTAAAGAGAAATAATAGTAAATGCCATCATGAATTGTTCCATGGGCATTGGGAGTTGTTAGAAAATCTAATTTATCTTTTTTCTAAAATTTACAAATTATTTTATGAAAAAGTGTTAAGCATATTTAGTGTGATTTTATGGACGTTGTGATTAAAGCAAGAAGGCCAATATTGCAAAATATGATGAAATGTGTATGTAATGAATAACAAGTAAATGGTGTACTAAAGAACAATAATAGAAAATTTACTTGCACATATACATTTTCTATGTTAAAAAATAGTTACCCAAGTGAATGTATACTTGTTGGGTAAAAGTTTCCTTGGGTGGCACCACTAGGAACATCACACCTTGATTTTTTTAAACCCATTGAATTTTGAAAAATCATTGGAAACATTTAAATAAATATTTTCATAATTTTTTTTAATGAATACATTTATTAGGTTCCATAGCTTTTGAAATTTCAATAATATTAAAAATATTTTTTATTTTGGTGTTTCTAATCATTGCATTTAGAAAAAGTTTTAGGAACGTAACATTGGTTCCTTTCCTTAAACTTTTTTGTTAAGAACAAAAATTTGAAACATAATTTCAGAATTTTCTTGGGAATTTTTTTCTTAAGGTAATTTGGAAATAATTTTATTTTTAGGTTTTATTAAGCGATTAATTGAATAAATATAATATAATTATGAATTTCCAAAGTTAAGGCTATTAGTTTATGAAGGGGCCATTTTAATTAAGAATAATTTAAAAAAAAAATTCAAAAAAATTTAATTCCAAAATAAACTTCAAGCTATATATTAGTGCATGCAATTTATACACAAGAGAAAAAAAAATTTATAATTCTGAAAACATTTAAAATAAAGGGCCCAAGAAAATGATTTGGCTATTTTTGGTTCCTTTTTCATTCCTTGAGGTGGTTCCTAGTGGTACCACCCAAGGATACTTGCACCTTGTTACATTTAATGCTATTTTTTGAAGTTGGGTTTCAAATTTTTGTCATAGTTAATGATCAACTTTCTTTGAAAGGATTTATTAGACCCATGAATTAAGAAGAAAAAAATGCACAATTTGAACAACTTTTTCAAAGCTTTCCAATCATAACCATTTATTTCAACATTTGTTCCACCATTTGTTCTTATTTTGAATCATAATATTCGACAAGTACGAGGGAGGTCTTGAAAGGTATTACCTCTATTCAATGTGCTAATTTTCACCACATTCAATTCTCCATCACATGTTTTTTCCTGTGAACAAGTATTAGGAAAAATGAGCCTAAAAGAGGCACAAGTAGAAAAAGAGAACATATGTGAATTGGTTTGCTAAGGACAAATGCATTGAGATTGAACATATTATGAAACAACATTGCAATTTACTTACAACATTACACTATTTGAAGTTGGTTGATAGGTATTTATATCAAATTAATTTCATATCATATTATGATTATATTTATGCATGTGATGATTTTTTTTTTGCATTTGAATTTTTTACATTATGAGAAAATTGGGGCTTAAATTGCAACCAAGCTTATAACTGGATTTTAAAGTTGTAATGGTCACTTGCAACCTAGGATATTTTTACACCATTATTGTTATTGAATTAATTGCAATAGTTGCATTGAATGTATTGAAACTATATATAAACATATATTATGAAAAAAAAATGCAATTTTGTGCAATTATTTTGTAATTATCCACATCAATTTTTCATGAAAATGCCCAAAGATGAACAAAATTCTCATGTGGTTTTCATTGAGCCATCAACAAATGAAATCTATTAATGTCCATTAAAACTAATTTACAACTAATGCATTATCAAATTAGTGGCTTGTGACTAATGGATTTTGCCAATGGTACTATGTTTAATTCATTCAATTTTAAATTGCAACTTACCAATTTGTAGATGAAATTATTTTGCAATTAATGTCCATTTATGGATGACATTATTTTGCATTTACTAGAATTAACAATAATAATTTTGCATCATGAAACACACTACATATAAGTTCATTACATAAATAATGATAAACACTTTGCTCTAATAATATAATTTTATTTACTAACATTCAATGTTGGAAAATATGTCAATACGCATATGAACATTTTTTTATGATCCATGGTCTTTTTCAATAGTATGCATTTTATCTACATCTCTAGTGCTAAGCTAAAACATGTTAAAACTATTGCTATCAAATATTTTGTCTAATAGTTATTGTTATTTGTAATGTTAAGAGGTCCATCTTATTTCTATTCAAAAGTTAGGCTACATTTTAATAGTTGTCAAATGTGAAAATAATTTCATTACAATGTGAAAAGTAGTTTACTACTCATATTTTAAACTTAAATGCAAGTCTCCTACAACTATAATGCAACAAGCAATGTACATACAATGTCATCATTAACTTGTCATTAAAATGCAATATAAACAACACATGTCATAGTCACATAAAGATTAAATTGCAAGCTTTACATTTACAAACAACCATTTGAATTCAAAATAAGGTGTTACAAGTATAATATGAATACATTGATTTCGAAATTCCTCATATGTAAATGTAATCTTACCTTCACCTTTGTTATTTTAACATAAAAGTCTATTGAACTTAACCACCTTGGGATTTACACCATCAAAGTTCAAATTGATAATTCATTTTAGATGCATAAAAATTAACAACCTAACAACATAAATTTTTTATGCAGAAGGATAATGAATGATATTGCAAATGCACAAACTTGAATATTTTTATTCATTACATTCAAAAAATAAAAGCTTTTATAATTTCACAAAAGCATCAAAAATAAAACTTTGACGGTTTTAATCAATTTTTTACAATTTTTTTGTTCAAACAGATAAATGAAAAAAATAAATCAAATGTCCATTCCATGCTATCAAATGAAAAATTTATTTTATAACTCAAACATTTCATTATCTAGACTAAGAGCTAAAAATGCAAAACAATGTTATACATAACATGTCCCCTAGTTGTCTAACAAAAAAAATAGGCTTCAAGTTAAGGCGAACAACCATTTCCTTATTCATCCTTTACATTGTTTTTGACACTAGGCAAAAGTGCATAATAACCATAGATGTAAGTCCCAAGATTTAATAAAAGTTATTGTTGTATGTCACATGCCCTTGCATATTTTGTGCATATTTCAAACTTCAAATTTGTGTGGATAGTTGAAATTTAACAATACATCAATTGCAAGAAACATTTAATTGCATGGCAAATGTTCAATTTTGGTGGACACAATTTTTCATAGTTCAAGCAAGAAAAAAGAGGTTCATTATGAAGGATTTGCATGTACAAGATAGTGGCATTGGTAATACAATATATGCATTGCTTCAATTTCATTTCAAGATTACACTTTCAATTAATTAAATAGATTGTAGGTGACGTGACATTTATTTGGGTCTACAACAAGTTAATGATTAGCTATAACATAGTTGAAATAAAATTTTACAATAATGGAACGATAATCTTTATATAGTGAGAACTTAATCACATAACTAGTTATATTACGAATAAACCATAGTTGATAATTAGTTGTATAAAAGTTTGATATGCTAATTAATAATTGTCATTATGTTAAATGGCAATTGCCATGGTGGCAATGTGTACACGTGACATGAATGTACATATCAACACCATACACTATTTGGACAGTGATAATTGTCAATGACTTTCATGCAACTTACTCACAAAGTCAAAATACTTTGACCATGATTATATATGTGGGGCATATTCAAACTATATTGGGGTTCATTTATAATTAATATGCAATTATCATAGAACTTGAACTCTAACATGGCGTTTTATATTTAGATGTCACATATTTCCATGGAATAGATGTAGGATAGTTGCATGCGTCAATTGCACCAAACACCTTGTTGTATAGGGCAATGAAGTTTCCACTAACACGATTTCTCATAATTTTAATAGCTTGGGGGTGTGTTTTTCAATCATTTTGATCTCATGTAATCCTTGGATGTGATAGTATTACATAAAGCCTAAATCACAGTCAAACCCTTTTGACATTTGTTCATAGCAATATGTACATTTAGTTTATAACATATGGGAGACTTGAACCAAGATATGTTCTTTGTGTCTAGAAAAAATGTAAATTCATAGCAACAACTCAACAAAAGTACCACTTGCATCAAGACCTAAGGTGATACAAGATATGCGTGTATGTGAATTGCTTTTAACAATGTGAGAAACAAGACAATCTTTAAATGTTAGAATTGTGCAACCCATCATTGTGGGTTTCATTTTTGTTCATGCACCAAAACCTTTTGAATAAGTTTAAAATGTCAATAAAGTGGACATGGGGGTTCAAAAAAAAATTGCATTGGAGCTATTGCCATGCAACCATAACTTTTGAAAAACTTGCACCAAATTGGAGGAGTCTTGAAAAATGCATGGCATATAGGGTTGTTTCGTTTGACAAAAAGCCCACGATATTATTGCAAGTTTGGTTTTGAATATGGATCAAACATGTAAGATACGTTTTGCTTTTAAATTGTGAAGAGTGATTTATGTATTTCAATGAAACGTGATATTCATACTATATCTTCAAGCTTGTGTGATACCATTTTAAGAGCATAATATTGCTTACCATATATTTAAAAACTCAAATGTGTAATGAATTTGTGTAGGCATTCACCTTGTTCCAATGGGACAAGAACATACATGGGAAAATAAAGGCTTGAAGGATATAAAGGTAATTTGAATGGAAGGCAAGCGGCAAGTTACATGTTGTGTATCATGTGCATCCAATGGTACATTGTTCTCTTTTCAAGTTATTTTCATTAGTACTTGCCCAAATTTGAAGGTGGAAGGAAATGATTGGATCATGGCTTTCATTTCATAATGACACAAAACCATTGGTCAAATTTGAAGACATGTCAACAATTTGCACTTCACATTTTAATTCCATACTTTGAGGATGTTCTTGAGTGAGAAATTGTCATTGCCAAAAAACAAAAGAACAATTAAAATGGCTAATTGATTGTTTGTTTGTGCACAAATTTGAAAAGCTTTTCTTGTGGATGAAGGAAGAGTATTCACATATTTTTGTATTGTTTGTGTCGACTAATTGCATGTCAAGATTATAACTTGCAAATGTCATTTTGTGGAGGCCTCTAAAATGTGGCTTTGCAAATTGTTTCAAATGATGGTCGCCAACATCATCCATACGGGAACAAGTGAAGAACAAGGACTCTCATGTTCACCTTAATCTTCAAATAAATATACTACTTGCAGAGTTGGTTACTAGAGACCTGGAAGTGCTTAGGTTCTCATAAGTAGATGATAGTGAGCAGTTGGGGTAAATGTGAACTCCTCAAGACAATTAAACATAAAATTCCAAGCTGAAGCTATGGAGTCAAATGCACATTCTTTTGCATTCACAAGCTTAAATGATATGATTAAGGATAGTGATGAAGAAGACTTAGATTTAAAGTATTTGTTTGAAGATGATGAGGTCTTTGACATGATCATTGAGTGTATTGGCAGTGACTAAATTACAACAAAATATATATTTTTAAGTACCAAACATTGTAAATTTGCTTTATAGGTTTTGCTTGGACAATGTTAGTGATTACAAAATTCCTACCAACATGCACACTTGTTTTTTTCAAAGGTGATTTTTACTTGTTGATTATAACAAGTGTGCAATACATTATTTCTTTAGGTGGTATCTAGTCATGCTTTCATACATTAATTAGGAATAGGTTAGTATTTGTGGGTTTAAAAAACAATAAATTCAAAGAGCCATATGAAAATGATCAAATTTTTAGATTTTCAGAATTTTTGGCATGAATATTTTGCTAGGATTTTGAGAAGGAAAAACGGCCTTCCAACTTTACTGGAGATAGATACCAGTAAAGTTGGAAGGCAGTTTGTGCACCATTTTGTTGAATACCTCTTCTGGAGACCCTGGAATGCAAACAAATTGCACAGGCAAGAGACCCAATGCTCCAGTCCAGAGTCTCCTAGTAGAAGGCCACAGTGGGAAAGCACAGTAAAGTTGGCAGGATATAGCCAAGAGGTCCAAGAGAATCTGTTGTTCATGTCTATTTCCTATTCACAAATCCAAAATTTACACATGAAGATCATGGGCAAACAGAGGGAGACATGTTTGAAGAACCTCAATTTATGTAATGAGCAGATCCAGGACAAAGTTGGCTTCATAGATAGCATGATAGACCTCCTCCCACAATGGACAGGACCACCAAACAAACAAATTGAGGTCTGGCACAATGTGGGAGAGTCCATCTTACAAGCCTCCCAAGGAACTTGCATGAGCCATGTTACATTCAGTCATTAGACTCTGGTGTATTGAAAATGGATCCACAAACAAAATGAACATCCAGCAAGGTAATGAAGACACAAGCATTCCATGCATGGCTGTTGTCTAAGGGAGATCTTCCATGAGACTAAAACACAAGAGATGCAAGAAACATACTGCAACTGCAAAGTGAGTGCAAGACACTGTAGACTTCAAACACAACCAACCATCAGTCTTAACATTTGCAGATGTCTAGCATCATCACTAATTAAGAGATCAGTTTCTACCCAGCAGACCACTTACAGAAGAGAATAAAAGAAGCACATTAAAATATGTCTCATAGTGTCAAAAATCTCATAGTGATATGATTTTGCACCTTGCAGCTACTGCTAAATACATAGCCACTAAGATTTGGAAAAGCCTTAGGGTTGAGAACTACATCTTCAAAAAGAACAAGATTTTGGCAAACTCTCTGGAGTTTCTATAATGTCCTTCAACTGGTTGTCCCTTCGAGACATGAAAACATGGATATGGTTGGTGTGGAAAGCCATCATCCATAATCCAGCCCCCATCATGTGTGAAAAAGCATCCTTGACCCCATTTTCTCTCAGCAGCCATATGGAGGATATAGTGCAAACTAAATTCCATGAAAGATTGAACCTAGAGCTGAAAGGACACGAGGTCTCAAATCACATGGTGATGATTCAACTTCATCAATTCTGTTGGATCTTGATCACAACATTGGCAATATCTTCATCACAAGATCTGTGGCTGAAAAAGCTTTTGGACTCATTGCCAGATCCTGCCCCTGATGATTTAGACTTTCCACAACTGCAGGAATGAAGGTCAGTTCTTGATTCAGAATGCATTTATAAGCACCTCTATCAGTCTATCCACAGGATTGAAAATGAATTTGGTTATCTAAGTACTAATCTTCATCATCTTTGTCATCAAGGACTAGGTATGGGAACATGGAAATAGTGGCAACTGAGGTTATTGCAACTGTGATCATGAGCTCAATTTGGAAATGCCCAGCTTTCTGACAACTTTGTACAATGTGTCTCTAGTCACTAAAAGCTCAATTCAAACGCTGTTACTTGTTGGATTGTGGCTGTAGAGATTGGAGCTGATTTTTCTGTTTGGATGTGGATTGTAATAGGTGTCTGAGGTGCTGGCTTTCAAGCAACAGCAGCCAACTTAGTCATGTGTGGCTGTAATATGCAATATGCATCTCACCCACTTCTGTCTTGCAGCTGGGCTCCCCCTCCCACAAGGAGATGTGGAAGGATATTGATCAGTTCTTCTGTAAGAGCTGCAAACCTGAGAAATGCTGTAACTTGTACTGTACCAGAAACAACATCCAGGAGTTGCAAAGATATGTATAGAGTCAAGGATATCTGGGTCCTGCTGAAACATAGCTAGAATCGGACACATGGTTACCAAACCCACACGTCCTCCCGACCTGTGGATGAAGGTAAGGTTGATGTGATGATGCGTTTGTGATTTTCTTGAAGCTCTTCATTGTTGACCTCCACGCTCAGCTTGGATCCCTTGGAGTCAATGCCTTGTATGGGCACCATTTGATGCCCATTCTCTAGGGGGTGCAGTAGAAAACCCTCCTCAGATGGTGGTGGCTCGGCTTTCTCATATTTTGCCACATATGCATAAGCCTGATCTCGCACAAACTTTGTAATATCGGAAACATGCTGGCTATTTTCAAAAGACAATCTGTCTTTGGGAAAGGGCTCAACAAAGACAACAGGAGAGCAAAGATTGAATCTCACAGGTTTCCCCGTGTAGAAGATTCCGACGTCGTAAGCCATTGCAGCACCTTTTTCGGTCTTATAGGAGCCTAGTGCAATCTTCAAACTGCCCCATTCCGGACGAGAAGGGCGAATCTCCGCAACCCACCTCTCTTCTTCGGTTCTGTAACTGAAACCCCTCCATTTTGAGGAGGTCGAGGATTCTCCGATTTTGAAAGTAGTAGTGTCGGAACATGATCCTTGTTGATCCTTGCTGGAATGGGAACAACATTGCGATGATGATGATAATGGGACAGCAGTCGTGGAAGTCTCTTTGGAGAAGAGTAGCTGCTCTGCCTCCAACCCTCGTGTTGTTCTGGTACCTCGAGTTGGTATCCTCTCTCTCAATTCTCCCTGTTCCCTCCTCTCTTCTGTCTCTTGTCTGTTTTTTGTCTCCCTATCCGGGGGGAGTCCACGAAGAGAATTACCGGCGCAATAAAGACAGGGGAAACTATAACAAACATGTCGATCTGGCATCTTATGTGACCACAAACACACAGTGAGCTCTTAGATTTGCTCTGAGCGGAAGCTGAGAAAAGGTCGTGTGGTTTAGGGTTTAGGGTTTAGGTACCTATTGGCTTTGGAAACGAACCTTCAACAAGTCTACACTCTCGCTATAAAATTACATTCGTCTTCCTACGATCCTATACACTCTTGGACTTCCGTCTCTCCTTCTCTCCCATCCTCAGAATTGCTCCTCCTCCACCTCAAATCGCTCTACATTTGCCGGTTTCACGCACAACCTTGGCAAGCGCCCTTTGAAGACGCTTGCCAATCTCGTCAGCAAGAACAGCACAGGAAGTACCCAGGTTTGTCACGATGATGTGCGTCGCAGATTCTTAGACATACTCAATCTATGGTCTGGACTCAGTCTGAGTCCCAAAACAAAGAGTTTGTTTTGTAGCAAAGGCGGGGTCCTGATTGGCCCCACATGATATTCGTCTGCGGTGAATAAAATTGAGCCACTTGTCGCAATCTGACCACCATGGGCGGCTCTGCACGTGTGTGAGAGAGAGAGAGATTATGGAACGGAGTGATGCAGAATATATGTTCATACGTTGGTCGTTTTTACCAGTGTTGTCCGGATATGAAGTTGTGAGGATCTGCTCCGGTTATCAATATGGCATATTCTCTAAAAATTTAACAGAAGGACATGTATAAAAATAATTCGCAATGTATTTGTATCAACAGATATAAATATAAATATATTTAATTTGACAGATTTGGATTTGCCAGTATTCAAACTCAGACTAATTATATGATATGTACAAAGGTTAGAGATAAAATTTAGATGTTTGAAATTCATTTTGGCAATCACACACTTGCTCTAGAAGAGCATTGGCTTTTTTTTGCAAAATTAATAACTTGTGGGGGAATTGAACCCTAGTTCTTTAAAGTTTTAAAAAGAACTTTGCACATGTATAAGGCTAGTTCTTCATTATGGTCATGATGTAATCTAAACTTTCCATCTGAAACTTACAATGTTTTAGAGTTATCAACACAATACCAAGAGAGAACACACATTTAGTATCAATATGTCACTATCTTGGAATTCCCAAGATTTGTTTAGTAATGGAGCCAACATTTAAGAATTGACTTTCATGAATTTGCCACCAAGTTAAGGAATCAACACATGCGACAAAAATTACAAAT
>Ga0209611_10006428_pt1 | contig 19251 bp, 13 predicted proteins | sample S1TSphgellanicum_3_FD_187693 | JGI IMG/M metagenome (GOLD analysis project Ga0209611, IMG submission 187693) | Host-associated microbial communities from peat moss isolated from Minnesota, USA - S1T2_Fc - Sphagnum magellanicum MG (SPAdes) (version 2) | ecosystem: Host-associated > Plants > Peat... | reverse complement strand
AACACATGATTTGCCTTGAATTGTGACCAAAATAGTCGCATATTAGTCGCATGTGACAATACGTATACAATGGAGTCAAAGGATGAAATGTATTTGTTGACTTTATACTCTTTGTCATTTGCGACTAGTTTTCACATGCGACTTGTCTTAGGCGACTAAAAGGATTTTAGTTGCAAAATGTCTCTTGCAATTAAAATTTAGTCGCAAAGAGCAATCGAAAATACATGTTTTTCTTCTAGTGATTTGATTCTGTTAATCAAATATTATAAAAATTAGGTACATTCCCCCCAATTTTTCCCCTCCTCATTCAAATCAAGGTTTTATTTCATTTTGTCTAGATAAGGTGGATGGCTACCAAGCACTTGTGGCAAGATGTCAAGGTGGCAAATTTGATTTTGGGTTGGTGAATTTCAATTGGTTATATGCAAAGTGTTTTGAGCTTTGGAAGTGGCTATGTTAAGTAATATATGTTCATAATCTTGTGACATGAAGCTTTAGTTCATGTGGTTACAATTATTTGTACACAACAATTTAGGGGGATGGATGGAACACAAGATAAAATAGATAGTGACTAAAGTCTTAATGTGAAAGTCACTCCTAGTAAATTTTAAGAAGCACCTAAAATAAACATGTTTCATTTAATGGGTGTAATTTTTTCTCTTTTACATCCACCGTACAATTTTTTAAATTTTTAATATGCACAAGTATTTGGCAAGCTATTTTTTAATGTTTGACTATAGTCATCAAATATTAGACATCATATATTAATGTAAAAATAAAATGGAAAAATTTGTCTTCTACGAAAGGTTATATGTTCAAGATCGTAACTTCCTTTAGGAACATGCACAAGAATGGGGGGAACATTGCAACAAGATCAACATGCATAGGAATTGAAGGACAATGCATCGATAACATGATATGTGCATCTAACATTCAACAAACACAAACAAGCAACACAAATTTGAAATTATAAAAACATTCATAAACCACTTGCCCTAAATAGCTTGAGAGGGATTCAAACCTCAATCCAAGAAAAAGGATCATATCCCTTGTTGTTCATGCCCTACCTACACCTAAACCCCAATTATTATAAATACATAGAAACAATTCATTGAAATATGGGCTTCATATGTATTTAGAGCATGAACTTCACATCATTACCATTAACAACCAAGGTTGATTGAATTGTGATGAAGCACATAAAACAAAACATGTGATCCTGCATATTCCACTTCACAAAATATATGCATTATTGGTATCAGATTAACAAACCAAAACCACATTTGAACCTTAATACGTGGAATTAACAACCTGCTAATCCATTAATAAACTCACATTAAATGGCAAACCACATAATATTTAAAAGTTGATCATCATTCCAAGCAATTGCCAACCTAACATGGCAAGGTTTCCAAGGAATAAAAATTATGTGCATACATTTGAATAACAAGGTCCAAGTGTGTAGTCATGAAAGAAAGGTTGGAAAAAGTATTCTTGTCCTCCATGTTAAGCCCAACACCATGATAATACAAAGTTTTGCCATTTTAAACCATTTAAATAGTCAATGGTTCATAATCACAATAGTTCCAAGCCTTTCCCACAACTGTGTAATGGGGTCATGATCATGGGAAAACAACATGGTAATTTGATAATAATTTTGAATCATCAATTTGAAAAGGAGGTCCATTGATCAAGAATGACAAGGTTTATCACTAGCCCAACAAACATATTAAAATTCCCTATGGACTTTAGGTGCCTAAAATGTGCCTCTAGAATGGCCATGTGCACTAAATAGTAGTTTCAACTTCCAGAACAAGCCAAATGTTAACGTAAGTTACTTTAGTTGTGTTCAACAATTCTTGCATAGGAAAGTGTTTCTCTATTCCATAATTAGACTTGCAACAACTTATTTGTTATTTCATGTTTCTATAGTTGAGCCAACATTTCTTTGGTTACATGACCCACAAGCCCAATGATCACATCTATCACATGTCTAGCATATACAATTTTGCTTCCAAAGAAGAAGGAAACATATTGAATGTAAGATGCAAGGTGTGAAGTGTGAACCTATAGTAAAATAGTTTTATAGTAAGTTTTGGGGAAGTAACATGGATGGTTTTGGGGAAGTGCCCTATGGTAAATAGGGTAGTTGAAAATATATAAGAAGATCATAATCTCCAAAACAACATTTCTAGATATGTAAAAAAGATTTTTTATGTGATACCCCTTTTAATTTTAACTTGAAAAATGATCAAATTAGGGACTAGAAATATGAAATTCTCATTCCAACAAAGGTGAGTTTTGAGCTTGAAAGAGCAGAAAATAACTAGTAGAAAATAACTAGGCTAGAGATTTCCATTTCTAGTAACAAAGTTCCATGCATTATAATTGTCCTATAAGAAATATAGTCTAAATTATTTTATGTTTTTCCCAATGTGTTGTAATCTAATATTTCATTTTATATGCATAATGGTAGTGGTTGCAAAGTGTAAAGTTTCTTTCCTAATCTCTAGCAGACTTCTCACCTTACCATCATGTACAAAAAAATAGTTTTGGGGAGATTTTGTTTTCAAATTTGTCTGAAACTTTTTTTTTTAGTTATTTTCAATGTATGTCTTTTGTGTTGTGTCATGTTAAAAAAAGAAAAATCCATAAAACATGTCACTATGTTTGTGTGTGGACACCATGGATAGTTAGTGAATGAAAAAAATAGTGGAAACAAGATTCAAGCTAGGTGTTAGTAGAAGAGATTAAGGCTATGAAAACCAAATCAAGATATTAGTTTTTCAAACATGGGGTACAAGTTTTAAAAACAAGGATTCAACCATAAAACATGAAAAGGACCAATTACCAAGGGAACAAACTTAAGATCCAAAAAATGTGTTAAAGAATTTGAAAACAAATGACATTTTTTTGGTTGAAATCCACTATAGGAAAATATTATACTCTTGAATGTGGCTATAAAATGGTCAATTTATCTATAATATCTAACAAAGGTATCTAGTTTCCTAGTCATTCTTTTAATTCATTTGTGATGTTTAAAAATTTAACAAGATTTAGGGGATAGGAGCAACAGATTGCTACATCTAATGAAACATCTAGATATCAATAAGTTGTGTATACCACAAGAAAACATGAAATTGAAAATTTTTCACCAAAATCTTTAACAAAGGAATCAAACATGGAAAGAGAACTTGTTATGACAATAGAATCCATTTTCCAACTTGAAATTTTGAGGTGGTATGTTATTCTAACATGCCACCTTAAGTGAAGTCAAAGGAAAAGTGAAATCACCCATTCCAAAAAAGTCACAAGGATTATTTGATAAATGGTGATAGACATGTGTTGCAAGAAGACATCCATTAAGAAAACCATGTCATTGGTCCATGAATTCAAGGTGATAATAAAAAATTGTGAAAGCGAAAATATCAACAACAATATTGCACTCAGGTTAAAGATGCAACAATTGGTCCACATGCAAAATGTGAACATGTTTTTGAAACATCTTATCGAATGAATGTTAGCATGCATTAACAGGAATAATGGTATTTCAACAATTTAAACATGGATGTAGCTTTGGTGTGACAAATGATAGCTTGGAGGTAATTTAGTAGAGGTTGCAAAAATTACAATAACAAATAACCTTGTACAACTATTTGCAACAATTCCAATAACATTAGACACCACCATGGTGCCATCAAATTCAGTTGGGAAACATGTTGTCATATTCTCATGTTGTGGACATTGCAAGACCAACATGGAATTATCTTGTTGGATGGCCATAATTGGTGTAACCATGTCCTTACTTATTGTCTTGCAATGAAAATTTTGGTTATTTGGTCTACAACATTATATGATAATTGATTGGCATACTATGGTGCAATTACTAATAGTGGTGTAAGCATTGTTTCATGACCTTAAAAAGCCTCACATGTGGGACTATGTTGTGACAATCATGTTTTTATTGTGAAATAATTGAGGATTTGAAATGTCATTGTGCAAAAAATGGTAATAATGGCACTAACTTGCCATCACATGATTCTTTTCTAGTGGTGTTATTGAATTGAATTGAATTGAATTGAATTGAATAAGGGGTAGTAATGTCATCATATTGTAATTGTCAATTTAATATGCTTAATACTAAGGTGCAATGCATTTAACACATTTTTCAATTGTAATTGTTGGAATTCATTACATGGTGCTAATTAACAACCAAGTGATGGAGTGTTAACTTGCAACTAACAAAAATGGTTGTGGAACATGTTTGCAACTATGTTATACGCAAATGATCCCATGTTGCAATTAAGACAATGTCATTTTCCAAAAAGTGAAATCCATTTACAAGTCCTTTTACTATTTTTTTTAAAAAAAATGTTTAATGAATGTTTTTGTTTATTTTTTATTCATTGGATTAATTTCAAATTAATTCACATGTTCCCATGATATATTAAAAATATAACTATGTAAAAACATCTTATAATTTCAACATCATATTAAATTACAACTTTAAAACATGAAATAACCAAGCAAGTGTCACATTTGCTATGGTATGTGTTATTGTGACTACACCCACACTAAACATCATCTTAGTGCCCAAAGGTGTCATGTCATGTCATGTCATGTCATGTCATGTTCGATTTCCAATGCCCCCATCCTATTGCACATGAAGCTTGCACCCACTTATTGGCCCATCCTTTTTCTAAATTTACATTACCATGAGCAAATGCAATTAAATTAGAACTAACAAAAGCATGAAATTGTTCACTTGTATTAAGCAGCAAGGACTCAATTCACACATGTTTTAGTGTAATAATATTTAACTAGCACATCACAAATGGGTGTTACCATGAATTACGCCATGAATTCTAGCTTCATCACATTTCACAATTTGCAATGTTTATATTTTTATGCAACTACAAATTGATTGAAAATGAGCTAGCTTTCCAACTATGCAACTTACATACCTTTTGGGCAAAATAATGAAACTTAACATGTAGCAATTAAATGAAAATAAGCGACAAATAACAAAATTATTCACCACACTCAAGTCAAACAACTCATTGAGGGCCATGTCTACAAATTAAAATGACCATTACTTCTCTTGCCATCCATTCAAGTTTAACACCAAATTAACTTTTAATCATTTCCTAATAAACTCCATTAGAAAGAAACCAACCATTAGAAAGATGCATACTAGTTTACCAAGCATCCCACATATAACGACAACCAAAAAAAAAACAATGATAACATTTAACTTAAAAAAAGAAGTAGAAAGTAATGATCTTTCATATAAATAAATTTTTTACACAACAATTTGCTAATAGTTGTGGTTAATTGACAAATATTTTGATCATCCTTTAGGCTTTTACTTAAATTGTCAACAATGGACACCACCACATATATTATACTTCTAGAATTGGCAACAACACTCCATCTCATCTAATACTTTAATGTTTTGAATGTTGCTAATTTTTTTCCACAAGGAAATAGGAACAAACGAAGAGGCAAAACAAAGAATCGTGTTCTTTTATTATGATTTCAACACCTATTTCATTGAAAAGAAAAAAAAACATTTAAATTTTTTTGATATAATATATGGAAACTTTTAATGGAAGTTTATTGTGGAAGTTTTTTTCATGGAAACTTTTTATGGAAGCTTATAAACTTGTAATGGTACAAATTTCAAACTCCATTGCATGTTAGGATTTATCCACTTGTAATTGGATTGACATTTTTAAGGTTACCAAAGGTTTTAGTGCAAATAAAAATGGATGAATTCTTAGGATGATGTTTTGAAACCTATAATATTTGCTTTGAGATTGAATTGAAAGATCAAAACCCAATTACAAATTAGAACTGATTTTTAATTGCAACATAATTTTGAATTATATTAGATAGTTGCACATGGGGTCATCGCAAAGACCACATTGATGATGTGGCAACATTTGCATGGATGATGACATACCAAGGCTAAATACTTGACAATGCCACATGAACTCCAAAGCCTAAATCTTGTATGGGCTATCGAATTATTAACAAAGGAATCAACTCTTATGAATCAAACAATTCAAAGAGGAGTAGAAGACATTGAGGTAGACTAAAGGCATCTTAGACTATGTATTTGAACTACATTGACAATTTACATTCATGTCTAAATTCCATTGTACCACCAAGCTATTATGTATGTGGCTAATGGATGAAACATTGATGTATTATAGTTGGCATTTAATCATGTTGGAATCAAAGACTATGGCCATGTTATTTGGTGGTGTGAGTAAAAAATCGGCCAATTAGAAATTAAAATTTATCTTTAACTACAATGTAATCCCACTAAAGTTGCAAGGCAATTGCACATGGGGTTATCACAAAGACCATGCATATGGCATGTGGTAATGTCCATGCCAATTAGCATTTGCCACATTTGATATGTTCATATCTAGAACGACCATGCAATCCACATCATTGCATTTGGGTGTTTGAGTTACATATTACAACTATAAAACAATTAAAACACAAAATCAATGCACTTTGACCAAAATTGTGTAGTTAACCAAAATACATTCAAAATATTCCATACTTTGAAACTTCCTTAAAACTCATGTGTAACTAGTCATTTTCCAATGTTGTAACCTAGTTGTAATGTAGTTGGTATGGACATATAGTTGTAAATTAGTGCGGCCTCCATGGATGCAATTTTTTCATAATGTGTATAAGATCAAAATCACATTTTTTGTCACCTTTTGAATAATTTATTATCATACACAATACCTTGAGTGATGATTTCACAAGTAAGGGCGAAAGCACACTAAGGTGTCACAATTTCGGCGGATTATAGTTTTTTTTTCAAAATCCTTTTCTAATGTAATTGAAAACCAGCTTAAAATATGAATATTTAGATGATATTGAAAGTAACATTTTTTTCCATTTCCAATTTCAAATCATGATGTTATAAGACATATAAAAAACATCACAATTTTTTTTAAAATAATTATTTTTTAAATGCTTATTTTCTTGTATCTAAGGAATATAGGAAAAATTGCCATTGCGACATCCATATAAGGTCACCGTAGTGTACAAACACCTGTAAGGTCTTCACCTTTGGCATTATGAACATGAGGTCCTTCATGTCATCTCATAAAACCCAATGTAATTGGTTTATTATTTAACATTCTTCATTCCAATTAGCAATTGTATGTTAATTGTAAAATTTCCATAACATAGGGCAATGTAGGTTGAAATCTTTGCCATAATTTTTGGCTTTTTGCATTTGCAATGTTTTCACAATTGGTTACATTGAATGTTGTATTGAATATTTATCCAAACAATGCATCAAAATCATGTAATGATGGCAAATGTTTTTCAAGCAATGGTGTGAACCATGATATTGCCAATCTTGAAAATAGTGTCCCAATTAATTTAACTTGGGAATCATTCTTGGGCATAAGCATGATAAAGTATGTTAGTCAAAGACACTTGTGTTTTTGGAAAGTATCCATAAAATATATCTCAATATATTGAATTCATGAACATTATTTAAATCAATGATCAACATAAAGAAGTTCTTTGACTTCATTGCATAAGAAATACCCCATGCATGACTTGATTGGGTTATTTCTAGTTGTAAGTAAATGAAAATACAAATTTGTTGAATAAAACCTTGACATTTTGACCTTGTTCTATCAAATTTCTTGTGCATGTTGCACATTTGTTGTGTAATGTGAAAGTGAAATGATGTTTGAAGTTTTCAAACGATTCCCATTGCTTCCATGACATTATTGGATTTAAGGTTGGAAGCCTTGTAGAATCAAAATTGAAGCTTAAGGTTGATTTGCTTGAAGTTGGATGTTTATTCACAAAAGTGTTGGATTTGTTTTTGAAAATTATGTAATCTTGTGGCAATAGTGCCAATGGAATCTTCAATTACAATTCACCAAGATTCATGAAAAAATAATAAACAATATTACCAAATTGTCAAGGATAAGACAAAAATACATTTGGAAGAAATTAGAAATACTCGACAAATAAAAAACATGATAATGAAAAAGAATTAAAAAACTTTATTGCTTGAACAATGCATGATACGGGTTAAACATGAAATGAATTATGAATATAAAGATCATTGTCAAAGATAAGAGAAAGATACATTTGGAAGAGGTTATATGAACTAAAAAAGCAAAAAATTTGAAAATGAATAAGAACTAAGAAAATTTATTATTTAAATAAGGCATGATGTATGTTAGGCACGAAATGAAATAAGAGTATACTGACCATAATTTGCATTGGTGAGATTAAAAGGTGTTACCTTTTAAACCTTTATTTATATTAAATGCACTGAAAGTTTTTAGAAATTCGTCAATCTTCTAGATAATTTCATCAAGTAAGTCTTTTATACTTATATTGGATAACCTTGTAAAAAGCTTTGCTAATTATATTTTTTAATTTTTTTGTCGATTACATTTTTCAGAAGTTTTTGTTGATTATGTTTTTTAGAAGCTTTCACCAATTACATATTCTAAAAAGCTCTATGAATTATTTTGTGAAAAAATTTATTCTAAAAACTTTTGCTAATTAAATCTTTTAAAATTTAAAAATAAATTATTTGAATTTTAAAAATTAAAAAAAAATATTTCTAAAAAAATTTAGACTTTTTTTGTCAATCTTCAAATATTTTTAAATATTTAATTTTTTAAAAAGCATATTAAAAAAATAATTTTAAAATAATTTTTTAATTGCTTAATCTTCATGATAACTACAAATTATAAAATGCTTTATTGACTTGAGAATGTTTGGCACTCACTTCCTTGCACTTTGTCACCTCCCCTAATTTTTTTTTTCGGGCCTACACCTTGGTGCTATTGTCCTTGCGGCTACGACCTTCAAATTAGGGGAGGCCCTAGGGAGCGGCCCTTCCCCTATACTTGAAAATGCTCATCCCTAGGTCCCAAACCAATGAACGAACTGTGGTGTTTATAGCCATGCCCAACGAATGAAAATTGTCGTGGCTAAATGGGATGAGACCTGGTAATGCTAGGATTAGGGTTAGGGTTTGGCGCTCGTACTTGAGTTGAGAACAGCAGGGTTTTGCTGGGGACCTTTGGTTTTGGCATCTTGTTTCTCCGTGTGCAAATCCCTCTGCGAAGGGAGGAAGGGGTAGGAAATTGGAGAAGCAAGGTATGTACTGTTTTTCGGATTTGTGCATTGACGGTGAAGAGGTGAAGAGCTGACCTAGTAGTAGTTCAAATTCTTTGGTGTAGTGTGGTGTTGTGCATGTGTAGAGGAGGGCAAGAAGGATTGGTTCCGGTGTGATTTTTTTCAACAGAATCCGGGAGAGACTGAAAAGGTATGGCAAAGAAAGGAGCAAGAACGACTGAAATGGCGGATTATGAAGTCCATGTTCCACTTCAAGCTGTGTTGTTAGCGGACAGTTTTGCGCAAAAATTCCGTCCAATTACACTTGAGCGACCTAAGGTACGATTTCCAATGTCTACTTTTTCCCTGTTTCCCACAAATTTTTTTTTGGTAATGAAATCCCGGACTCAAGGACTGAAGAAGGTGCTGGAAATTCGGTTTTGGGTGTTCTTTCCTGGCGTTGGATTCATTTACTTCCTATAATCATTGAATGTGGACAGATGCTATTGCCACTGGTGAATGTGCCCATGATAGACTACACACTAGAATGGCTAGCCTCTGCAGGAGTGGAAGAGTGCTTTGTCTTTTGCTGTGCACATGCCAACCAAATCACAAGCCACTTGAACAAATCACCTTGGATGTCGCAACCCGATTTCACTGTGAGCATTATCGAATCCCATGATTGTGTCAGTGCTGGGGATGCATTGCGTGTGATCGAACAGCGCGGTGTGGTATAGCTCTCTTTACCCCATCAATGTATCTATAACATTCACCGAGTTGCTCAGAAGAGAATCACAAGAGTCGTACATTTTCCTTGAACATGTAAATGATGTGTGGTGATGTTGGTGCTCTCTTGTGTCCTCTAGAATGCTGTTTTCTTGTCTTATTAAAATGCATGAGCTGCCATGTTCTGCTTTGTGAGCACAGAATGGAAATGTTTTTGAGCCAACCATGTGGTTGGTATAGTTATTCTTTCGATCTGTGCCTGAGTTGGAAGAGGTTAGCAGATAGATTTGAGGGATCAAGAAATAGAGCACATGGTTATAAGGATTTCACATCAACTAAGCAAATTGCAAGGGTATGGTGCTCATCAAATGCTATATTCATCCTCACCTCATAATGTTCTGAAGTGTTTCATCTGCCAGGAACAACTGCTGTTGCCAACAATACTAGCCTAACTGATTCTGGTTTCTTCCTGCTTACGAATTCCAGGTTCGTGGGGACTTTGTACTAGTGAGTGGTGATACAGTGAGCAATATGTCACTCACAGAAGTTTTAAAGGAGCATCAAGAAAGGAGAAAGAAGGATAAGCTGGCAGTGATGACCATGGTGGTGAAAAAGTCCAAGCCTTCCCCTCTCACATATCAAACCCGCCTTGGAAATGATGAATTGCTGCTAATGATTGACCCACAGAGCAAGCAACTGTTGCATTATGATACTGTTCGAGAGCCAGGTAGCCGAGACAGCTTGCAGGGGAACTCTATTCAGCGTCATGTTTCGTTGGATCGCTCCATTTTTCATGACCGGCCTGTTGTCCAACTCTCCAACAACTTGCAGGTGACTGTCAGTGTTGACATGTTTCTATCTATTTCCTCCTCCCATCTGTATCTATCTCCTTTCATCTTCTTGTCTTAAAAAGGTGCACTGCATTCAGAATGGAAGCTGGGAATACAGATGTTTGGAACCCAGAAAGTGATGGAATGTTTTTCCTCTTCTGTCACTTCTTTGATCTATGGCCATTAGGCTCTGCAATTACAGTGTTGATGTCACCAGGATTTTACATTTACATATGTGGGTGTTGGTTGACCTAATTCTTTAGTATGTCCAAACAAGACTTAGATCAATGGTTTGGTCTTGTCCCCTTCCCCCAGCTGCGGTACCCCTTGTTCTGCAGTCAACTGGGGTTTGTGCCAGGTGAAAGCAATTGACTTGTGACTCGGTGGAGGGTTCAGGATTGTCACATCGACATCTGTTCTCCTGAAGTGCTTTTGCTGTTCACGGACAATTTTGATTATCAGCAATTGCGCCGTGACTTTGTCAAGGGTCTTCTCAGTGATGAGGTACATTGTTCTGTTTGTACAGAAGAGGACTCGTGCCTCCTTCGTGGTTCAAACCTCTTCTGATTCTTCTTTGTCTGTTCCTTTAGGAGATCTGAATTACCTAAAGATTCTCCAATGGTCCTTAGTCATTACCTACATGGATAAATGTTGTGACAACTTTGTGTTTGTTTGTAAAAAGTTCTATGTTTCTTCTGTTTCCTCTGAGCTTAATTCTCCTGTTGGTACATATGTGGTCTCCAATCTTGCCCAATCTGATATCCTGAGATTTCATCTCTCTTTTAATAAGGCTCATAATTTTACAGGTGTTAAGTGTGGCCCTTGTCTCCCATTTCTTTGTGCTGTTTGGAAGTTCCATAAAAACCCAATTAAACCTAGATTTATCTGTGCAGCCAGCTCTACTTCTCTGACTGATGTTTCTAAGTGGCTGTATTCTTTCTTCAAAACTATGTTTCCTACGGTCAATGACCTGTGGGTGTCTAAACTCAAAAAGGCAGATGTTCCTTGTGATAGTAGTTGGATTCTCAATGACTCTCAATGACTCTACAGGAGTGGTGGAGGTAATAAATAAACTTAATCTTTCGAGATCTGAAATTGATAAAGCTTCCCCACTTCTGTTGGAGTCTTTTGATTTCTCAACTCTATACACTGAAATTGGCCTAGTGGATCTAAAAGCTCATATGAGAGTTCTGATAAATAAAGTGTTTAATCAGATGCAGAAGCTTCATCATTTTAAGTTTTTGATGGTTCAAAAAACAACTTTGAACTTTAGGTTTTTGTGGCTGAAAAATAAAGCGGAGATCAATTTGTTTGAAGATCTTCATAGCTTCAAAATCATGGAGGCTTCAGATTTGATCTCTTGGCTGGATTTCTTATTAGACGATTTGTTTCTTTGTTTTGGTCATGGTGTTTATAGACAATGCATTGGTATCCCCATGGGTACTAATTGTGCGGTCTATTTGGCTAATTTCTATCTCTTTACCTATGAGTTTGATTTCATTAAGTGTCTCTTGAAGAGTAACACATGTCCTGTTGTGCTTTATAGATTGTCCCTGGTTCGTAGGTTTGTGGATGATCTTTTTGTTCCTGATTTTCCTGACTTTGTGGACTTCATGTACCTTAACCAAGACTCTTTTGGTAGTGGCATATACCCAAAAACATCTTGTGAGTTGAATTGTATGTCTAAAGGCTTCTCTTGTAACTTCTTGGATCTAGCTGTTAGACAAAGTCCTCAAGGTTTATCCTGTGACACTTTTGACAAACACTCTCAACCAGAGTATGCAGGTATTGAGATGATAAGAATGCCTCATGTTCATTTCAATATCTCAATGACTGTGAAGCTGGGGGTTATCAAAAAGTCAGTTTTACAGATTCTTGAGACTTTGTAGTTGTAAGAAGTTTTTTGTCTTCCAGACGATCAGTCTTATTGTCTTTCTGAAGGCAAAAGGCTACCCTTTAAAGTTTCTTCTAAAGAGAACTAGAGGGTTGCTTTTTAAAGAAAAGTTCCTGTTGGAATTTTTGCTTTTGGCATTTGCAGAATGATTTTGCTTTAGGTCTTGTAAGTGGGGAGCTTCTTGTAAGCCCATTTGCTCTTAGTCTTTCCCTGTTTGTCCTTTCCTTTTGTTTCTCTTTTCGCTTTCTGTCATTCTTTGTTTCTTTGTCTTGTCTTTGTTGTTGTGGTCTGTTGCTAGCCAGTAGTAAGGCTCAGTCTTCCTGTTGCTTCCAGAATTGCAGCAGAAACTCAGTTCATAGGTTGGTGCTTGTCACTGGCCTTCACCCACTGTAGGGAGCTGATGAAGTCAGTGGGGAAGTTGTGGTAGTTAAGTCACTATCATACATACTACTGTTGATGGTTCCTGAACAGGTGTGAGACTGGCACTTTTATTCATACCGGTGTGTGTTTTTTGTGTTTTGTTTGTTTGTCTTCCCTAGTTTGGTTCTTTCTGTGGCTTCCTGAGGAAGTGTTAACCTTGCTGTTTCTTCTTCATCGTGAGAATGGAGATTTCTCTATTCTTATGAAAGATATTTCTGAGAATGTGGGACAAGATTGCAGATTATGGGCAACAAAATTTTCACATATGAAATTTCAAATGAGTATGCTGCACGAGTTGACAACTTGAGGGCTTACGATGTTGTCAGCCAAGATATTATCCACCGATGGACTTATCCAATGGTTCCGGACATATTCTGTGCTGGTCCAAAGGCTTCCATGAGGTTGGGGCGGTGCAATGTCTACAAGGAAGGGGGTCTGTAACCTCTCTTGTCTATTCTGAAGTTGGATTTGATTCGATTCTGCTATGTTATTCATGTTCTTCTTTGAATCCTAATTTGAACATAGGGAGGTAATAATAATCTGAAACATGAGGACTGTAAAACTCCAGGTGCTGCTTCATTCCCCTATTAGTATACATCTATAGTGACAAATGTGGACATATGTCTGTCAGATTTGCAGATTTCTAGTTAGGTTTCTAGGGCAACCTGACTATATGATTGACTGTTCATGACTGTCAATGATTCTTTCCAGTGTATTCTCTGCAGGTGTTATCCTAGCAAGGACAGCAATGATTGGAGAGAATACAGTTCTAGGAGAGGATACAACAGTTGGGGACAACAGCTCAATTCAACAGTCAGTTATTGGACGTGGTTGTACTATTGGGAAGAATGTAGTGATTGAAGGATGCCATATCTGGGATGATGTCAGAATAGAAGACAATGTCCAGTTACGTTACTCTGTTGTGTGTGATGGGGCAACTGTGAAGAAAGGGGCAATTTTGGAGCCAGGGGTGGTCTTATCCTTCCGGGTACACACCTGGAAGCTCCTAAATTTTGTTACAGTTCTCTAATCCAAAGTTTGTATTGCAAACTTCACCACCACTGTCCTGATTGGAATCAGAGAATTTGTTGATTCTTTCATTTTCTGCCTTCTGGTAGTATGTATCTTTCCATTTGCTGTATCCACTTGAGGTTCTGATCAATTGTGTCTTTATCACTTATGCTTTGGAAGGAATCAGTATGTAAAAGCTGAAATTTGGAAATGAGAGCTCTTGGATCTCAAGAAATGTAATGGGCACGTGGGTTTATTTCTGGTTTGTTTGTTCTTTTTTATTATTAGGTTGTAATTGGTTCTGAATTCAGAGTACCCGCATACTCGAAAATTTCGATGGTGCCTCAACCCACTGAAGAGGACAGTAGCGATGAGGAACTTGAATATGCAGATGTGGCGAGTGGACGTGCAGACAGCCCTCGGAGTCCCTTCACTGGTAGTCCCCATATTCATTTGCTGGGCTTTCTTCTTTTTTCACCTCATATGATATTTCTGCAGAGGTTGTAGGTTTAATGAAACTCGATATGTTACAGTGAATTTTGCAGAGGATCAGAATACAAGAAATGGCAGCATATCAGGAGACGAGGACGACACTGCTGAGGGGCCTAACTGGGACCCTATTGAGGTGGGATTTCCTTGTTTTTTGCAAAATGAGGAGGAAAATTTTCTTCTATGAAGCACAGTGGTTATCAAACCATGTTTCTTTGAACTGGTGGGAAATTATGAAATAGTATTATTGCAAGGCTTGTCCATGGCCTGCTCTGCTCATGTGCAGAGTTTGGTTCTGATTTCTATTATACCAAACATGCTCTATATTTTTATTTGTGCAATAGATTCCCCTGAAATCCTGAGTCTCTGGGGCCCAACTTAATCTCCTTGCATTCATGACCCACTGGAGGTATCAGAGACACTGAGATAGGGAGGAATGTTTTTGAAACATCTTATTCTCTTGGAATTGCGTATGAGTATTGCAGGTAGGGGAGACAGGTGCAGGATATAGGTGGGCAGTTCGTGATGGTGGGCAGGAGGAGGAATGGAGGCATTCAGTGGCCCCTATCCCACCTGAGAAAATTCAAGAAATAGTGGCAGCCAATAGGGAGCATGATGTAGAGGAAGTGGACTATGATATCAGGGCATTGGGAGGACGGGACAGTGCTGTCGGCATTGGTAATAAAAATTAGCAGCTAATCCTGGGTTTGACTACACAGGGTCATTTAGATATGGACAAAAAGTTTGGCAGATTTTTCTGGGTTAGGGTTCACCCTGAACCCTAAACCCCTTGGAGAACAGTCTGCAAGGATGTTGCAAATAGTGATTATGTGCCAGGATGTCACATCCTCTTCAGCTGAGTCTTACATTGATTGTCTCATAGTTGACAGGTATCTTTACATTTCATAGATGGTTAATGGGGCCTAAGTTGGATCCCATTGATGCAGGTTTGGAGGAGGAGGAAGATGAAGATGAAGAAGAAGAAGAAGATGATTTTGAGAAGGAGGTGAGGTTCTCTTGTGGAGTGTGGAAGTATACACCCTTTTTAATTTGTTGGAAATCTAGGAACTTTCTGAGGAATGATTCTGGGTGTTACAGATTCCTGATTTTCATTTCTGAGCAGGTGGCGGAAACATTTCTGAGGGCTGCACGTGGTGTTTCTGGTGTACAGCAGGAGCATGTGGTCATTGAGGTTAACAGCTTGAAGTAAGTGCATTGTGCTGCTCTCATCTTTTCTTATGTGCTGTTGTTCATTTCTTCACATTCTTATACCTGTTCACTGCCATCTTCATAGGAGTTTTCCACATTCCCTATTGACTGGATAAACACTCTTAACTGGCTGTTTGCTTCAACAGATCTTTAGGGAGAGGAGCTTGAACTTAGGTTTGTGACAGTTCACTAAGAAACTAACAGGGTGCAGGAGCCTAATTCAGTCAATGATGTTGAGAATAGAACTACCTATTTATTGTCAGATTTCTTATTACTGGAAATTGCCATGATTTTGGGTGAAAACAGGTTAGCTTTCAACAAGACTTTTGCTGACTGTGCGGGGGCCATGTTCAAGGCTATTATAGACCTAGCACTGGAGGCACCACACCCCACTGCAAGTATGTCTCTTGTAACATCTCTTTGGATGCCAATTATGATTCCCTTCTGTAATAATTGTCACTGTTTCTTTGTTTATCTCTTGAATTGACAGCTGAGTCAGTGAACGGAAAATGTGTGCTCCAAATGCAGGGGAGCTGTTATCAAGCACAAAGGATGTTTTCAGTAGATGGGGATCACTTCTCTGTAAATTTTTGAAGGGCTCTGATGATGAGGTAGGCTACACTGTGCACTCCACCAGTCATGCAAGAACACCTGATGCTTTGTGAGAACCTAAAACTATCAACTAAAAAATAGACAACAAATTCAGCAGAGAAAACTTTTGCATGAATGGTTGATTCAAGATTGATCTTAAGTGAAAAATTCTTTTGGTAGTCTACATTTCCATCCCTCATGTGCATACAAGTTTGTGAGTTTAGCATATTTCCCTTGTAGTGAGAATTGAACTGCTACTTGTGTGAGTGATGGGTTACAGTCATATTCTAGCCTTCCGATGACGGTCAGAAATATCCTGTTGTGTTAGTTTCAAAGTGATGTTGTGGAAGTTTTCTCTGCAATCCCATAGACAAGTTCAATCCACAAGCCTTTGGTAAAAAGTTGTATCTTCAGTTTCAGTAACCATGTGAAACAGTTAGTGGGCAGGAGATGAGAGTTTCTATTTGTGCTCAACCCGTTATTGTGAGCCTGACTAACAATATTATTTAGATGTATTGATTCAGCTTTTGCAAGCTGAGGTAGTGTTACTTCTTCAAGGTGACTAACTCTTTCCCTCTGACACAGCATGAAGTACTCCTGACATTTGAGGAAATTTGTATTGAGAGTCACAAGGAGTTTGCTCCCCTATTCTCTCAGGTAACCTTTCTCTCTATCCTACTCATTACAAATTGGACCTTTGGTGTATGGGTGCATTGACAGTCTTATGATGACACATGTCTTGTCTTTATGGCAAAGTGAAGTTTTGTACAGAGATGTTCTGTCTACCTTGTGAATTTGGGTCTGGAGCAATGGTGTGAGGTGGGTCTCTAACATAGATTTGATGCTGTTGAATGTTAAGGTTGTGAAGAATAATGGTGCCCTAAAAATTTGCAGGTTTTGCATATGCTCTATGACATTGATGTTGTGTCTGAAGATGCAATTATTGCATGGGCCTCTGAGAAGCAATATGCTGATGAGTCTGACAAAGTGTTCTTGAAACAATCAGAGAAGTTTATCCAGGTATGGTCATTTTCTAAATACTTATTGCAATATTGACTGACATTTTCAGCTACTGTAGCATTTCACCTTATTCTGGTAATATTCCACTGTACTAGCCTATCTGCAATCACTCAAGTTGCCAGTTAAGCTTACATTTTTTTCTAGAATAAGGCTGAATGATTGCTAATGTAAATATGTTACTGCTGAAATTGAAACAGTTGGTCACTGTATTGTATTGGAAAAATGTATCCAGTGTTTCCAGATGGTGTCTAGAATGAATTTCACCTTGTGACATTTTTTATTTACAGACTGCTGAATTTGAATTACTCTATACTCTCATGTGAAAAGTCTGCCAATCATAATCACTGGGCTATATATTTCATTCAGATTAGATATGTTCATCAGTAGGCCTCTTTACCTGAGTCACAGATTTGGGATCTAGGAACTTTGATTCAGGTTTCCGGAGGGCTTATAAAGAAACTAGATCACTGAATTCTGAAGTGGTTAATCCCTACTTTGTTGATACCAGTGGCTCAAAGAAGCACCGGAAGAAGAGGATGAGGATGAGGAGGATGATACATAGCTGTTGTTCCATGTCACATACCCAGAAGGGGAATGTATCACCACTGGGAGAAGGGCTGCAGGTATAGCTTTTTTTTTCACCTGGAATCCTTTGCATCCCTCAGTAGTTCTAAACAAATTGGTAGATTTCTTCCTCTTCTTTTAGGTGATGTCAATTATTTTTCCTCAAAAGTCACCAGTAAGAGGCCAACATATGAATGTATCATTTTTAAGCATTTGTTGCATTTTGAATGGAACAGATTGAATGCTTTACGAAAGTAAAACAATCAGACCTTTGAGCAAATTGGGTGTGCTGAAATATGTAAGCTAACCATGTGTTCCCCCAGCTGGATTTAATCCTACATCTGCACATCTGTGTGCACCAAACAAATGCCATTTCATGTTTCCAATGCCTATATATCTTTATGTTCTAGAAGTTTCTCAAGCCAAACACATCTGTGATGTATCAATCTTTTGAAATTTATCAATTTTATCTATGTGGTACCTTTCATATCTATATTCTCAATTTCATAGGTGATCATTTTCATTCATGATATTCATTTCATCCATGTCCTTCCCATCTTTCCTTATCTCGAAGTGACCTTTGGAATCCCCTTCTTGTAGTTGGTCTTGTTCTATCATCTTTGTTCAAGTTATCTACTTCCCGCTTAGAATTGAAGGGATGTGTTTCTTTAATCATTTACAGCCCAGAAAAAACATGTAGCAATTGAGATGTCAATAGTTGCAATAAGCTCTAAAGGATAAAAAGGTTAAAGGGGAAGGTAGTAGGTCTGGAAGAGATGCCTGACAATTGAAACATGTCCATAGTTGAAGGAGAATTATTATTGTTCTTAGTTTATAACAAGACTCCACAATTGTGTTAGATATTTATATTTTGTTCACATCAAGTATTGTAATGTTTTTATGTTGCATTTATTTTGTTCTTATTGTGTAAGGAAATACGATGAGGGCTAAGACAACATTTCATGTGCAAAACCTTTTTGGTTTTGCAATCCTTTTCAATGACTTAACATGAATATGAACATGGAGTATCATGATTAATCACACTTTGCCCTCCTCTGGCTCTAGGGCTACTTGGATGGTGAAATCACAATCCACAAATGCATCAAGGTATGTGATTGACCGCCTTTTCACCAAGTATACTTCTTGTTCATTTTAGTGAATGGTATGTGTCAATTTTTACAAACATCAACGTGCAATTATTCTTCACAAGAATGTCACAAAATCATGATTGTTGAAATATTGTCATACTAATGCTTAAGTTTTCAATACCTATCACAATTGTAACAAAACAATCACAAATAAGTACAAGTCTTAAGTCAATTATAACACACTACTTGTTTTCAAGATATTTCTGGTCAATACTAATGT
>Ga0209611_10006425_pt1 | contig 19256 bp, 8 predicted proteins | sample S1TSphgellanicum_3_FD_187693 | JGI IMG/M metagenome (GOLD analysis project Ga0209611, IMG submission 187693) | Host-associated microbial communities from peat moss isolated from Minnesota, USA - S1T2_Fc - Sphagnum magellanicum MG (SPAdes) (version 2) | ecosystem: Host-associated > Plants > Peat... | reverse complement strand
CCAACTGTTCCAAATTAGTACTGTTCTTTTTTCCAAGTCTCATACTGTGACTAGCAATCATTCACTGTGTTTGTAGTTGCTGGAAACAACAGGCTATGTGAAATTTTCGAAGTCCTCACCTCTTCTTAATAGGTAATGACTAGGTAATATTGCAGAGGAAGAGTGTAATATCATCATCCGCTCTGTCTGTGTCTACTCTCTCTAGTGACCCAAGCTGACAACGTTTAGGTTAGTGCTGCAGGAGCAGTATTACTCTACTTGAGAGAGAGACGGACATAGTCAATAAAAGACAGCGATAGGCCTACCTCCACTCCAGGTCCCAGAAGGGACCAACTAGTTTCACTTATGCAGGGTGGAAAAGTCAAAAATCAATGTGGCAGGGCGCCTCTTTGTTCTCTTCGGGTCTGGTAAGTGGATAAACATCCTGTGGACTGTTCTGCACACTTTAAACTTTGTATCACCATGGAAAAGTTGCAACTTCTCATGATTCTGTTGTTGCAATGGCATAGATCTTGTTATAGAGTTTTGAGATCAGCTATACCTCTTGAGGTTCTGCAGCATCATAGCTGAGTTTTCTGGTACTTCTGTAATGTGGACAACTCAGGGCAGAGGGTTCTGTAATGTGTTCGGATGAATGTCATGGAACAAGGAAATCGATTTGTTCCTTACTTTTATAAAAGAAAAAATTATTCCACAAAAAATGTTGAACTTGCTACGTGGGTATGGGTAGTGTGGGGAAAATGTGGAAAAGAATTATGTGGGGAAACTGTGGAAAACAATAACATGGGAAAAGTGTGGAAAAACTGTGAAAAGAATAGTGTGGGAAAAATGTGGAAAACAATAACATGGGAAAACTGTGGAAAATTTGTGAAAAGAATAGTGTGGAAAAGAATAGTGTGAATAAAGTGTGGAAAAAATGTGGAAAAGAATACTGTGAGAAAAGTGTGAAAAATATGTGGAAAACAATAACATGGGAAAATTGTGGAAAAACTGTGAAAAAGATAGTGTGGAAAAGAATAGCATGGGAAAAGTGTGGAAAATAATAACACATGGGAAAAGTGTGGAAAAGCTGTGGAAAAAAATAGTGTGAGAAAAATGTGGAAAAAATAACAAGGGAAACGTGTGGAAAATCTCTGGAAAAAAATGTGAAAAAAAATTCATAGAAAAAATGGGGAAAAAATGAGGAAACAAAGTGTCGGGAAAATGTGAAAAACCAAAGAGTGGAAAGAATGTGAAAAATTCACGTGGAAAATTTTTGGAAAAAAATGTGGAAAAAATTGGCGTTGAAAAAACGTGGAAAAATGTCAGTGTGGAAAAAAGCGTGACAAATTTCCGTGGAAAAATATTACATATCTAGTTGTGATAAATGCCTTGAGTTTATGAAAGATATAAGCAGTACCCAGTGCCCACAGCGGCCAGAGTTGAGGAAGTGAAAGAAAGAACGAAAGAAAGAAAGAAAGAGGCCGTTCTTGTATTTGTACAGCAGTCTTTTGTGTTTTGTAACAGGAAAAACACAAGTCCTGAAGCAGAGTAGTACTACATGACCGTGAAGATTTAGGGAAAGACTCTCTTAGTTTACAAGTGGTGTATCTTAAAGGAAGTGTGTATAATTTTATTTTATTTTGTTTTCGTGATTGAAACGTTCTTGGATTTACAGCAATGGTGAAATCGGGAATGCAGGTGACCGACATGAAGCTGGGGAAAATTATTTCCATGGTGGGTGGTGATGGGGAATTCAGTTACCAGCGGATGGGGGTGCTACAAGCATCTGCAATCAAGACGTTGGAGCCGTTAATGGCCGAAGCTGTTAAGCAGATGAGTCTGCCGAAACAAGGTCCCTTGCATATTGCTGATTTCGGTTGCTCCACTGGGAGAAACTCCATAAGTTACATAAACTTCATCGTGAAGTGCATCATTGATAGGTACCTCGAAGCTAGCGAAAATAATGGTCATGTCACTTGCATGCCGGAGATGCTTGTTTCCTTCATGGACTTGCCTGGGAATGATTTCAATAACCTTGTTCAGCTATTGGCGTCAGAGGCCAAAAATGCCAAGGATTTAGCCGGATCGGTCAATGGCGCCAATGTTGGAAGAGCTAGCAACTACTTCTCAACAATGATGGGAGGATCATTCTACAACCGTTTGTTGCCCAAGGAGAGCATGCATTTCGTAATATCGACGTTTTCCTTGCACTGGATGTCTCAGGTGAATTGATTGATGTTCAATTACTCCACCATTCTGATCCAATGTTTTGCGTCTTGAAGATTGCTAGCTCATGTACACAGGACTGTCTAGAAATATGCATTTTTAGATCAATTCACCATGCACATCTACACCAATTGAATATTAACAAATTTCACAATCGTCATGGTGATTAACAAGTCATTGACGAGACTACTCTTGTTGGTTGTGCACATAGATACCTGCAGCAGTGACAGATCCGAATTCTCCACTTTACAACAAAGGCCGCTCTTGGATTCTTGGTAGCGACCCTGCTATTGCACGAGAGTTTGCTCAACAAAGCATGCTTGACTTGGACAACTTTCTCAGTAGTCGTGCTGTTGAAATGGCACCTGGTGGTATTGTGTTCGCGTACTTCACTAGCCGTCAGGACGCAGCCAACCCTGAAAACCAAACCAACCCCGAATGTCACGATTGCTGTTTTGTTGGTACTGACTTCGAAAACGCTTGGAACGACCTCATTGACGACGTATGTAAAGAACACAATACTCTATGCTCTTGGTGAACCAATTTTTTGATGAAACAGAAGTAGAAAGTCACTGTCTCTGCCTTGCAAGACAAGGTGCAATCTTTCAAAAAGTTGTAGACTAAAAATCCATCGTGTTGTTCAAGTTCTCAATAGATTGACACTTCAAATCTTTTACAGCTTTTTGGATCATGGTTGTTTGCAAGCACAGGGAGTGATAACTGTTGAAACAAGAGACACATTTAACATTTCCATGTATCGTCGTTCAAAGGAGGAGGTGGAGGCATCAATCATCAAGTGTGGTGCCTTTGACATCCAATATTTGCAATTGTGGGATGACTACAGCATCTGCCCTCAGGACGAACTAATGCACATGCTACAATTCCCCAAATCCTTCGCTACATTTTTGTCTGCATGGGTGAGGGCGATGCTTGGCCCAATCATGGAGGCACACATGGGCCGACACAACACCGACGAATTCTACGTTCGCTACCAGCGATGCATAACAGCTCGTGTCACGTCCCTCCTTTCCAACCCTAAAGCCCAACAAAAATACAAGATTTTCAGTACGAGTTTCCTCCTTGTGGTCCTCAAGCGAAAAGTACTTAGTACCTAATCCAATCAACAGTATCTTCCCATTTTTCAATCATGAAGCCTCTTGGTAAACAGATCTAGTACCTAATCTAGTACCTTCCCCCTTCTTGAGTGTTGCATTTTAGTGGCCATATTCAACCCCAGAAATATTAAATTTGGAAATCATATAAACCTGTTTTGATTTTTATTTTTTTTTTGTCTCTAATTGATGGGGATGACATATTACCCAGCATAATTTTGTCCTCCTTTGTTTGAGGGGTGTTAGAAACAAGGTGTCACGACATTGAGGCCTTGCTGAATTAAGAACTTGATAATATATGTTTGAATAATCATGAATGTGATGGATATTATTTTGTATTATTTGGTAGGGTAAATTTTGGGACATGGTCCAGTAATTTGAATGCAATGTGTATGGGTTTATGATTTGTTCAATAAGCTTCAGTTGATAAAAATGCATTGTTGTGATAGCACATTGGTCGATATGTGATCAATTTGAATGTTATAAATAGTGATTATTTCAGAGGACTATTTGTAGATCATATTTATTCATTAATTTTTGTAGTTCCATTGATTGTAATGTGTTTGTTAACATGTCAATATTAAAATCCCCAATTATTATATTTGGACAATTTGTAGGTGGTTTTTCAAGAATAAGTTTTAAAATAGAGATGAAGTAATATACCTATATTTTTGGCAATTTATAAATTATAATTACATGTATAGCTTCTCATGTATTTTCATTGAAGGTTGTGATAATGAATTTCACATTTGAATTTTTTATTAAAGCTGTGTTTGACAAAGAAACCATTTCATCATGAAGTATTGAATTGTTTTATGTTGATTATAACAATATAAGATGTGCAACTTGTTATTTAATATGGGATGGTGAATTTCTTGATAGTATAAATGTTTTTTATTTTTGTCTCATTTAAACAAAAATTATGTGATGCAAGCAAGTTTTGGTCCACAAGGATGTCTTCGAAATGTAGATTTACTGAATGAGTGTTAAAGGATTGTATGATAATAAATTCTTTTCAATAAGATTTCAAGTTAGGAATTGTTAGTTTATATTGTGTTGTTTTTAAATGTAACATTTCTTGATCAACAATGGAATATACATGGAAATTTTTGTTTGATATTGGGAAAAGTAAATATATAAGTGTTCTTTTGAATGAATATGAAATATCATTGTGTATGTGAGGCTATGTTTTGTTACACCGAATGGATCAAATGTTGAATGACCAAGAATCAACCTTTGTGCATGATATATAATGCACCCAACAACTAATTAAAAAGGGAATTGCATACTTTGTGCATTTGTGATTTTCAAATCTTTTGTTGATTCCAATTTGAAGGTTTTGAAAATGTATTCATATTAATGATTTTGAAAAGGTTTTTGTATAATCTTTAAAATTTCCATCTACACCATTTACAAAGTCATTGATGTTATGTAATTTTCTACACATAATTCAATTAACATATCTTTTTTAATTGATAATTCCTAATCAAAACTAATTGTTTGGCTTGGTACTATTCATAATTTGAAATGTGGAGGACATGTTTCAAAATGAATGTCTTTTGCATGAAATGTGAATGTTTGACCTAGTGTGTTTTGCAATATGATTTTGTTATGTTCAATTATTTGGCATTTGTGTAAAGCAAATGTGGCAAAATATTATCTATTGGTGGTGTTCTTAGACAAATTTGATTAATAAAACTAATATCTCCAAAAGTATGTGATGTTATTGAAAACCTATTTAGAATATTAATGAATTGAAGATCATTTTGGCACATGTCTTGTTTTAATTTATAACATTTTATGTTTTCATGCCAAAGATGTGTCCCAAAGATATTGAATCCATCAGTTCTTGATTTGAAAACCTTTGAATCTTGAATTGGTGGAATTTAGTAAAAATCACTTGTCATTATAACATCAAGACCACCCATAAAGTTGTTATGTTTTCTAGATTTATCTAGAGTCTATGGCTTCAAACCATATATATTTGTGCGCTTTAAATTTTTTAAATAGGAAAATACACATCTTTGATTGAATTACATATGAAAAGACACATTGTTGATTTTTTCTTTCCAAAATGTTTTTGGTTTTTGTGCATTCATCTTCTCTACATTGGTGAGGAGGAGGAGACAAGGACTTAAGCTTTTGTGGATTTAGATACTTTTATTGTGATTTTTGTTATAGATTTGAGTAGGGGGAGGAATCAAGAGGGAGAGAGGGATAGAAAGCTAGCTTGTTTTGCATGTTGTGTGCAAGCATGCTAGTTTTGGCAAACCCTTTCTGGTAAATTATATTCCAATGTTCAATTCAAAATGATTATGAAAACCATGATAATGTAAATAACTCAATGGGAATAGATATGGATCTAGCTATGGGTGCTCTTTTCATGTTATTTGGAAAAGGAAGTTTTTTTTCCAACAACCACCCATCACCTTGTAAATCCATCTTCACTTCACCCATCATATATGGAACATAGGAAATGGATTATTAAAAGATTGATCCACAATTTCGGAAATGACTAGTTAGTGTGGAGTAATGGTAGATTATCATTACTATTCATGATGGTGGTCATAATGACATGACTACACTAGTTTTCATTAATGTGTTTGTTTTTGTTTAAACTAGTCATCTAAATTTGAAATTAACTCTTTTGTTTCCTTCTATAACATTTTTTCACATTCCTAGTTGTTGATAACTAACACCATGTGTATGATCAAGAAAAAGCAATGATGTTAGTCAGCAAGAAACCTAGACCTCTCGTGCCTACACTACAACAAAATGCATCCTAGTTCACTCTAAGTTTCATCAGATTTTGAATGAATTTGGACATTTTTACTTGGTGAAATTCTTTAACCCCTTAGTGAACGGGGACCAGTTGCTACGGACAATGAATTGTTTCAGAATTATCTAGTGAAACAAGGTTACTATCAAGTGAAATACAAATTTGCCTAACCATTCACTTATTATTTAATTAATTAGCAACATGGAAATCAATTAAAATTAAATTATTTAATATATAATATTATTGATAATTTCATGATTTTTCAACCTATGATTTATTGACATGTGTCACTACCTAGGCTAGGTTAAAAATCTAACCTATGTAAATAGGCCACATAATCAACCTAAGCACCTATTCTAGGGAATTAGATAAAAAAATATTCAATCAATTTACCATTATTGACCATACACAACACCACTCATGAAGTTTGATCCTTTGACCTTTAGAATGGAGGTACACACTCTTACCATCAAGCCAACCCACTTGTTGTTACATTACATTTTATTTATCAAATACTTCATTTTAAACATTATAAAAACATAAACTTTGGAAATTCATATTTTATTGAAATTTTGTTCAAATAAAATGGTTCAAGTTTACTTTTTAAAAATTTCAATAATGCACATAATTATTCATTTCCTTTTGAAAGTGCAAAATCATTTGAACAAAAAAAAAGTTGAATATCATTATTCAATAACATTTCAATGACCATTCTTTTGGAAAAATGTTTAATAAATGGATAATATTTGTGTTAAAATAATAATACTACTTATGATAAGCTACTTTCAATTATTATATGATTATTTTTCATTAATGTAAATTATCTCCCCCCACATTATTTACAATTATTTATGGTTATTCTAAATTACTTTTAGTTATTTTAGCTCATTTCACCTTAAGCTATTTTCAGCTATTATAAGTTTTTTTGGTTATTCTATATTATTTCACTTTAAGTTAGTTACTTGCAACTATTATAATTTTTTTTTTAATTTTAAATTATTTCATTTTAGGTTTTTTTTTATTATGTGAGGCTATTATTGGTTACTTTTGGTTATTGAAGGCTATTTCACTTTAAGTTATTTTTGTCTATTATAGATTATTTCACCTTACATTATTTTTGGCAATATTAAACAATTCTAATATATGGCTATTAGTTGTTGTTTTATTGGGACTATTAGTGGTTATAAATAGCTATTGGTACCTATTCTACTGGTGGCTATTAATGGTTATTTTATTAGTGGCTATTAGTGGTTATTCTATTACTAGTTATTGGTGGTTATTGGTGGCTATTGGTGGCTATTTTATTAATGGCTATTGATGGATATTCTATTGGTGGACAATGGTGATTATTGATGGTTATTACATTAATGGATATGAGTGGTTATTCTATTAATGGCTATTGGTGGTTATTTTATTAATGACTATTAATAGTTATTCTATTAGTGGATATTGGTTGTTATTCTATTAATGGTTATTGGTGGCTATTTTATTAATTATTGTTAGTGGCTATTCTATCAATGATTATTAGTAGTTATTATATTAGTGTCTATTGGTTGTTATTCCATTAATGGCTATTGGTGGCTATTCTATTAATGACTTTTTAAAGTTATTATATTAGTGGCTATTGGTTGTTATTTTATTAATGGCTATTGGTAGTTATTCTATTAATGGCTATTAATGGTTATTCAATTAATGGTTATTATATTACTAGCTATTGGTGGTTATTATAGTAATGGTTATTGGTGGATATTTTGTTAGTGGATATTGGTGGTCAGTAATAGTTATTATATTAAGGGCTATTGGTGACTATTACATTAATGGCTATTAGTGGATATTTTGTTGGTGGATATTGGTCGTCAATAATGGTTATTATATTAAGGGCTATTGGTGACTATTACATTAACGGCTATTGGTGGATGTTTTGTTAATGGATATTAATGGTTATTAATTGTTATTGTATTAGTGGTTATTGGTGATTATTAATCGTTATTGTGTTAATGACTATTGGTGGTTATTAATTGTTATTATATTAGTCGCTATTGGTGGCTATTTTATTAATGGTTATTGGTGAATATTCTATTGGTGGATGTTGTTGGATATTAGTGGTTATTACTGGCTATTATATTAGTGGCTATTAGTGGATATTTTATTAGTGGATATTAATGGTTATTAATGTTATTATATTAATGGCTATTAGTGGCTATTTTATTAATGGTTATTTGTGGTTATTCCATTACAAGCCATTGGTGGCTATTGATGGTTATTCTATTGGTGTTATCAATGATTATTTTATTATAAATTATTGTTTGATATTCTATGTTATAATATCATAGCTATTGGTAGTTATTATATTATAAGGTATTTTAAATTATTTTTCATAGTTTATTCTTTTATATTTTAAGTTGTTTTACCTTAGGTCATTATATTATATTTTAAATTATTTTAAGTTATTATACCTAGAATAAAATAATTTATAATAACGTAAAGTAAAATGACCATGAAATTTTTTAAATATAACTTGAAATAACATATACTAACTTAAAATAAAATAACTTAAGGTATAACCTAAGGTTAGTTGAATATTTTAATTTAAAATAATTTAAAATACCTTATAATATAATAACTACCAATAGCTATGATATTATAACATATAATAGTTTAAGGTACAGTAATTTATAATAACATAAGGTATAAATTAGAATAACTAAAATAGCTCAAAATAATATACGGTATATCATAAAGTAACATATATAGAATATTTTTAAAAACATACAAATAAAACTATTTACTACAATAAATTATAATAGTGAATTATGTTAATTAGTAATGAAACATGATGTTTACATACTCATATTATAGTGAAATAACTTTCACCAGGATGAAATCAATCAAATGTAATGAAATTATTTCATTTAAAAAATCCCATAGTGATTTAGGCTAATGAACTACACCCATTTTTGTGGTAGTCAATTAGTACCAGTGTACAACATGAAATTGTAAAAAAAAACTTGGTGCGCATGAATTTGAGTCTCTTCAACTTGGGCAATTCAAAGGATTTATAATTGGAAAATGGTTCAACTAGACTTCAAAATTTACACCCTTAATGATTTGACATGGAGTGGAAAAGACATGCACCTTTTACTTTTCAACTTCAAAAAATATATATCTTACTTTTCATTGCACAAGATGTACAACATCTTGCACAACAAGTGTATAGATGGTCTAAAACCAAACTCTAGTGCTCCAAAGTCCCCGTGTTGATAAACTAAGTTGTTTTGTACAAAAGAGAATGTATATAAATTTTGGCACCAAGATCTAGGATCATAACATACATTATGTATAATGTTAGATGTAAGTTTCAATCATTACCAAGTATTTACCATTCTTGCCACACAAGTCATAGAAAGGAATGGGATATGCATGGAGTGTGAATCCAAATGCACCCACTCTATCTCAAATAAGAAGCAAATTGAACATTGCATGGTCTTCATGTTCAACTCTACACAGAGAGGAGCTAAGAGGTAGAAAATGGATTTTTATGAAGGGGGTGGCGACTCCTTTTACCTATAATACACAACAACAAATAGAATACTCACCATGAACCTAAAGAACATTAGAATAAAAATTAATTACTACGATTCAAAATAACCTCAGGATTAAATCATTGTCCCATTTTGCACATTATTTTTTATATTAAAACATGGGGGGAGAGAAAACAAAATGTAAGGGCAAATAGGTCGAACACTATAGCAAAAATATTATCTCCAACCTCTAAGCAATTTTAATCTTATTTTTAATTTTGTTTTTTCTTGTGTGAAAGCATATTCTCTATGTGAGCTTTTAAAATGTCCGCCAATGGCCTTTGTAACCCTACAATGTGTTTAGCAACTAATACAAACACAAATTTCACTTCCCACTAGAAGAAAGGAAACAAGACCATGAGAGGCTTCTTCTATTTTTCCAGCAATAAGCATTTTGTCAAGGACACCTAAACAAAATCCCAAATAAAATGTATTATTTATCAATGTGTACATGTAGACCCATGTTACAATGTTAACCTATTTTGGACATTTCAATGTCAATAGAAACCACATGGTTATTAAATCACTACAAGAAATTTTAGTTCTTTTTACCGGGAACCTTTGTTGGAAAAAACCCCCATATGGTTTTTTTGCCCCCATGTTCAACTTGACCAAAGTGCCATTTTGGACAAGTTGATTTGGATTCGATTGTTTTGACTGGGTCCCTTTGGTTGGTATTTTTGACTGGGCTTTTTTTACTAAACCACCATGACAATAATATAATTTGGGCAACAACCAAATATATATATATTTAAATTATTTTTATTAAAAATTAATATGAAAAATTTAATTAATTAATTACCCTACCTATTCTACTCTACCTTACTTTAACCTACTTACCAACCTACCTTATTAATAAACTTAATAATTAATGTCAAAAATAATTTATTTATTTACTTACCAACCCTATGTCCTAGGCCTAAACTAAGCCACCTAACTTAGCCATCCAGGTTAAACCAAGCCACTTAGGCTAAGCCAAACCCCCTATAGGCTAAGCCTCATAAGCTAGGCTAAGTAGCTTAGGCTAGGTGGTTAAATAGGCTTTGCAACTTAGTCTACCTAATTATATCACCTAAATAACCAAGGTAGCCTAAGTTGCAAGTGTGGGGACTTGAACTCTTCGCCTCCACATTGAGAAGTCAAATCCTTAACCATTGCACCACCACCCCATCAGGTGATTTTTTTTGGACAACATATTATCGTAAACATGATTTTGGATTAAAATATTATAATCAACTTCCATGAATTTTTTTCAACATATTACATTAAATGAACTTGAATTTTTTTACACTACTTACAAAAATAGGTAGGTTATAAATAGGGTAACCTAGGTAGGTAGGAAATACCTATTAATAAATGCATGTACTTAGGTAACATGTAAGTTATAATCTATTAAACCTTATAAGCACCTACTAAGTCTATGTTTATACCTACTTATGCTTATGATATTTAATAGGCTATGTAGGTACCTACCAACCTATAATTAATAGATGTAGCTTAGGCATATTAAGTAAGTAACCTAGCTTATTAAGTAAGTATAGGGTTAAACAACCTACCTAATACTAGGCTAAACTACCTACTTAGTAACCTAGGTGGCCTAGCCTAGATCAGTGACATACATACCTAGTAAACCTAAATGACTTAGGTAGCTTAAATTACATTACATACCTACATAATAGGCCTAGGTTAGGTTAATTTAAACTACTTGAGTTATGTACCTACCTAAGTAACCTAGGTTAGGCTATGTGCTTACCTAGTAGGCCTAGGTTAAATTAACCTAAGCTACATAAGCTATACCTACCTAATAGGCCTAGGTTAGGCTAACCTAGGCTACCTAAGTTATGTACTTACCTAAATAGCCTAAGTTAAGTTACATACCTACTTAGTAGGCTTAGGTTAAGTTAATTTAAACTACCTAGGTTAAGCTACATACCTACCTAATAGGCTTAAATAACCTAGGTTAAACTACATACCTGCCTAAGTAACCTAGGTTATGATACGTACCTACTTGGTAAGCCTAGGTTAAATTACTTACTATGTACGCTTGGGTGGCCTAAATTAGGCTACATACGTACCTAATAGGCTTCAGTGACCTAGGTTAAACTACTTACCTTATACGCCTAAGTGGCTTATGCTATGTACGTAACTACCAATTAAACTTTGCTAACCTAGGTTAAACTACCTTATTCTTAGTATGCCTAGGTGGCTTAAGCCAACCTAATTAATAAGATAAGCTACCTACATACTAGGCCTAGGTGGCCTATGTTATTTACCTAGTAAACCTAAGCTACATACCTATACTAGGCCTAGGTTAATAGGCTAATAAGCTACCTACATGGCTAATAGGTCTACCTAGTCAGCCTAGGTCACCTACGGCACCTACTTAAAAGGCTTACATTACCTAGTTATAAGCTACTTAGTATTCCTAAGTTACATATTAAGTAATTTATTAAATAGGTTTAGGCTAAATTATCTAGCTAAGCTACTAGTTAAGTTATAACTTAACAAATAATCTACTAACCTATTAATTATGCGACTAGAAAGGTAGTCTAAGCCTAGCTTAACCTATTATCTAGGTTAAGTTAGATAAGTAGCTTAAGTTTAAAAAATAGGTTTAGTCATCAAATGAATATGGTTCATTTGGCTAAATGCCAAATCATAATGGTTAATTTGACTAAGGGTTAAATTTGGATGGTCAATTTGATTAAACCCTATCGATTCAATATGGCCAATTTGATTAAGTCATGGCCATTTTGATGGACATTTGTCCATTTTGATAAATCTTTAGCTTAACACTTGGTCAAAAAGGTCACTTTAGTCAAATGTATTGGTCAAATGTAACATGTGTTTTCATGCCCCAAACCTTTAGTCAAAATGGACATACCCCTGGGTCAATGTCGACATTTTAGTCAAGTTGGCCTTCTAAAAACCACATTTTCTTGTAATGGATGGAGATAGAACTTCTACTTTGAACTTGAAAAAAGAATCCTTAAACACATCAGGCTATAAAGGTGTCAATACGATGAATCGACAAAAGATCATTAAAAAAGTGTTACTAAAATGATAAACAACCCCATGATGAAAAAAAATTTGGAAAACAAGACACCAATTACGTATTCAAACTATTAAAATATTACAAAAAGATGTAAACACTTCTACAATTTCTTTCACCAAGGTACCAAATATTTAAATGCTCTAAAAAAGAAAGGAAAACAAACATAATATGCCCTAATAATTATGTGAAAAAAAAAAACCATTAGCTTTTGAATTTTGTATAATTAGGAGTTTAAAACCAAAGGCTACAATGTGGTGTTTCACCATACCTCTTTGTTAGCAACTTTATTGTTGCAAAAAAAACGGCAATGATAAAACTCCAATAATGCTACCACTACACAATCATTACATCAATCTACAATGACATCAAACAAGATACCAAGGTGTTCATTTTATAGCATATGCGCTAGAAGGGTTCCAAAGTGATCGAAGTTTTTGTGAACATTGAGCAAAAATTGCGCCTCTAGATTTGGGCCCCATGTAGTCGAAAAATTATGTACCCTTTTGGATCAACTTCAAGCATCATTTCACAAACATTTCCCTTGAATTAATGTAGTTTATCTTTGACACTGCTACATGCATAAATATTTCGAGCTAATATTTTACCCTTAGTTTTAATAATGTGCATTCCAATAAAAAATAATGAAAATTCCCCAAGAAATTGATAATTGCCAAAGGTGGCCCTACACCATGAAAAGACATGCACACCTTGTACCCATGTGCCCCACACTTTTTAATAACACTCCATATGATTGAATATAGTTTTGAAGAGATAATGTCATGGAAAACATTGTCCACAAGTCCTACAAACTGATGACATGAAAAAATGAGAAAAAAAATACTTGACTAAGGGTGATAAACACATGAATAAAAACACGGGCATGTGGACCAACAACCTTGAAATAGAATTGTGGGCTGAAGTGCCAAGTGTCAAAGTTTTGGCACCCTCCAACAATTGGACCTTGCCATTCACCATGTATAGAACAACACATCTCTTGTGGATAAATTTGGCAAATGTAAAGGGATCGAAAATGAAGTTGGAAGTCTTGCCATGACATCTAGAATACACCCTCTACAACATGGTGTAATCATAAGAATCAATTAGGAGACATCTTAGTAAGGCCAATTGAGATGTGGTTGCAAAATTGGTTGAACACCAACATGAAATAATTTGCAAAAATGTGGTGGTCAACACATTTGCAAGATTTGCACTTCAATGTGGAAAATCACGAATAGAACCACCTCTAGATAATGCCCCTACAAGAAATGATGCCTTGAACAATTATTTCACTAAGCAACATTCATGATGTCCACATATATATTATTGTTCAAATAACCTCCACATTAAATAAAATGCCAAATGTGTTTGTACCAATCGTACTTGAGGTCTATATCGAGTCCATTCTATAGACAACTTTAACCAAAGGCCATTCCACATAACCTCATTGACCCATGGATTGCAAATTTAAACAAGCTTGTGTCCATCTACCTCCTGGACTTGGAATAAAAGGAATGAAACTCAATACACACCTCATACACAAACCACATACACACCTATTAAAAATATAATTAAGTGGTAGTATAAACATAATGAAAAGGAACACAACAAATCCTGTGCAACACCACAAGGTCAGCAATGGCAAAAATAGGTACAAACAAACCATTCTAACCTACAACAAGGAGTATCCATGGCCTTGCATGATTCCACTTGATGAAACATGCACATCAGAACTTAAAACACTATCAGCTGTAAGGAAAAACCCTTCTTGTTTCTATAACCAAAGATGGCCACTCACAAAATCCAACTATGAAGATTCATGAAACATGTCAATTTCTTCTCCCGGTCAAATCAACAAGTGCATCATGTACCACACCCCCTTCCAAAGCCTCATAGGAACCATACAATTTTGCATGAACTTTCTCCAAGATTGAAACCCATAATTCATTCCCGTTCTGACTTGTTGGAAAAGCTAGCTTACCTTGGCCTTCACAAGGAATCCAATCATCCATAACCATTGGAATATGCTCTCCCTATGATACAAATTATATTTAGATAAGAAAATATGTTTAAATACCTATAAAATTTTACTAGAATCAACCATTTAATGATTGGATTTTTTTTCACAATCTTGAAGGTTAAACAAATTTAATTTTTACAACATGACTTCATCAACTCATTGCTTAGAATGAAACATGAAGAAATGTATAATGATGTATGAAATTTATTGTTCAAAACTAATTGTTAAATTATTTGAAAAAAAATAAAAACTATTTGATACACATGTTTGCATCATGCATTACACCATATACAAAAATATCTAGTAATACATTATATTATCCATCATTTTGAATTTTAAATTTTTAAATGAAAAAATAAATAAAATGAAGATAAAATCATTATTTTTAATTTTGAGATTTTTGAATTGACATTAAATAACCTCTGATTAATATAGGGTTTTTTCCCTCAGTCATGAGGTTCTAGTATTTGTTTTATATCACATACTCTCCGATCAATAAATGTTAACATTCTATTACCTAGTAACATTAATAAAAATAAGCCAAAGTGTAACCACTTTATTTGTCATGAAATGCAACTATTGGTCATTTGTGACTACCTTTGTACATTTTTGCAACTATTTCTTGTCTTGTCATATTCGTAATTACACTATAACAAACTCTATAATTGTTTGTGATTATTTTGGTTTTCATCTTTCCATGTGACCAACATTTAATTTGGTTTCCATTCAAGAAAAACAACTTATGTCCCACCAGTTAAAGATGTGACCAATTCAATTATAGCCCTATAGGTATACAAATGTGTATTTTGTGTATTTTAAGGAATATAATTAAGTATATTACAATTTACAAATATTACAATTCATATTACCTATGTATTCAAGTTTTGTTATCAGCATAAATGGGCTCGATATCATATTTACACTAAATGTATATTTTGAGAACATTAAATTTCAACATAAGATATTTCTTAAATATATTGTGCCCATTTTCCAACTTCATGCAAGCTATTTTATTATACTTCTTAAAATTATTACAAAAGACATTTATAATTATTTATCTTATATTATATTACATATATTTATTAATTACATGTATTAAGAAATGAATTTAAATATTAACTTTTATTTAAAATTTTAAATAATTTAATTAAATTACATTTTCAACTATGCAATTATTATTTTAAAATATTGACATAACTAATAAATATATCTAGTAAAAATATTTGTATTATTAGTAAATTATTTTCAAAGGAATAACATATTTACTTATATTAAATAATAATAATTTTAAATAGTTCATAAATAGGTATAATGAACGAAATAATCATATGGAAAGAATAAATAAAATATTTAACCTTACCTACCAACTAACTACAATAATAATTCAATTGTTCTCATTTTTATTGCTAAATATTTATAATTGATGGTTATTAATAATTAATTATTGATTATTTCAGATATTATTTTAATTCATTTGGTCATGGAATATTAATTATTTAGTCATTAATGATTAATTAGTTATTTCCAAAGTTGACAAATTATGAACTATAATTCAGATCTTTCTTGAAAATATTATAATAATCTTAAAATAATGAAAAAAATTCATATAATTAATATATTAAAAAAGAGAATACATTAAATAATTTTATGTATTACTATTTATTTAATTATTTATGGTAAATGGTTAATATAAAAGGATAAACTTTTACATTAGTAATTATTATTTTATAGTAACTTAAAATCCTTGTAAAATCAATGTAATCATTTAGTTTATTTGTGAGTAAGAATTACAATACTTGTAAAATTAATTTATAATTGAGATTTAATTGTTCATAATCTATAATATAAAAGCTATCAGTTTAGTTCTTCTGTAATTTTCTATAATAATCATAATTATTCACACAATTTATAATTTATAAGTTTAAATCTGAGTTAAAAATTCGGAAAAATTATAATGTAGTTAAAATAGATATTGTAATGATTGTAATTGAAGGAATTATTATTATTTTATTTTATTTTTTGAATTCTATAATTAGTTATCTATGATAAATATTTTTGGAGTATTTTTATACTAATAAGAAGAATTAAAGTATGTTCAACAAATTATTGTATTTATAATTGGTAATTACCAATAAAAAGAAACAAGTGATTTGACTTATATGAATTTTTACAATATTAAATGTAATTATATATTAATTACTATAATGAATTTGATATTAATTTTAAAATAAATGATTTTCCTAGGGATTTATTTCATAATAGCAATTGTTATAATTAAACATGTTCTTGAAATGTTTAGAAATTTAAAAACTAACAACAAAAGGCATGAGGAAAATTTTGGAGTTACAATTTAACTTGTGAAGAAATTGCAATTTCAAAACTTATCGATCCTAGATTATTTGTTGTTCATTCCTATTTCGAACATTATATTAACAAAGGATGTGGTCATCTAATTTCACATTAAGAAGTTTGTGCAAATGGGATGAACCAATCAAAAGGCTTAACCAAATGCAAAAAGAAAAATTGTGCATAATTTTAAATTACCTACATCCCCAACCTACTTATTTACCTATTAAACTAAATATGTACCTAGGTTGACGTACCCACCTAGGTTGACTTATGTACCTACCAACTTAAATACCTACATATATAAATAGGTATTTTGTCTAAAAAGGTGGAACTATTTAATTACCTTTTCACCTAAGTAGATATGTAGGTATGTAGCTTAAATTTATGGCATTTATTCATGTACCTGCAAACTTAATATTAATATTTTGTATTAAAATCATTTTAAAATGCCAAATGTGCCAAATCATTTACATTGGGCCACGTGCCATGATATAAGATCATTCAATCATTTGAATTGAATGTCCTAGATTATTTCAAAATTATAATAATATCTATATCTTAATTAATTAAATATTGGGACATGTCACATCCCATCATTTGCCTTCACTAGTGACCAAAATAGTTGCATCTTAATCGTATGTGACAATATGTATAAAATGGAATCAAAGGATGAAGTATATATTTGTTGATTTTTTATTTATTCAATACCCCTTATCGTTTGCTACTAATGTTACATGCGACTTAGTAAAGATGACTAAAATTTTCTTTGTCACAAATGTTGTTTGCGGGTAAAAGCATTATAAAGTATGTTAATGAAAGATAATATTATTTTTTGGTGGAGAATATCCATAAGCTAAGACTTAATACATTCAACTCATGAATATTTTTCATTTTAATGATTATAAAAGGAAGATCGTTGACTTAAATGCAAAATATTTAATACTTGCATGTTTTAATATGCATTTAAGTATATTTTTTAGAAATACAAGTACAAAAAATAAGTGTCACTATCCTACTTCAAGTATATAAAAATGTGATGAAAGTACAATTATAATTGGATTTCTTATACTTTCAGATGGAAAAAGCACTATTATTTATTAATGTGTTTAATTTTTTTTCATATCATAGTCATAATTTATTTAAGTTCTCATAGAAAAGTATGTTGGAAATTTTGAAAACTCAACTAATTTAAAAAACACTTTTCATCCATTTTTCTTAAATGAAAATTTGTTGCACTTTATGTGTAACTTACCATCAACTCTATGGAACGCTCCACTACTTCATAATGAAAGTTAAAGAAGTTTGGAATAGATTTTTTCATTTTTATGACATAAATATGATTGTGAGTACATGTTTGACCACTTTTCTAGCATACTTTACCATGTTTTCACCCTTGCGACTAAAATTTAGTAATAAAATATAGTTAAACATACGTGTTTTTCTTCTAGTAGCAAGGGCCATCACCCCAGGGAACCAAACACACGTAGGCTACCACGTAATGCAACTACATGGTCATGAGCACAGATGACGTGATGATGGCACCATTATGAAATGCCAAAACGGTCAAACAAACATCACAAGGGTCATCATTTTTGACCGGGGCTAATCCTAGGGCAGAAATTCGGGAATGTCGTAAAGTTATCCGTGAAGTCAGGAAAACATGCCACCGGAACACCCCCTACTTGGTCAAAAGTTTGTGGACATAGTAAGTTTATCCATAAACTGAGGAAAACATGCCACCTGAACCCCCCGGGTATGGTCACATAGGCGATGAGATTTTAAAACACAGGAGAGAAAAGTACACTGGGTGTTATTGCAGAATTTCTTTTGCATATCTAGATTCAACCCTTGGCCCCATCCATCTTTTTCCGAAAGAAGATGGAACAATGGTCAATTACGTATGCTCACCTGCCCCCAACATACTTGCACCAATTTACACCACGGTAGTATAAAAAGCTCTTTCACTTTACGGAAAGATATAAGCAGTACCTACAGCAGCCTAGCTGAGGAAAGTGAAAGAAAGAAAGAAAGAAGCTGTTCTTGTATTTGTATAGCAGTCTTTTGTGTTTTGTAACACAAATAACACAACTCCTGACACCGAGTAGGACTCCATGACCGCGAAGATTTAACAAAAGACTCTCTTAGTTTACAGTGC
>Ga0209611_10006423_pt1 | contig 19259 bp, 15 predicted proteins | sample S1TSphgellanicum_3_FD_187693 | JGI IMG/M metagenome (GOLD analysis project Ga0209611, IMG submission 187693) | Host-associated microbial communities from peat moss isolated from Minnesota, USA - S1T2_Fc - Sphagnum magellanicum MG (SPAdes) (version 2) | ecosystem: Host-associated > Plants > Peat... | reverse complement strand
GGTGAGTTTGCCGGTACCGCGGCCGATGGTGCGGAACAGCGGCCCCTTGGGGTCGTCACCAATGCCGGCCTGGTCGAGATAGGCGGTGAGGTAGGCTTCAAGGTTATGGTGGCAGGGCATGGCGTGCGCCTTGCCGCCTTTCTCCCTGAGTCGCACCCATAGGCGGCGGTTCTGCGTGAACACGTCCTCGACCTTCATGCCGAGCGCAGCGCCAATGCGCGCGAAGCTATAGACCATGAGGGCAATCAGCGCCCGGTCGCGAAGTCCTGCCGGCGTCGTGATGTCGATGGAGTCGAGCAACGCCCGCGCCTCGGCCGGCTCCAGCACCGGCGTCTTGCCGGTGCGCGACGAATGCGCCGGTCCGCGCACTGAAGCCGCGGGATTGACGGCGATCACCTGGCCAGTCACCAACCAATCGAACAAGCGGCGGATCGCGGCCAGGCGCAGCTTGACGGTCGGTGCAGAAAGCTGGCGCGTCTGCATCTCTATCCAGGTCGCCACATGCAGCGGCTGCACCGCCGTGATCGACGCCACGCCATGTTTTTCGCACCAGGCCAGAAAGTCCGCCACGGCGCGGCTATACGCTCGCCGCGTGTGCGGGTTGCGTATGTCAGCTGCGAAAAATTCCAGAAAGCGAAGGGATGCACGGTCTCCGGCGACCGTAATCAGCGTCGGCAGGGCAGGGGGTGGAACGAGCGGTACGAGTTGGTTCATTGTGCTTCCGTCAAAAAAGCTTTTCCGTTTCTTTGAGCAAACCCTCGATCGTCACGAGAGAAAGAATTAGCGTCCGTTCCGCATCGAGAAGCGGAATTGCCCCATAACTGGCGTACCACGCTGCCGCCCTATCATTCTTGGCGTCAATGACCAGGATAGTACCACCGACAGCCGCCGCGGCCATCAGGCAGCGCCTGCCCGCCGCAAGCAGTAACTGTCCGCCAAGACCTTGCCCCTGCTGCGCGCGGTGTATAGCAATGCGCGCGAGCCGAAAGCCAGGAACATCATGATGACCCAGACCACGGCGCATGATTTGCGGCACCCGATCATAGACGAGAGACGCGGGTGCCACGCTGTAAAAGCCAAGGATGGCTTTCGTGTTGTCGTCGATTGCCAGGAAGGTTTTGGCGCCTCCCTGATCGTGGCTCTGTCGCGCGTAGCGGCGCAGAAAATCATTCAATTCGACGTCGCCGCAATCAAAGGCGCTGCGGTCATGCTTTCGGGTGATAGCCTCTTCGTGCCAAGCCGGAACCGTCATGCCGGCCGCGGCAGAGCAATCGCCGCAGCCTTTAGCCTGGCGTTGGCCGGCGGCGGGTTTTCGAGCAGATCAAGGACACGCAGACTGTCCCGCTCGGAAAGCTGTAGGTGGTCGGCGGCCTCAATGATGGCCGCCGCTTCACGCAGCGCCGGTTGCAACACGAAATCCGTCAAATCCGTTTGTCGCAGAGCTGCGGCCCGTACCAATGTTGCCTTTTGCTCCGGGCGCACCCGCAGGCTCATCCGCTTGTTGTCATCAACTGCGATTCTGGGCATGTATGCCTCCCGTGAGAATAGTACCCTTTCAAAGGGTACATCCTGCATCTCTGCCTGTCAAGCTGTACGGTTTGAATGAGTACGCCTTTGAACTGGCTTATATCTGATAAAGGACATTATCGGATATAATGGGCCGAGGCGTAGTAACACTACAGCACCCCCGGAGCAAAATTCCAGCGTATGACCACATAGCCGCGGCCCGCGATACCGGTCGGACGAATAATTGCATCAAGGCAGTAGCCCTGCGAACCGACCACAAAAGCCGCGCGGATATGATAGGGCCATCCGCGCTGATCAATACCCGGCAAGACCTTGCCATTGCGGACAACCGATAATGCGCCCGACGAATCGCCGGCGGATCGCTGTTCGATCATGAGCCTGGCCTGGTCGGCACTGATCGCAAGGCTTGCCATCAACGCACGCTCGGGCGCCACAGCCTGATCGACATGATCCTGCCCGCTATAGACCGTCAAGGCCGGCTCAATCTCAACAAACATATGCTGGTCGATGCGGTCCACCAGAAGCAATTCATTTGCCAGGTTGAAAATCCGCCTTTTCGCAGGTTGCGCTAGCAATGTAGAAGGTGCTGCACTCGGTTGCTCATTGTTTCTCCATGCGTCCACCTGCGCGGCCAATGCATCGGACCTGACTGCACTCAGCCCCGTGGTTTGAAAGAGCCTCGATAACAATAATGGCGGCGCGGCGTTCAGGTCGATCTTGCCAAACTCGTCCTCCACAATCAGCCTGACCGGTATTCCGAAGACGGTGAGGTTGGTGGGCACTCCATCGACCCTCGGCCGCTCGTCTTGCCTGGCGTCCTGGAGCGCCAGCATCGCACGGATGAGAACCGCGTCAGCGAAAGCATCCGCCTGCGATCGCTCCAAGTCCGCGCGCGACCGAGCAACGCCGAATTGCGAAATCGCCACCATGCTGGACACCAGAACGAGCAATATGGCGAGACCGACGAGCGCGCTCAGCAACGCGAAGCCATGGTCCTTATGCGCCGAATCCTTGAACACGGTTCAGTGCTGGAGCAGTTGCTGAACTTCGATCATGTGGCGTCTCAACTCGTCGGTCACGGCGCGCAGCCGCTGCACGGACTGCACCACATGCGGCGTGATGAGAACCAGCAATTCGGTCCGGCTGACCGTATTGTCCCGCTGCGAGAAAAGCTGCCCCAGATAAGGAATCTGGCTCAGTATCGGGATCGCGTTTGTTGACTTGCTCCTGCTGTCGGTGATCAGTCCGCCCAGTGCGATCGTCTCGCCGTCCTGTACCGATACCGTGCTGCTGATTTTCCGCTGGGTGAATGTTGGTGAAACCGCGGAACTCGATGTCTGAGCGACATCGCTGACCTCCTGAGAGACATCCATCTGCACCAGACCGCTTTGATTGACCCGCGGCGTGACGCGCAGGATGACCCCGGTTTCCCGGTACGTGATCGAATTCACGATCGGAGCCCCCGCCGAGGAGGTACTTTGGGCGCTCTGGGTGGTGATCGGCACGTCGTTACCCACCTCCAACTGGGCGGGCTGATTGTTGAGCACCAGGACTTTCGGTGCTGAGATCACATTGACCTTGGTAATGGTGGATAAGGCATCCAAGGTTGCCTTGATATTCTGGCTCAGACTGAGCGTATAGGCGAGGCTTGGAGCAGTTGCGGTCACGGCAGAATTGGCGACTGTACTCAACAGATTGTGCCCATTCTGGAACGAGTACTGAATTCCAAAACTGAGTTCTCTATTCAGATCGACTTCGGCTATCGCTGCCTCAAGCATGACCTGCATCGGCGGCACGTCGAGACGTAGCAGCGTATCCTGCAGATTGTGGTACTCGGCGGCCGTCCCATAGATGAGAATTGCATTGTTGATTTCGTCAGCCGTCACCCGCGGACCGTCATTGCGCTGACCGGTATCAGATCCCGACGACCCGGCAACAGGACCCAGCAATGGGTTTGCAGCCCCGGTAGAGGCCGGCTGAGCAGATTCTGACAGGCCCCCACCCCCCGTTCCGCTCCCCAGGCCGCCGGAGCCGCCTTGCGACAACCCTCCTCCCTGAGTGCTCGGGGCGCCACCTGGCCCGCCGGCACCTGAGCCGCCTCGATCCCCGCTTGCCCCCAGGACATGGCTGAGAACGGCGGCCAGGTCGCTCGCGCGCCCGTTTTGCACGCTGTACACGAAGACGCGGCGCTCATCCGACCTGCCAACCTGGTCGAGTTGGTTGATCCAGCCGCGCACCTGATCGAGATACCGGGGCTGCGCAGTCACGGCGAGGATGCTGTTGAGCCGGTCGATGACGACAAACCGGACGAGACCCTCCATCGGCCCGCCCTTGCCCGCCATGATCTGGCTGAGTTCGGCCGCGACGGCCGACGCAGACGCCTCCCGAAGGTGGAACAGGGAGAAGGACATGCCGGCCATATAATTGACGTCGAACAAAGCGACGCTATCCGCGATCGCCGCGCGCTCCTGGCCCGTCCCGCTGACGATGAGCAGATTCCTGGCTTCATCGACCTTGATCTGACCCTCGCTTGCAGAAAGCGGCGCCAGTAAATGGAGCATATCCTGAGCGCTGACATAGTGCAGCGGGATGACTTCGATGCCGTACCCGACACTGGGCGTGCCATTCGACACGGTGTACCCTGTGTTGCCGCCACGGTTTGCTTCGGCGAGGGCGACAATCCGGTAACTATCGCCATGGCGCACGAGCGCAATGCCGCTCAGCCTCAGACTTGCTTCCAAGGCATTCAAGATATCGGCGCGCGCGAGAGGCCGGCTTGTCCGCAGCGTGACCGACCCCTGCACCGAGCCATCGACCACGTAGCTGAGGTGGAGAATGTCGCCTAGTATGGCCTTCGCGACATCCGCTACGTCGGCATTGACGAAGTTGAATGTGAATTCGTCACCATTGCCGGCAACCGACGGCCCGATGGTGCTGGGTGACCGGATAAATGACCCTGTGCCCTGATGATGCAGCTCGGCCGCCTGGTTGCGCAGTGGTGCCGCTGCCGCTTGTGGAGATTGCAGCACAATCCGGTCTTGAGGCGATAACCGGCTGGAGATCGCCGGCGCTCCGGCATCTGCCTGGCTGATGCTGTCAGAATCACGACCATGATCGCAGCCGCCCAAAACGGCACAGGCCATCAGCAGGACACATGGCGCCCGGACCAGGACTACCAGCCCCTTCAGTTCGGGACCTGTCACCTTGAAACAGGGGGTGGTGCAAAAGCATTGCGGCCAGGAGCCATCCATGCCGGCATCGGCAATCCCGCTGGGGGCGACGGTGCGCTGCTGCCCGTAGAGGAAAATTTCAAATCGACGATCTGTGTGCCCGTGCGGAGACGGACGCGATCAAGCGTGATGTCGTCGATGGTCCAGGGGCCGATCGCCTCCCCAGGCGCCAAGAGCGTCGTTGTCGGAGAGGCCGGACTGCGAATGAGTGCCAGCCTGCGGCCGGCACTCAGCATGGTGCCTAACAGGACGATGCCGTTGGCCGTCGGAGGCGCGGCCGGTACGACTGCGACTTGCGGCGATCGAGGTTTTGGAGCTTGTGCGACCGGCAACGGGCGGCGGCCCGCCATGAACAGCGGCCTGACGGCCATCTCATCTGTGTTTATCATCGGAATAGTGCCAATTTGTACGACTGAAATAGCTGCGCCTTGGTGCTTAACGTGCGCAGCTCGCTCTATGGCGATCGGGAAAAGCCATATCAAAAGGGCCGCTGCTGCTACGCCCGCGTAGAGGGTGGTGTGCGCAGGCAACCTAAACCTAGATTGCGTCACGGTGCGGCCCCCGAAACGCTGAAACCTTCATCGTTACCCAGAGCTGACCTTCGGCAGAGCCGAATTGCGCCGAGCTGACGGACAGGGAAGAGACGAACATAAACGGACGCATCGTCTGCAGGGCTGACAGAAACCGCGGCAGGCTGGCCGATGGCACGACCAGATCAAGACCGACCTGCATCTTGTCCAAGCCGTTTACTGGCAGGGTGGGGTCAATCGTGACGCTCCGCAGGTCTCCGCCCGATTGCTGGACCGTTTCCCTGAGCGATTGTGCCATGCTGGCCGAGGCGCGCTCGCTGGTGCTGTCATCGTAAAAAGAGTGCTCAGTGGCGAGCGCCCGCTGCATCGCGTCAATTGCCCGCCGGCGGGCAGGCGCTTCCGCGATAGCCAGCTCGTAACCCTGCACCACCTCAGCGGTATCGTATAATGCGCGGCAATAGCCGACGCACCACGCGCCGGCCCAGGCCAGACTCGCTCCCACGGGAAGCACAACGATGGCAAGCAAGAGGCCGATGGCGGTCCAACGGCGTGAAGCAGGTGTATGGACCATCACTTGCCCGGCTTGCCGTCCACGGTGAGGTCAAGCTCGAATTGCTCAAAGCCCTGCCTCGGGTCCTTGATGATCGGACCGGAGAAATGCACTTGCTGAAGCCGATGAGACGCCGACAGCGTGGCGATGAGCGCAGAAGCCCGTTGCGCAACCCCTTGGATGTGAACGCCGGTGCTCGACGTGCTCAAGCGGGTCAGCCAGGCCGTATCGGGGAGCAGGTGCGTGAGGTCTGCCAGCACGGCAATTCCCGAAGCCGTCTTTTGCTCGTCACGGACGGCTTGCATTTGCAGCAATAGCTCTCGCAGCTGCCGTCGTTCTGGCTCACCCGCCTGCGCAATCGTGGCCAGCTTCTGCATCCGAGCGTGCAATGTCACGTCAGCGGCGTGCAGGCGAATGACAAGCAAGGCCGCCAAGGCGAATGCCACTGCTGCGTTCAGGCCAACGCGGCGAACCAGGCGGTGCTGCTTGACGGACAGATCGACAAGCCGCCGCTGGCGCGGCAGCAATCGCGGCAAGCGCACCAATGAACCCCCATGATCGATACAGACGCCCCGCAAAATGATACCTGCGGATCGCGCAAAATCGAGCGCCGTGTCCAGGGCTCTTTGTCTGACAACAAACAGATCAATCTGGAGCCGTCGTGTGCTAAAATCGCGTTCCACGACGCTATAATCGAAAACACTCAAATTGCGGGAGAGAGGGTTGAATCGCAGCGCCTCGAATTGCACCGCCCGCGTCAGGCTTGCCGACGCAAGAAAAGGTAATTCCAGCCGTCGAACGTAAAACGTAGCGGCTTCGAGCAACAACAGTCCGTCCTCTACCCCTGCGTTCAACTGACGGCAAAACTCGCGCGGGTGATCAGCGTCCGCCACATTCCCCGGATCGTAAAGAACCTGAAGAACCGGCTCCTCGCCACGGGCGAACACATGCTGCCATCGGGCCGGCACAAAATGCGCAAGCTCGCTCAGCCACCATCTCAGGAACAGCTCGCCATGCAGGAGCCAATCAAAACTTCGGACGTTCGATGGCAAGTTATTGGCCGAGGCAAGAGGCGGTTTGAACATTGAGTTGGCACTCGACGCCGATGTCCACGCGGGGACGAATCATCATATCGATGGGAATTTGCCGGTCAGCCCGAGAGGGTTCGGCGTGTATCGAAATCAGCTGCGGCATGTCGTGTCGGTCAACCCAGTCTGACTGCCAACCAAACTGGCTGCCGTCGGGAGTTCTACCATAGTAGGAAAAATGTATCGAGAGAACACCATTCAGCAGCTCGGCCGATCCAAGCGGCGCCGGCGCGGCCTCGCCGGGCCGGGCCGTGCTCACCCGAACGGACAGGCGGGCAAGGTGGCCATCCGTTTCCACATGGAGCAGATAGTGGGCCAGGCCAACGCCGCCAAAACTCTGCGGTGTCGGAGCCATGAACGCCATGTCGGCCGGGCCGCCAGTGAACGCCACCCGCCCCCTGGGCTGGGCATGCACCCAGACCGGCTGCGCCGCACTGAGGCGCTCGCCAAGGAACCGTTCGGCGCGCCAAAGCGCGTCATTGCTCAGAGCCTTGCTGCCGACATGCCGCTCGGCTTGAACCCCGAACCGTAGCCCGCCGGCCAACGTCACCGCGAAGATGGCCAGGAGGGTCAGCACCACCAGCATCTCCAACAGCGTAAAGCCGGCGGACCTTGCATGCCGCCCGGTCACGGCACGGCCGCCGGCCGCGTCATCACCTGGAGGGTTCGCCAGGTCGCCGTCTCTGTGTGCCCGGCTTCCAGCCACCTCAATGTCAGAGTCACTTCGGCCGGTCTGACAGGCCAGGCATCCTGCTCCTCTGCGGTGCCGTAGGGTGCAATCTGCAATGCCCAGTCCAGCCCCTCGGCCTGGCCGGTCTTCTGTCCTGGGCTGATGGGAATGTCCGCGCCGAGGCGGGCGAGCACAGTGTCTGCCACGCGCGCGACCTGCGCCTCCTTCTCCGCGCGCGTCGCCCGGAACAGCGAGTCAGAAACGGCACCCGTGACGGCGGCAATACCGAGACCAAGAATGACCAAGGCGACCATCAATTCGATGACCGTGAACCCCTCAGCCCCGCAGCGGGGCGTCATGGCGGCCCGCCGCGGGCACACCAGGACAGCATCAGCCACCCTGGTCCACATGTCCGTCCAGGGCGTTGATAGTCAAAGTGCGGGAGGACCGGCCGGCGCCGAGAAGGATTGCGCCCCCCGTGGCGCTACCGTCTGGGTAGAACCATAGGCGAGCGGGAGCCTGAGCATCACCATACCCCGCCAGCCGCACGGCAACCGAGGACCCGCCTTGCAGCGCCGCCGGCGTGAGGGCGATGGCGGCATTCTGGGCCAGGGCGGTCGCTTCTGCCTTGTAGATACGCGCAGTCACACTGCGGACGGCGAATGTCACACGCACCCGGTCGAGCAGCGTGTAATCCGCGAGCGGTGCAGCCGCGGCCACCAACCCCATGACCGCCAGCACCACAAGCATTTCCAGCAGCGTGAAGCCGGACGTGCGGGTCATCCCACCACCTCGTTCAACTGCAACACCGCCAGCATGACGGCAATCATCACCGACCCCACGAGAAGACCAATAGCGATCGTCAGACCGGGCACCAGCAGCGCCAGCAGCGTGGATATCCGCCGTGCCGACGCCTCCTCCAGCAACTCGGCCTGCTTGAACAGCATGGCATCCAGCCGCCCGGTCTCCTCGCCGACCGCCAGAAGCTGAATGCTCACCTCCGGCAGAATGCGGGACCGCAGCATCGCATCCGACACCAGTGCCCCCTCCCGGATGCGCTCAAGCGCCTGCAACCCGCCCTGCTGCATGGAAGCGTTGGACAGCACCTGCAGCGCAAGCCCAAGCGCCACAGGCACGCTCACCCCCGATTGCAGAAGCGCGCCCATGGTGCGCGCGAGCCGTGCGGCCTCAATGTTGCGCCACAACGCCCCCAGCACAGGCCATCTGAGAAGTGCCGCGTGCAGCCGCACACGCGACGCCGGCACCTTCAGCATCCGCCGCACCAGCATCACTAGCAGAACCGCCCCCACAACCAGATAGGGCCAAATCGCGCCCAGGATGCGGTTGCCCGCCATCACCACGCGCGTGGCCAGCGGCAGCGTTTTGCCGGCATCGGCGAACATGGAAACAAACTGGGGGAGCACGAGATTGGACAGCAGCAGCAAAGCCGCGACCCCGGCCGCCAACAGAATGGCCGGATAAATCAGCGCCGATTGCAGCTGAGTCCGGAACGCATCCCCGCGCGACATATACGCATGCAGGCGCCCCAGCGCCTGATCGAGATGGCCCGAGGTTTCTCCAGCGCGGACGAGCGCTACATAGACCCGCGAGAAAATCGCCGGCTCCGCCTCGATCGCATCGGCCAGCGCCTTGCCGCCCCGCACCGTATCGCGCACGCGCACCAGAGATTGCCGCATGACAACCGACGGCGTGCGCTCCAAGGCGATCGTCAGGGCGCGATCGACTGTCAGGCCGGCGGAGATCAGCGTGCAGAGTTCCGCGGTCATCACCAAGGCATCACGCCGATGCCGGGAGGCCAGCGGCAGCCGGTTCCAAAAACGCTCCTGCCTGGGCACCGCCAGGCCGATGTTGACGGGCAGCGCACTGCGCGCCTGAAGCCGGGCCGCCACCTCATCAGCGTCGGCCGCCATCTCGGTGCCGGCAATCCGCGTCCCGCTTCTGAGCACCGCCGTATAGGCATATAAGGCCATGCCCTAATCAGCCCTCCAGCGTGGCGCGGGCAATCTCCTCGGCCGTCGTGATGCCGCGGCGCACCTTCTCCGCGCCATCCGCGGCCAAGGGGATCATCCCATCCGCCAAGGCCTGCCGGCGCAACTCATCGTAGCCGGCCTGACGCTCGATAAGCGAGCGCATTTCCGGGGTGACCAGAAGCAGCTCCCCGATCGTCGTCCGGCCCTTATAGCCGGTCCCGCCGCAGGCGGCACATGGACCGGCCGCGTCACCCCTGCACGCAGAGCAAACTTTTCGTACAAGGCGCTGCGCCAGAATCCCCGTCACTGTCGAGGCGATGAGATAGGCGTCGATCCCCATGTCCAGCAGCCTGGTGATGCCCGAGACCGCATCGTTCGTGTGCAGCGTCGAGAGGATCAGATGTCCCGTCAGCGCGGCCTGGATCGCCGTCCGCGCCGTCTCCAGATCGCGGATTTCGCCCACCATGATCACGTCCGGATCGTGCCGAAGAAAACTCCGCAACGCCGCCCCGAACCCGAAATCGATGTCCGGCCTTGCGTGCACCTGGTTGACGCCATCGATCTGCTGCTCCACCGGGTCTTCAATTGTCAGCAATTTGCGGCCCGGCTGGTTCAGCCGCGTCAGACCGGCGTAGAGCGTGGTGGATTTACCGCTGCCGGTCGGGCCGGTGACCAGAACGATGCCGTGCGGGCGGTCGAGCAGGTGCAGCCAGCGTGCTTCCAGGGCCGGGGAAAATCCCAGGGCACGCACTTCTAGCGGCACCCGGTCCGAATCCAGAATACGCAGCACCACGGCCTCGCCGTGCACCGTCGGCGCCGTTGCCACGCGCAAATCCACCTTCTGGCCCCGCGCGCTGACCGAAAACCTGCCATCCTGAGACAGCCGCCGCTCGGCGATGTTCAACCGCGCCATGATCTTGATGCGCGAGACGACGGACATGCCAAACCCCATCGGCTGCCGCTCGATCTCGGTCAGGATACCGTCGAGCCTAAACCGCACGCGGTAACTCTGGCCGACTGGCTCGATATGGATGTCGGAGCTTTGCAAATCGACCGCGCGCGAGACCATCTGGTTCACGTAGCGGATGACAGGCGCATCGCTGGCAAGGTCCTGCAGGCGCTCGACATCATCCGAACTCGACGTGGCTTCGGGCTGCGGGCTGTCCCGCTGGCCCTGGCCATAGAGTCTTTCCCAGGCCGCCTCGAAATCGGTCGCACTGCACACGCATGGCGTCACCGGGCGTTCGACGGCAAACACCAACGCCTGGCGGGCATCGCCATCGGTCGGATCGACCATGGCGACACTGAGGCCGGCGTCCGTCATGGCCAGTGGCAAGGCACGTGCTTTGCGGAGGAACTGGGGGTTGAGCACGTCCCCGAGAATGGCATGCGGAGGAAACCGCTCCTGCCCGACCGATGACAGACCAAGCGTAGAAGCGATCGCCTCGGCCAGATCGCGCTCGGCACATAGGCCGAGGCGGGTGCATACGGTGTCGAGTGGGTCGCCGCTTTCAGTCGCAAGCTTTTTTGCTCGCAACAGGTCATTGGCGGAAACTAGGCTCGAGACGATGTGAGCGATCTTCGCAGAGGAACCCATGCAGAAACCTACGTTGGTAACGCTCACTGCGGCCTCGCGGACAGCCCCATATACCAGCTTCCGTTGCCGGCGGGACAGGCGACATCCTTGATTCCATCACCATTGAAGTCGCCAACTGAGCATATCTGTGCTACATTGCCGCCCAGTGCAGACAAGCTCCACGACGTACTAAATTGCGTGTTTGCGAAATTCGTCCCGGTCGATGAGTTATAACTCCAGGTCGTTGCGGTATTGCTTCCGCCTGCATAACACAATATTCCATCGCGGCCGGTCCCGTAAATGTCTGCAACAAGACAGTCCTCGTTCGCCATGTAGGGGAGTGCCCCACTGTAACCTGACCAGGTTGCGGTAGATTTGAATCCGCTGTTGCCGCCACCGAAACCAATGGTCCACTGGCCCTGTGCTGAATTGCAGGCGATATCGCTTATTTTATCACCGTCAAAATCGCCGACAACACAAGGAGCTGTACAATCTGATTGCTTCGATGTGCCTGGCATAATGAGGCAGGACGACTGACTTGAAGGAGGATTGGGGCCTGTCCAAGTTTGAACTGACCAGCTTTTTCCCGTTGATAGAAGCACGGCCCACTGCGTCGATTGGTTCCAATTACAAGCCAGATCCTGCAGCCCGTCGCCATTGAAGTCACCCACCACGCAGTCAGGGCTCATTGTGTAGCCCCCAGATGCTCCAGTCCATGTCTGATACGTGAAACTGTTTCCGGTTGATAAATAAACCCCCCAGCTTGTAGATGGACCAAGCCCAATATAAGGAGGTCCCGCAGCGAATCTGGGGGCACCGCACACAATATCATCTGTTCCATCCCCATCCACATCCAGGACAAGGCAAGGGTTTGACGTTCCGGCTAAAGCAGACTCTGAGGGGTTTCCCCACTGTCCGCTACTCACAGTAATCTTTGTAAATGCCCCGAAACCAGAGCCTGACGAGTGTGCATACCAGATCGCATTCGTCGTCCCAGTGGCCGTGTCTGCGCACACGATACTAGCACGTCCGCTACCATCAAAGTTGCCCATGTAACAGTCGCTACCGGTCGGAGTGAACGGTGCCCCATTGAACGACGAACCGGTGTTTGTTGCGAAAGCCCACCCAGCTGTAGTCTTGGGTGAACCCACGGTAAAATAATACGCATCCGTCAGCCCATCGCCATTTATATCGATAGGCGCCAAAACGGGTTGAGGCCAGGACTGCCTTTGAGTTGACGGGATAACAGTAACCCAATTAGGTCCGTTCCATGTTGTACAGATCGGCCACGGCGTAGGTCCTGAGCCACTTGTTAGGCCACACTGTGCTTGCTGCGCTTGGGCTGCGGCGCATAGGCTCAGAATTATCCCGAACATCGGCACCACTGAACGGAGCAATCGCGAAAGTTTCTCAGTGTATATACAGAATAGTCTCATTTGTAAAAGCACTCTGCTTCTCTTATAACCTGCCGCTCCATGCATTTTTGATGCATTAAGAAAAAATATTGGTGAGATGTAATGCGAAAGACATGAGCGCCTTACGTAACCCTCTAAAACCACTTGTTGACGTTCACTGCGGCCGTGCGGACAGCCCCATATACCAGCTTCCGTTTCCGGCGGGATTGCAGGCGACATCCTTGATCCCATCGCCGTTGAAGTCCCCGAACACACACATACTTGGCACTGTGGCCTCCAGAATATTTTTAACCAATAAACTCCACGGTGTTGTGAAATTAGTCACCGAAAACGCGCTCCCCGTGGAAGCCGCATAGGACCAACTGGTCGTCGTCGAGGCTACTGTAGCACATAAGATCCCGTCACGCCCGGTACCATAAATGTCGGCGACAACACAAAATCCCTGCCAACCAAACGCTGTAGGCGTGTAACTAGACCAAGCCCAGGTAGCCGTCTTCCCGGCTTTGAAACCACTGCTACCACCGCCGAACCCGATAGAAATCTGGCCCGAGGTCGATGTACCGCAAGCGATGTCATCGATACCATCACCGTCAAAATCTCCAGCAAAACAAGGAATTCCGCCTACGCTTCCGCATATACCCGTACTCCCATAAACGTTTTCGCAAGGGGTTGAAGTTGAATATGGCGTAGGCCCGTTCGTCCATGTCTGCGGCGACCAACCCGATCCCGTCGATAGCAGCATTGCCCAGGTCGGCCCATTGTCCGAACCCCAAAGGCACGCCAGGTCCTTCAATCCATCGCCATTGAAATCGCCGACAATGCAACCAGCGGTCTGCGTGTAGCCCCCGACGGGGCCCTGCCACACCTCGTATGTCACGCCGGTGTTGGTAAACAAGTAAACACCCCAATTCTGTGACGATACCAGCTGTGACTTTCCGTTCGGGGGCGCAAGTATTGTCGTTGGCGATCCGCACACCAGATCGTCGGTGCCATCCCCATCCACATCCATGACGAAGCAGGGATTACCCGACCCGACCTTCGCGGCCACCTGGTTGGCGCCCATCAGGTTACCCGCCGGGACCGATTGTGTCGTGACCGTGCCATAGCCGGTGCCGGTCGAGGCAGCATAGCTGACGGAACCTGCGGCGAGGCAGGCAATACCGGCACGGCCGCTGGCGTCAAAATTGCCCTGGTAGCACCAGCCGGAAGGAACAGTCGGGGTGGTGAGGGTGGTGAACGATGAGCCATTGGAAACCGCGATGGCATATGCCGGCGAGGGCGTACCTGCGGGCTCGGTCCCCCCGGTCCCACCCATATAAACCAGGTCGCCCAAGCCATCGCTATTGATATCAATGCCGGCCATAAGGGGCGACTTTGCAGCGGCCGATGTCGAACCCGTCGCCGGTGCCCAACTGGGCCCAGACCAGGTCGGACAAGTCGCCCAGGGACTGCCCGTGATTGTGTTGCACGATTGCGCCAGCGCCGGTTCAACCGCAATCAGAATGAGTGAGCCGACCACCAGCGCATTGCAGCGTTTGTTTAAAAGCTGCGCAAAACAAAAGAATCCCGCCATACTCATTGATTTCTATCTCCAACATCTAGTTATGTAATAACTCATGTGAGCAACTGAGATATATTTTGCTCTACCAATTAAACAATTTTTGTACAGGGTCGATCACCGGCCCGGTCCATCAAACTAGGGCAGACGCGTGGTATGCCGATTGTTCCATCAAAGGCAGAGTCCGCATGAATTATGGTTCGGGTAAACTGAAATGCCCTTCTACGCTAGCCGGTCACCGACAATCAGCCTACTCCGCCCTCTCATATAAGAGAAACCAGTTTTTATCAATCTTTCGGAGATATACGCCTGCCTCTAATCGTCTTGCGCCATCAAGGCTTTGTATGAGCGCTCCATCTTCTTCTTGAATATTCGGGATGTACGCAACCCCCTTAAACCATTCAGAACCAACCGCGAGCAGAGTACCGCCTGTTGAAAAAATAAAGTTAACGCCGCCGGATTTATGATCCCAGGTTACGACTACCCCTGAGCCAAGTTCTGAAATCAGATTCTTGTAACACTTCACCCGTTCTACCGGCAGGGGTTTTTGATCGCTGCTTACATCGGGGCGCCAGCCGGGCTCGCCGTCCTCTTGTGCCATTGTGACAATGCGCTCAAAGACGTTTCTTTTGCGTGAGAATAAAGCAATCAAATTGCTATCCTTAGGCGGTTGTATATCTAATGGATCATTAACCCACAGCCAGAGTGACCCAACCATAACAACAAGAGCCACCACGAGTCCCAATCCAGCCCGATACAACGCGCGCGTGAAGCCACTTGGGCGAGATGGCTCCCTATCTCGCAAAGAGCTGCCCTCCACGGTTTATGGCATCAAACCCCGTATCAATATCTTGCACATTAACGGGATCGTTTTTTCCCGATTTAATAGCCTGCGCGATTACTTGAAGGTCAAACCTCGAATAACCCGCTACCGCCCCTGTGGCTCCGTACATAAAATTGCCAAATCCATCCAACATCGGGCCGATTCGCCGAGTTTGTTTGTAGTCGTGCTTTCCACCCGGCCACCAATAACTAGCGAAGTTCCATGCCGAACCTCGCTTTCCCGCCCAATCACCCACCAACTGCTCAGGGTCAACCCCAGGCGGAACCATGAACGGTATCGGAGTGCCTATCTTCTGGCCAAAAAGTTTGGCTTGTACGGCATTCTTTACATGTGACATCGGAGTATAGCTTGAACCATCTGGCAGTTTAACGTTGAGTTTGCTGAGCCCTTTTTCGGCATCGGCAAGAGCTTGTCCACCAACTCCACCTTTGTCACCAATGCTCTGGATAACCTGCTTCTCTGCCTGCGGTGAAAACGACGCTCCGCCGACCGCTAACTGCACAGCCTGAGCCGTACTAATTACGGCACTCTGATGCCCATTTGTTGCGATAAGAAACCCACTGCTGTTCCCAATATTTGAAGGGCCGGCAGTCATATTCTCAAGAGCATCTGAAGCAGCACTCGCCTCGCCTACGTTGTCATACAACCCAGTCGGGTCTTCTTTCGACATAGGGTTATTGTGTGAGTATGCGTAAGCATTCCACGACTGGCTATCATCCTGATTTGCGATCACCGGGTCTGGCGCGAGGAATTTCCCCAACAGCGGGTCGTAGAGCCTGGCGTTGAGGTCGATCAGGTGGGCGTCGAGCAGATCCTCCTGGTTGATGTAGCGCCGCCTGGTGACGTCATTCGCACCCCAGGTTACGTCCGCGGCCCCGCTGGGCAGGCGCGGCTGGCCGAACACATCGGAGCCTTCGTTCTGCGCCGTGCCGGCGGCCTGGCCATAGACGTAGCCGTCGTTGGTCACCAGTCCGATCGAGTTCTGATAGTCATTCTGAAAATAGTGGTGCTGGAACGGCCCGCCCGGCGGGCCGTAGTCCTCCGCCACACGTTGACCGTCCACCTCAAAGTAGGTGTGCCAAACATTTCCAGGAACAAGCTCACCGTCCGGCACATAAAAGCTGGTGCCTTCCGGCGCAGATTGGAGCACCCGGTTATGATCGGCGTCATACTGGATGACGACCTGCTTGCCGCCATAGACGAGGGCGCGGGTCATGTTGATGATGTCTGGGCTGATGGTGCGCACGGTCGCACCCGTCTCGGCCGTCAGGTTGCCGTCAGCATCGTAGGTGAAATTCGTGGTCCCGGCAGCGGACTTAATGGACGAGACGCCGTGCGGCTGCGGGCTGCCGGCCGGAGGATAGGTATAGGTGCCAACATCGCCCTTGGTGAGCATGTTGCCGAGCAGATCATAGGAGAAACTATTTTCTACCGTGTTGTTGGGCAGCGTAATCGACTGCAATCTGTTCAGGCCATCGTATGCGTAGTTCTCGGTCAAGCCATTGACCGCATCGCTCCTCTGGATGAGGTTGGCCAGTTGATCCCAGGTATAGCCGACCGACTGCACGGTGTTCGTGCCGTTGAGCTTATCCGTGGTCACCAGGCTCGTCAGCAGCCCGGTGTTAGGGTTATAACCGTATGTCGTGGTTACCCCGTTGCCGTAGGTTGCCGAGGTCAGATGATTCTCGGCATCGCGAGAATTGGCCGTCCACATATTTGTGCCGGAGATGCCGTCCCGCAGCAATACGGTGTAGCCGTAGGTGTTGTATCCTATAAGAGGGTTTGCGCCGCTCGGGGCGACATAGTTGAATAGCCTGTTGTCGGATCCGTAGGTGTAGCTATAGTTGAAATAGACGTTGATGAGTGGAACGGCTATCTGGAGCGTAGCCACTTTTCCGAGCACGCCTGCCGTCGGACTGCCGCCATTGTAGGTATACGTCGTGGTTGAGCCTGCGCCATGCGTGGTGCTTGTTGACCCAACCTCACCAATGCCGTTAGGCGGATCATAGCTCCATGTGTCCTGGGTTTCGTTAGGCGAGCGGTTAGGGCAGGTCTGAATGTCACTCGCAGGCTGTCCATTCGTCCAGCACCTGAACGTCATGCGGCTCAGCGCATCGTAGTCCATCCATGTCGTCGTTCCTCTTCCATCGACAATGGATATCAGATCATCAAAAGCATTGTAGGTTTGCGTGCGTGTCCCGGCGTCAGGGTCCGAGATATTCGTCTTACGGCCTAGGACGTCATACGAATAGCTGGTGATATTTCCGGCAGCATCGACGACTTTTGTGAGATTATTAAAGCCGTCGTAGAGGTAGCTCGTGATGACCGGCGTGGACGGACCGTTTACGTTGACATACTGTATCGACAAGGTATGATTGCCGTGCGCATCGTTTGCGTTGTACACTTGTTGACCGGGATAGATGACATTAGTAGAGGTGCCCGTTATGCCGGTCGTCACGTTACTGTTCGTCTGTGAGTACGCAATCGTATCCCATGAGCCATCTGGATGGTTGGTCTTGGTGACACGGTTCAGCGGATCGTAGCTGTAGGTTGTAATGGCTTCACTCTTGCCCGCGAAATATGGCCGCGTCACAGTCGCTAGTTGAAGCTGGCTGTTATAGGTCTTGGTGACCCTGGCAAACACCCCGTTGAAGCTCTGAACGTCGGTATCGATCTCACGATCCACGATGTCGTAGTAGGCGATTTTGGTGGGCGACATTTCATTGACGCCATCGAGGCAAATATGCGTCGTCTGAATTGCGTATTGCGCACCGGTTGGGCAGGCGAACGTGCCGCCGTTCACGCCGCTGCAGAAGAGGTAGGAGATGGAGATTTTTGATCCATCAGGCAACGACTCAGAAGTCTCGCGACCAAGATCATCGTACGTATAGGATGTGATGCGGCCGTCGATGTCGGTTTGCGATAATGGCACACCCCAACGAGGATCCCAAACCGTGGACGCGCTCTGGCTCAGGGCATTTTGCGTAGCGTCGGGAAAGGCATCTTCAATGTCTGTGCTGGACGTGTAAGTCCACCCATTTGCGCGTGTCTGGCCGTCACCGGCGGCGCTAGCGGATGTCTTGTTGCCGAAAGCATCATAGCCGAAGGTCGTCGTGAGAGTGAAGCCAGTGCCGACACCGGGCTCGACGGTCTCGGTCTTTGTCAGGCCAGTGTTCTGATCGACGACGTATTGGGTCAGGCGAGTTGTCGTACCCGAGGAGTTTGCCGGGGTCGTACTGTCTGTATAGGAAGCAGCAACCTGATTCGATGTCAGACGTCCAATGATCCAGTTATCACCATTCGTGGACGACCACCCGGCCGTGTCGTTTTGATAAGCGTCCGTCTCGACCGTTTTATAAGTCGTATTATTAAAGCTTGTGGTGGTGGTGGAAGCTAGGTCGTTTCCGTACCCATCAATGGAAGACAAAGGTGTATTTCTATCGGTGGTAGGCATGGGGTTGCCGTTAAGATCAACACCGCTGGTCGTGACGTCTGTTACGCACGGAAACGTTCGGCTATTATAGGCCGTACAAGCTGAGAAGGTCGTGTTCGTATTTTGTAAAACCTCCGTCGCTTGACTTGAAGGGTTGATCCATTGTGTGATTTCTTCGGTTTTCTGTCCGATCGTGGGGAACGTCTGGCTATAGTATGATAGCTTCTGGATCAGCGTCTGTGCATCTTTAGCAGAAACTATCTGAAATCCTAGAAAGCCCCTGCCCTGGAGATCAGTATAGCCGTTATAATAAAGATATGAAACACCATAGCTCAATTCCGTGTAATTGCTGCCTGTTTCAGTAGGCGCTGAGACCGCAGAAACCACATAGCGCGGTGTCACAAGGTTTTGCGTCGGATAGGAAGGCGCCCCGGTTCCGGAAAACGCGGTATTAGGGTAATAAATACTGCTGTGGGTCGTCAGCAAATACGATAGAGACGTGCCCGGCGCATCCAGGCCGTTGGAGAAGTTTGTGAGGAGGTCTGCCGGCGCGTTACAGAGGTCACAGTACGTGAAAGAGGTAGGTAGCAAGGTTGTGCCGTTATAGCCAGACCTGGTGATGCTTGTGAGCCGACTACGGCCGGTTATGCCGCTGCTATAAGACAATGTGTATAGGCTAACTTCGTTGCTATTCGTTAGAGTTTCGATACTCTGTAAAAGGTTCAGAGTCTGAATCTGTTGACCCGCAGAGAATTGGATCGGCGCGTCCAGTCGGCTTTGTGTGTAATTGAAAGTGATTTTATTTATGGGTGTCGTAAGCGACGGTGCAGAGGTATAGAGCACGTGA
>Ga0209611_10006422_pt1 | contig 19261 bp, 14 predicted proteins | sample S1TSphgellanicum_3_FD_187693 | JGI IMG/M metagenome (GOLD analysis project Ga0209611, IMG submission 187693) | Host-associated microbial communities from peat moss isolated from Minnesota, USA - S1T2_Fc - Sphagnum magellanicum MG (SPAdes) (version 2) | ecosystem: Host-associated > Plants > Peat... | reverse complement strand
AAAACTTTATCCTAATAGTTATCATTTTTTGAAAGGTAATGACAAAAAAATTTCAACCATTCAAAATGAGATTTGGAATAACAAATCATGTCTAATTGAAGAGTTTGACAAAATGTAGGAAATTTCTGAAGATTATAAAATACGAGCATCCAATGTTTGAAACAAATATCTTTCTTAATGGTTATGATCCCTAAAAGTTGCAAGACATCAATGCGTTCCAATGATGGGAGGATTTGAGAATTTTGAAAAAATATCATTTGGATGTAACTGCATGGGGACACAAGAAATATGATGAAATTTAGTTTTCTGATTTAAAGATGAAAGCAATCTTTGATTTGGTGATGAATAAGAACCTTGATTTAATTGCTACACAACTCTGGGAAACTTGTAACATGAGATGCAATCTATGGTTCATGAAATGCAATTTTAAGGTTTATGAGATGAGGAATTTGAGAATTTTGAAAAAATGCCATTTAGATGTATCCCCATGAGGATGTAAGAAGAAATATATTAGGTAGTGTTTCCTATAACATTTTGGGTCAAAGTTGAAATATGTGCTAAAATTGTGATCTAGTTTTGGCTTAAAGTTGCAATAATCACTATTTTTATTTGTTTGTGTAGTTGGTATGATTGAAAGTTGCATGTGAAGCATGTTTCTTCATCCTAATCATTCTTCCTAAAGCTCTTGCATTTGGTGTATTAGAACTGAAGAGCTAAGGAGTTTGCACTAGGTTTCAAGTGTTGGAGAATCAAAACTTTATCACCAATACATTTAACAAGTCTACAACGGTGTGTGACAATGTCTAGCAATAAGGGAGCTCTAATCTAATGCTGAAATTGATTTCAAAATGAACATGACAAAAAAGGTAAACATGTTTCTAAATCATAGGTTCATGAGATGCGGCTCCCTCTCACATTTGGTGGTGTCTTGGAGTGATGGTGATGGCCAAATCCTTTCCATGTAATGTGTGTAGCCTGATTGTTCTGCAGTTTTAGACTCACAATCCAACAATGTTCATGGGATTGGAGAGTCTGCCATGAATTACAATACCACTCGCCCTCTGAGGTGTTGTGTTTGTTTAGCCTTATTATTTTTCCCCTACCAGGAATTTTGGATTCAGGTGTGAAGGAACAAACTCTTCTGGATGGGTTTTCTCATCTGTGAATCGTACCTTGTTGGAGCAACTTTGTGATGTATATTCTAGTGCCGATAGCACACACAAGGCATTCAACTACATAATATATTTCATGCAAATAATTTCATAGAATAGATGAGGGAAATGAACTGCAAGTATGTTTAAAACTACTAGCCATGGCCAATGTTGTTAGTTCAAGTGTGAATGGTAAATTTTGAGTTTTGATCTATTTGAATTTTCATTGAATTTCCAATGACAAAGATTACAGAAAATTCAATATCTCTCCCATCTTACGCCTAAACATTAACAAAATAGCCTCCTTAAAATCCTATGTATTGAGGGTTTTTCAACAATACCGAAAGCACCCCGATTTCCCCCAAAAAAATAATCTTCAATGGATTGAATTTTCAATGACAAAATGGTACAATATTCAATAACTCTTGCACCGTAGGTCAAACATTAGGGAAGTTCCCTAATGTTCACTTATTTCTGGAGGACTTTCTGATGGAATGAAGAGCACAATGGACGGCGGGGTGGTGTGATTTGTGGGATTTCAACATGACAAACAACCTACCTTCCTTGATAGATACGTATCAAGGCATGAATTCCCTGAATTCTTCCTTGCACCTCTATTGGAAGACGGAATGTATATACAATGCAACAAGGGCCACCACCGAACAAAGGTGGAGTTAGGTGGGGTATTCATTTATTTATTATTTAAATGTTTTTGGTTTGGGTCGGTAGTCCAATGTTGAAGTTATCTTCCCAATGGACTTCCTAGAAGATGATGCTTAACATGGATACCAAAACCATTTAGCTTAGTACAGTAAACCCCTTTTAAAATTATGCCCTTGGTGCCTTTTTTTTTTTTGGTGACACTAATTAATTGTGATGGAAACATGTATAGTCACATTTTGTATAAACCCTTTCAAGAATGTGATTATAGGCCAAACAAATCTTACAAAACAACCCATTTATGCTGGAATAAAGGTGTCAATTATTTAAATATTTTACATTGGTTATTCTAAGCTCTACTATGCATTATTAGACTTGAGAAAGGTTGTGATTTCTTCTTGTTTTAATGTAATGATTTACATTAAGTTTGAGATTTTTAACTTTTAGCTTGTTTATTTGTCAATTAGACTTTTTTAATTAAAACTTTCTGTTTTCTTGGCAAGTTCACATTCTTTTGCTTGTTTGCATTAAAAAAATAATAATTTAAGCCCTTTTTAACTGAATTCATTGTTGTTAGTTTGCACAATTTGCACACAAAGCAACATTAACATTATCAAAGAAAAAAACAATTTACGAAATCTTAATATTTGTTTAGGATTTTCCTCTTATAGTCACATTTACAAAAAAAGTTTTGCAAATATTTTTTTCTACTAACAAATGTGATAATGATTTTAAAGAACGTTGTTTCTTACTAAAATAAATGGTTACCAAAAAATGTGTGGCAAAAAAAGAATGTGACAAAAATAAGCATAATTATAAAGGCACATATAATAATCATATCAATAAAAACTGGCATCCAATTTTACACCCCTTTTCATCCTCACTTGGCCATCTAACCCCCACTTTGTAGTTATCTTTTTAAAATCTTCCAAACTGGAACCCAAAACTCAAAAGTAGGATGAACTCTCCAAAATTATGATTATGTGTTCTTTCTTTTAATATACCTAGAGACCTTGTGCCTACCTAAGAGGTCTACCTACCTCAATTGAAAGACCTACTTAAGGTACCAACCCATCTACCTACCAAACTAGTTTGACCTTGAGTTAAGGAGGTTTTTTTCAGTTTTGTCACCTATCTTTATGTAGTTCAAAACTAACAATTCCAATTTTGGGTCTTGCCACTAGTTTTCACTAAACTAGCCATGTAGGTTCTTAGCTAGAACTACTTTACAAGTATTTTTTCTAAAGTTATTCTCAAAACTAACACATGATTACAATCCTATTTAACTCATTATTTATTATTTCTTGCCATATTTTTGAATATTTTAAAATTAACCTAATTGAGGATGAATAGAAGACCAATTTGAACTTTAAGGGAATGGAAGGCTATTGTAGTTAGGTGTAGAAATCACCAGTATTTAGAAGTGCTAGGGCCATTGGATTGTTTTAGGTGTTAGGTCTATAATTTTGTGTTTGAAAACTTTAGTTTTAGGGTTTTGTTTTAATTAAAGGTTAATTTTCAATTGTCATTCTTTTGAGTTTGGGTTTTAGGGGTTATTTTTTTAAGGATTTTGTTTTAAGGTTTATATTTTAAGCTAGGGTTTAATGTTTAAATTGAAATGGTTAATTTGAAAGGTTTAGGTTTAAGGTTTACATTTTAAGATTAAGGTTTTGAAGTTTTGGGGTTTTGGGGTTATATCATTTTGAAAGTATTTCAAATCTTTTTTAAATGAAAAATTCTTAAAAAATATTAGTTACAATGTTTTAAAAATGCTTTGAGTATTTTATACTCATTAAATTCATTTGAAATTTTTTTATACATCATTCCTCTAAAAGGATATTAAAAACTTTATGATGTAAACATATTAAAAACTTATAACATTAGTATAATTTTTGACACTAAAACATGGAAAAAACAAACACTTGTTACACTTGCTTTGGCTCCCATTAATGTGATTGCATTCGCAACATTTTATCTTCTAGCAAATTGGTGCAAAATTTTACCTATGTCTAGGAACCACACCCACCACAAGAAGAGTTTAAATCTCAAATTCATCACTTATGCTCCAACATGAAGTTTAAGGTGCCTTGGGTTGTATTTGATCACAAAGGAAGTTTTGTTAAATTTTTAATGTTTAAGGCATTTTTTTCTACTAGGTTTTTAATTATTTTGATAGTTTTCACAAAACTTGTCATCATTAAAGGTAAATCATTTATGGGATCAATTCCACACATGTTAAATCTCTTGTGGGATGATGGCCATGCATGTTACATTTACAAAAATGAAAAAAACATTATAGGTACAAGATGTAAAGGTTTCAAACCTTTTGCCAATGTGAGGTTTTAACACATTTCCTACAACCTCTTACATTTCAATTTTTCAGTGTACGCATTCTTGATTATGTGGGATTCATCCATCCTTACATATAAACCCTTGTAGAAAATCAAGTTTATTGACCAAAAATTTTAGTAAAAAAAAAAAAGACCGCATTTAAATGGCTATAAAAAAAACCTTTCATCACTTTGGACAAGTTGATTTTAACATGTCCATTGTGACTAGGTGGTCATTTTGATTGATCATTTTGATTTATGAGGTAATGGATCATTTACCTAATCAAATTAAAATAATTTATTTTAAATTTCTTTTCAAAAATAAAACTATAGTGTAATTAGATAGGTACTAAATAAGTGTAAGTAGGTCAAGAAAGGTAGGTAGCTAGGTTGAAAAAGGAAGTATCTAGGTACTAGTTGTAGCCTAGCTACCCAACTGAACCCATTAGCCTAGCTACTCAACCAAGCCTACATAGCCTAACTACCCAATCAAGCCTATATAGCCTAGCTACCCAATTTAACATACCTAGCATAACCCTTTCAAAATGAAGATAGGTTGTAAATATTAAGAACTAAACCTTCTGGTAGGCAAGAAAATTATTAGGAAATGGAATAGAAAGGCGAACTGGCAAGTAGTATGCAAATCGATAGACCTACAAACCAGCTATGTGGGTAACCAATAGTAATTAACAGTTGACAAATGTTTTTGACAATTTTAGAGGTCAAACCAACTTCAATTGAAACGATTAATATGGCGTTGGAAATCTCTTTCCAAGGGCTATAGAATGAGTTCTTAAAATGTTCAAATCAAGCCTTGTTTGAGGAAATTATGAGTCTCGAAAACTTTTGACCTCCAAATAGTCGACATGACAATTAGTTATAATTGCTTAACTAAATCTAAAGATGGTGAGAGTTGAAAAGGGCATTATAACACAAGAAAAGGAGGAATTAAAAGAGAACAATATGGGAGGAAAAGGAGGAATGTGCTTAGGTGTGGAGTTTTGAAGTTATGGGAGAGAAATGAAAAAATGTTAAAACAACTAGATAGGGGTGAGGATTTAAGTTGTTTGGTTTTAAGGCAAAGGAGGAAAGTATTAGTCAACTAAAAAGTAGAGCCATTCATTGGAACATGAAGACATGGAAATTGATGTGAACATAAATTATTTTATTATAATCATTTTGGTGTAATAAATGACAGAACATTCATGCATGTATGTAAGGTGTGTTTGTATGTTTATGTGTGCGTGTGAACTTGTGTTTGCATGCACAATATTATTTCTTGTTTTTTAATTGAAATAATTTGTAGGTGTGTGTGAAGTTTTACCAAAATAGTGTTAATCACATGTAGCTTAATAAATAGAAGTTGTTGCTTTGGTTATTATGGATACATGGTATTTATAATAATGGGAAAAAACAATAATCTAGTAGTGATACATTTTTAATGTGTGTAATTAATTCGGTGTAAAAATGTATCGTTAACACCCTCACCTCCCTAATTATAAATTAAGTCCTTACCAATTGACGTTCCCCAGGTCCTAATTAGACCCAAGATGGGCCTAAGTTACTCAAACATTGGAATTGTGAGGAACTCGAAGCACGCTCCCAACTCTCAACACTAGAAGGGGTAGAGGTGCATGTTAAAGCTCTGGGATGGGACTAAGAAGAGTGACAAGCTTTAGTTACTTACTTCAACCTGCATGAAACCAACCAACAAGTTGGTTAGTTCACTTTTTGGAGTAGCTTTAGTGCTAGGACAAGCCATGGGCAACTATGGACTCACAAGATTCACCACAGCCCGGACTCAAGGGAAACCACCACCTTCCCCCATATAGTATTCTATGTGTCTCTCTGCGGCACCTACATTCGAATGGCTTTTTGTCTCAGGACTCCCAAGGAAGAGTTTCGAAATTGTCCCGATTTGGACTCCCGGGACTTTGCGAGGTCACAACTCTTTGCTTAGACCTCTGATTGGGATGAGGTCTAAAACAAACTTGTAACTCTCCTTGAGAGCTTTCCAACAGTGTATCGCAGTTCACCTGTACGCACCGGGGTCAGGTTGATTCCCGACTTTTAGTGGTCGGGAGTCAAACTGCCAGTTTGACTCTTGGCCCTTCTTTTTGCCATAACATGTGCTGCAAATGTCCAAATGGCCCATGCAAGCCCATTTTCGACATCTACACTTCAATAACTTTCTAATGATATAAAAAACACCCCAATGCAAGGTGTTTTGACCTCTGCAATCGAACTTTGATTTGGGAGTCCCGAAGGACTCCCAAGTCCCCATTTCGAAAGTGTGAGTTTCATCCTCACACTCTTTCAAAGTAAGGTTGCGACAAATGGATTACAATTTTAGAAATTGTTAACTTTTGTCAAATTTTTCAATTGACATTTTACAATGTTATATATTAAAGACTTATGTAAATATATAATATAATTAAGAAATAATGAAGTATGTAACTTAATAGGTAAGAGGTGTATTGGCCATCAAACTACTATACCAACCTAACCTATTGTAATACCTAGGTACCTATCTACCTAAAGTAGCCACTATTACTACCTATGTAGGTACCTAGGAAAGTAGCTATGATGGTACATAAGTAGGATGTCATTTTTGTTTGTCCAATTTTATTAAAAAGTCAATTACCATCTTGACCAAGTATATTTTTTTGTTTGTTCAACTTGATTAAATGTCCCATTTTACTAAAACCCATTAACCATTCGGAGCCAAAAATATCTTTTGTTTTACTTGATTCGATGTCCATTTGATAGGTAGTCAAATGGGTCATCACTAGTCAAATTGATACGTTAAAAATTATAATGACTATTCATATGGAGGACCTTTAATCAAAATGGACATTTCACCAATCTAAAAGAAAAATTAGTCAACTTAAATAGCTTAAAAAACCATGTTTTTCTCCTAGTGAAATAAACACATGGATTAGTTACAAATACAAGCAAAGTGAAAACCAAAAGGCCAAAGAAAGGGGAAAAAAAGAGAATGAAGGATCACCCAATTTCATTGTAAAAAATATGTTGGGTTATTTTGTAAATTCCAAAGGCCAATACATACCCCCCATTACATTTTATGTCCCTATTCATGGGTCAAATTTTAAATTAATTAAGTAAAACTTAATGTGCCTAAAATTATTTGGATTTTTAAATAATTTATAATTTTTGAAAAAAAAACCATTTTTCTTAATCTTTAGGAAATTTTCAAAATGAGATTTGTTTATTTCAAACAATACAAGAAAATGAGGTTTTCTTGATTGCGAAAATTAGTCAAAAGGTACTTCAAATGGCCGTTTTGGACAAGTTGTTTTTGACCTAGACATTTTGATTAGGTCTTTTTGGTTGGCTTTTTTACTAGATTTTTTAACTATCTTTTTTACTATTCAACAATATTTTGACAACAATTATATATGATTTAATTTTTTAATAGTAATAACATATTTTAATATATTATATATAATATAATATTTAAAATCATATATTTATCCATTAATTAATAAATTTAACTACTTACATTATCTAATAATTAGTGTTTTAAAAAAAAATTACCTACCTACCTATGTTATTTAACTTAAGCCACCTAAACTAAGTAATCTAGGCTAGGTGGCCAATTTTAAACCTACTTGCTTAGGTGGCCTATGTTAGCTATGTAAGTCACATAAAACCAAGGTATCTTAGGTAGCCAATGTTGTATGTGTGAAGACTTAAACTCCTCACCTCCATTTTGGCGAGTCAAGTCTTTACCATTGGACAACCACTTCAAAAGTTAAAAACTATTGTCATCATATTGTAATAAACTTGATTGAATTTTTTGTTTTGATGCGCATATTGTAATATTCATCAATGAAGTTCAATATTTTTGTATTACTTATGTACGTAAGAAATAATACCATGTACCAAGTATTTACCTAGATAAACCCATGCCTAATAAGTTATTGCATGCTATTAATTAAATTAATAAATAATTAATAAAAATAAATATCAATGATTAATAGTTGATTATTTTTTATTAATTAATAACTATGCAATATAAATGGCTGATTATTGATTTTTTTTTATGAATTATTAAATATTAAACATTAGATAATATTGATTTAATATTAATTATTGAAATTTAAAATTTAAAATAATTTTTGTTGATTATTTTTCAATTATTGATTATTTACTATGAACTAATAATTAATCAATTAACAACTTGATGGATAAATTAGTTATTGGTTATTGGTTATTGGTTAATAATTTATTTGGTGATTAAATTATTATAAAAATTATTAGTCATAAATTATTGAGTATTAATTATCAATTATTAAATATCAACTAATTAATGTACTAAGTTTAAATACTTAAATGTGCTTAAAAGGTAGCATGTAAGTAGCCTATTAAACTTTATAAGTACCTACTAAGTGTAATATGCCTAACCTAGTGCATACTAGCTATGAACTTAGGTTTCCTATGTACCTTAAGCAAAATAAACTTTTAGGTTAAGTAGCCAAATTAATATGGTTGATTTGACTAAATGTCAAATTAGAATGGCCAACTTGACTAATTATAAATCACAATGGCCATTGAATATGGTCAATTTGACTAAGCCTTGGTCATCTTGATGGACCCTTGGCTTTTTTTACCAAATGTTTGGTTTGTCGCATGGTTAAAAAGGTCACTTTAGTCAAATGTTTGAATCAAAAGTGACTTGAACCTTCATGGCCTAAGTCTTTAATCAAAACAACCATCCCCTTCGGTCAATATGGACATTTTAGTGAAGTTGGACTTTTAAAAAGTCACATTTTCTTATAGTGAAAGGCAAATAAATCCTTCAATTAATTGGACAAAAAACATGCAAAAACATTTCTATTGTTCAAATTTTTTGGCCTAAATTTGGAAAATTGGAGAAAGGCTTGGATGGGCAAGAACCAATGTGAGTAGCATAGAGCTTGACATGTGGACCTAGATTTTAATGTGGAAACAAAGCTTAACATAATGAAAAAATGAATGCCACAAAATTAAAAAGGCATTCTCCTAATACATTTGGAAATTAAAAATGGGGTGTTGAAATTGTCAACATTTTAAAAAATGATTATTTCAACATTTGATTACCATATTTGACTCCTAAGTATGGTACAAATCTTCAAAGGTCAAATTAACAGACTTGTCATTTTGCATTTGTGAGCTCCCAAGATCAAAACATACCTTTGTTATGCATTTGTGAGTTCCAAAAACCTAAAGAAAACCCCCATTATACATATTTGTGAGTTCCTAAGATGACAACAAACCTTCATTATGCATATTCACAAACTCTTAAGATGAACATAAACCCCCCTTTTTGCATATTTGTGAATTCCCAAGATGAAAATAGACCCTTATTATGCATATTTATGAGTTCCCAAGATGAAAACAAGGCCCACATTATGTATATTTGTGAATTCCTAAAATAATCATAGACCCATGGCTTTGTGGTAAAAGAGTTGAACTCCATCCTTTGGTACAAGAATTGAACTTCACAAATGACATTTGTTGTGGTCAACATCAAAATATTGACTGAATATTCGATACCTATTTAGATTACCTATGTTAGGTGGTTACATAGGTGAACCTAAGTAGGTACCATTTAAATTAGGTTTTTAACCTAGTTTAGTTGGTGACACATGTCAACAATTGATAGGATGAAAAATAATGAAAAAAATTGAAAAAAATTATATTGTACTATTTATAATAAATTTAAAATAATAAATATTATAAATTTAGAAAATAATGTTGTTCAAGTTTTCGGTCCAATTTGTAAGAATAAAAAAAAATTAAATGTTGATTAAACTATCATTAATGACTTCACATTATGTTCTTTATGATTAGGATATTAGTTACAAACTAAACCATATATTTGAAGATTTCTATTAATGTTTCTCAAATAAATAACATGAAACTTCTTTTATTATAAACTATTGATGTGTAGGACAACACAAACATGTTTGGTTAAAAAATGCACCGTGCATGGTTGATGTTGTTAAAGAAAAAATAATTGAACTAATTAATTGAATTTTGAGCACTTGTGCAACAAAACAAATATGAAGAGTAAATCTTGGGTTACACATTTGTAAGTTTGTTCAGTGATTTCAATTGTAATTTCTTGATTTGAACAACATAGTTTCTTGAAACTATTCAACTCCTCATGACAATTAGATTGAAATGGCAAAAACATTTAAATATGGGGATGCAATGGCATGTTTCACACATGCCTTTCGATTTCATGAAGTAAACAAAAAATACATGCATTGCAATTGAAACAAAAACTAAAGTCCTATGAAACATATTAATAGATTGAAATACAAAAGATCTTATTTACGATCACAAAATGTCCTAATCATACATGCACAAGTACATGTCCCCCATGAACAAATGATTAGTCATATAATATTCTAATCATGGATGCTGTCAAAACCCTAGCCTTGGGCTCGCGACCATGAGGAAGCCGGGAGTGAAGGAAAGTGTGAGGGAATGAACCCTCACACTCCCAAAGGAGCTTCCACTTTGGGAGTTGGAGTCCCGATGGACTCTCGATTGTTCAGAAAGTGATTGCAAAGGTCAAAACCCAATGGCTCGAAAAGTTCTTCATACCATTGGAAAGCTATTGAAATGTAGATGCCTAAAATGGGCTCGCATGACCCATTTAAACATTTAAAACACAAGTTATGGCCAAAAGAAAGGCGGGAGTCAAATTGGCAGTTTGATTCCCGACCACTAAAAGTTGAGAATCACCCCAATTTCCTTGCATGCAGGTGACGTGCGACATACCATTGAAAAAATCTCGATGAGGGCTACAACTTTGTTTTAAACCTCATTTCAATCGGAGGTTTGCACACAAAGTTATGGGGCCCTAAAGTCGTAGGAGTCCCAACTTTGGCAATTTCAAGACTTTCACTTGGGAGTCTTGGGACAAAAAGCCATTTAGATGTGGGCCTCGTGGAGAAGCACAGAGTATATTATAAGGGGGAAGGTGGTGGCTTCCCCCAAGTCCGGGCTGTGGTGAGCCTTGTGAGTCTGAGTTTGACCATGACTTATCCTAGCACCAAAAGTGTTCCAATTATACACTAACCACCATGTGTTGGTTTTGTGCAAGTTCCGTGTGAGTAGTTGATGCTTGTCATTCTTTTTAATCTCATCTCGGAGCTCCAGCATGCCCTTCTACCCCTCAAATTGCTACAAGCCAGGGACCATGCCCCGACTCCTTGTTTTTTTGCTGTTTTTAGTTTGGATTGACATTTGAGTCCATTAAGGAGCTTGGGGGTGCGTCACATGGTATTAAAGCTCTGGTAGAGCTCAATCCACTTATCGAAAAATCCTAATGGCACCAAAGAAGACCTGTAAACCAGTCCAAGAGACCATGGTGGAAGAACCCACCTAAGACCTAGATGTCCCATCCAAGGCCATTAGGGAGAAGGATAGTGAGGCAAAAGGAAGGGAAGACCCATGGCTACACATGGGAATTCTTCAAAGAATGCATCAAGTTGGAATTCATTCCAAAGAATTCTGACTACATTTTAAGATGCAAACTTTGTGACCTTGTGAATGCGACAAATGACAACTTGTGCCAATATGTAAGGGCATATTTTGAGTTCATGTTTGAAATTTGACATATGCATGAGTTAGACCATGTGTGTCACTTTGTGATGGGGCTCCCAACTTGGGCCAAATGCAAGCTTGAAGAAAGTTGGCCCGCCTCATTATCCGAAGCCATCATGAAAATGGAAGGCTTTTTGGATGTGGGACGAGGTGAAAAGCTCATGTTCAAGAAGGATAACAAGTTCCCTCACAAGAAGGTGCACCATGAAGGGGAATGGAGCCGAAAGCAAGATACCTCCAACGAGGAAAAGCCCAAAAAATTTCAAGGTTCGGGTTTCAAACCCAAAGGAAATTTCATCAAGAAAGGGGTTCCTTTTGAAGGGGGCTAACCCAAGGGCGGTGCTAGTGGGAATGTCGCAACCCCACTTTGAGGGAAGTGTGAGGTCGCCACTCACACTCCCGAAAATGGGACTTGGGAGTCCTCTAGGACTCATAAAAACTCAGAACTCAATTGCAGGGGGCCAAGCATCTTGCATCGAGGTGTTCTTTATACCGTTAGAAAGGTCTTGAAGTGTAGATGTCCAAAATGACCTCGCATGAGCCATTTGGACATTTGTAGCACAAGTTATAGTTGAAAGAAGGGCCGGGAGTCAAATTGCCAGTTTGACTCCCGACCATTAAAAGTCAGGAATCGACCTAATCCCGGTGTGTGTAGGTGGAGTGCGACACAATGTTGAGAAGCTCTCAAGGAGAGCTACAAGTTTGCTTTAGACCTCATCCCAATCGGAGGTTGGAGCGAGAAGTTACGAATGCTCAAAGTTCTGAGAGTTCAAACCGGGACAATTTCGGGATTTCACTTTGGGAGTCTTGGGAAAAAGTGTCATTCGGATGCAAGTGCGGCAGAGAGGCATAGAGAATACTATATGGGGGAAGGTGGTGGCTTCCCCTGAGTCTGGGTTGTGGTGAATCAAGTGAGTCCAAGGTTGCTCGTGGCTTGTCCCAACACCGAACGTGTTCTGAATATGAACTAACCAACTTGTTGGTTGGTTTTGAATGCAGGACCGAGTAATTAAATAGTTTGTCCCTCTTCCTAGTCTTATTCTAGAGCTTTCAGCACACCCCTCTCACCCTCTTTAGTGCTGGAAGCTGGGAGCGGCACCAAGTTCCAGCTACTTCCGTTCTTTAACATAGTTGGACTCCTTTTGGGTCTAACAAGGAACTTGGGGGTACATCAGGGGAGCCCAAGGAGCATGTTTCAATTGTAATGAAGTGGGGCATTACTCCAAAGATTGCCCCAAACCCAAACCAAGGAATGGGGGTTCTAAGGTAATTGCCCTCACCGCCAACCTAGCCCAAGGTGAATGTAAATGCCTCATTTTCTTGAAAGGGAAGGTTTCTAAGTAGGATGTGTTATGTCTTTTGGACACAGGGGCTTCCCATAACTTCATAATTCAAGAAAGTGTCGAAAGAATGGAGTTCCAGTTGGAGGAGCTCAAGGCACCCATTGAGGTGCACTTTGCAGATGGGGTTCCCCATCCCATCACATGGCAAGCGAAAGATGTGCCTTTTCAGAATTGGAAAGGAAAGGTGGATTTGTTGGTTTCCACCTTAGGGGGGATGGATTGCATTTTGGGAATGGAATTCATCACTCGTAATAACGTGCTCATAAAAGGGCATAATAGGTTAGTTAGAATCCCATCCAAAAATAGGATCGTGTGGGTGAAGGCACACGAAGTGCCTAGTGTGGGTGGATCAACCATCCACTTGATGTTGGAAAGGGAATGCATGGGAGGTTATGGCATGTTGTGTGTGATGCGGGTGTTAGATGAGTTTGAGCCAAAGGAAGCTACTAACTTGGTAAGCTTTTCCTAGTGCCTTAAACGAGTATTGGATGAATTCCCGGATGTGATGCTCGAAGAGTTGCTCGTCGAATTGCCCCCAAGAAGACGAGTTGATTATGTAATCGAAATGATGTTGGGAGTGGCACCTCTTGCCAAGGCCCCATATCGAATGAGTCATGAGGAGTTAAAGGAACTTAAGGTTCAACTTGAGGAATTCCTCGCAAAAGGATACATCAAGCCTAACAAGTCACCATATGGGGCACTCATCTTCTTTGTTCACAAAAAGGATGGGACGTTGAGGATGTGTGTGGATTATAGAGCCCTTAACAAGGTGACAGTGAAAAATCAATACCCATTGCCTCGGATTGATGACTTGTTTGATTGACTCTCGGAAACTAAAGTGTTTAGTAAGATTGACATGCACTCCGGGTACTACCAAATTCGAATCGCAAAAGGGGATGAAGAAAAAACCGCTTGTCGCACAAGGTATGGCTCATACGAATTCTTGGTGATGCCTTTTGGATTCACCAATGCACTCGCCACATTTTGCACTCTCATGAATGACATTTTCTAGGAGTGGTTTGATGACTTTGTGGTCGTATACATAGATGACATTTTGGTCTATAGCCACTCTATGGAAGAGCATGTGGAGCATCTCTGAAAGGTGTTTCAAAGGTTGAGAGAAAACAAATTGTATGCCAAGTTTGAGAAATGCGAATTTGGGGTGATGGAAGTGGACTTCCTTGGACATAGGATCACCCAAGAAGGCTTGAAAATGGATGACCATAAGTTGAAAACAATTTTGGATTAGGAACCACCTAGGTTGGTTCTGGCCTTAAATTCCTTTTTAGGATTGGCCTCTTATTATCGCAAGTTCATTAAGAACTTTGCAAAGATAGCCACACCTTTGACCAACCTCTTGAAGAAGTCATCCAGAACTTACAAATGGGATGAAGCATGCAATGAGGCCTTTGAACCTTGAAAGGCATTTTGGTGAAAGTGCCGGTGTTGAAGTTACCCGACTTTGACAAAGATTTTGAGATCCACTCCGATGCCTCTAACTTTGCGATGAGAGGAGTCCTAGTGCAAGATGGAAGGCTAGTGGCATTTGAAAGCAAGAAGTTGAATGAGACGGAACGAAGGTGGCCAACACATGAGAAGGAAATGTGGGCCGTGATACATTATCTCAAGACTTGGGGCCATTATATAGGCTCCAAGGATGTGGTGGTGTGGACCGACAATGTCACCTTGAAAGATTTTGCCATTCAACCAAAGTTGTCATCAAAACAAGTGAGATGGCAAGACACATTGGCCTTGTTCAATGTGGACATTTGACATAAGCCCGAGAAGGAAAACGTGATGCCCAATGCGCTAAGTCGAAAACACCAGCTTAAGGTGGTGTACGTGGGGGAAACAAAGCTTCAAAAGGAAGTTCAACTAATGAACTGCCATGATGGGTTAGCCAAGGAAATAAAGCAAAACATTCAAAAGGGAATCAAATCACACTTCCACTTGCGAGATGGACTGTTGTGGTATAAGCAAAATCGGCTCTATGTTCCAGAAGGGAGGCTCAATGATGTGCTCTTGAAGGAGTGCCATGATGGGCCACTTGCGGGCCATGGTGGTGCAAGGCGCACCACAACATTCCTCAAGAAGTCCTACTATTGGCCAAATTTGAAAGAGGATGCAGAGGAATATGTGAAGACTTGATTAACTTGCCAACAAAATCAAACACTTAATAAGAAACAAACAGGATTGTTGCAACCATTATCGATTCCTGAAAGGTCGTGGGAAAATGTGTCCATGGATTTCATGGTGAATTTGCCACCATTAAGGGGATTTGATGCGATCATGGTAGTGGTTGATCGATTTAGCAAGATGGCACATTTCATTCTCACCAAAGAAACCGCCATGGCCCACGAAACGGGAAGGTTGTTCTTCACGCACATGTTCAAGCATCATGGCCTCCCAAAGGACATTGTGTCGAATCGAGATTCAAAGTTCACAGGAAAGTTTTGGTAAGCTTTGCGGAAGCACATGGGGTCGAAGCTCAAGATGAGCACCTCGTTTCGACCCCAAACAGATGGACAAATCGAGAGAGTGAACTTGGTCATCCAACAATTCCTAAAGAATTATGTGGTGGCAGATCAATAAGATTGGGTGGACCATTTGGAGTTGGCCGAGTTTTGCTACAACAACTTAGAACATTCGACAATAGGTTCCACCCCTTTTCGAATGGTGATGGGCAAATCACCAATTGTGCCTATAACTTGGGCTGCACTTGGGCAACCCCCAAGTGATGCAAGTGAAGAAGTGTCGATGGTCACACAATTTGATGAAGAGAGGCGGCGCTTGTCCACAAAATCCTTTTATCATTTGTGTGCCTTTTTGTGGAGGTCTACACACAAAGTTGTAGCCTTCGTCGAGAGTTTTCCAACGGTATGTCGCACGCCACTTGCACGCAAGGAAATTGGGGCGATTCTTGATTTTTAGTGGTCGGGAGTCAAACTGCCAATTTGACTCTTGGCCTTTTTTTTGGCCATAGCTTATGTTTTAGAATCCAAATGGGTCATGCGAACCCATTTTAGGCATCTACATTTCAATAGCTTTCCAATGGTATGAAAAACTCCTCGAGCCATTGGGTTTTGACCTTTGCAATCACTCTTTGAACATTTGGGAGTCCACCGGGACTCCTACTCCCAAAATGGAAGCTCCTTTGGGAGTGTGAGGGTTCATTCTCTCACACTTTCCTTCACTTCCGGCTTCCCTTTTAGCCTGCAACCTTGCAAGCCCTTGCCTTAATCGCGAGCCCAAGGCTAGGGTTGCGACATATGCTATCATGTTTTGACATAATGAAAGCAAACTTTGGGCATAAGACAAATTAAATAAGGTGGATGGAACTTTATGCACTAAGTGGGAAGTGTGTGAGAAGGATGGGGTGAAAACTGCCAAGACCCTTTCAATTACACTTTGAAAATGAAAGTTGAGACTTTGTCAAAGTTTCAACTATTTAGAATGAGGTTTGAATGTTCAAAACATGTTGAAATTGCTTAACCTTTATATAATTGAAAATACCCAAATGAAAATTAGAAGATAGTGGGCTTGCAGTGTTAAAAAAAACTTTATCCTAATAGTTATGATTTTTTGAAAGGTAATGACCAAAAATGTCAAGAAGAATTTCATCCATTCAAAATGGGATTTGGAACAACAAATCATGTCTAATTGAAGAGTTTCACAAAATGTTGGAAATTTTTGATGGTTATAAGATAAGGGCATCCAATGTTTGAAACAAATATCTTTTTTAATGGTGATGATGCCTAAAAGTTGCAAGATAGCAATGTGTTCCAATGATGGGAGGATTTGAGAATTTTGAAAAAACATCATTTGGATGTAGCCCCATGGGACACAAGAAGTATGATGAAATTGAGTTTTCCCATTCAAAGATGAAAGAAATCTTCGGTTTGGTGGTGAACGAGAGCCTTGATTTAATTGTTACACAACTTTGGCAAACTTGTAACATGAGATGCAATCGAGGGTTCATGAAATGAAATTTTAAGGTTTATGAAATGAGGAATTTGAGAATTTTGAAAAAATACCATTTGCATGTAGCCCCGTGGGGACATAAGAAATATATTAGGTAGTGTTTCCTATAACATTTTGGGTCAAAGTTGAGTCTGTGTAAATATGTGTTAAATTTATGATCTAGTTTTGGCTTAAAGTTGCATTAATCACTATTTTAATTTCTTTGTGGAGTTGGTATGATTGAGAGTTGCATGTGAAGCATGTTTCTCCATCCTATCATTCATCTTAAAGCTCTTGCATTTGGTGTATTAGAAATGAAGAGCTAAGGAGTATGCACTAGGTTTATAGAATTCCAATGTTGTAGAATCAAAAGTTTATCACCAATACACTTAATAAGTCTACAAGGGTATGTCACAAGGTCTAGCAGTAATGGAGCTCCAATCTAATGCTGAAATTGATTTCAAAATGAAGATGAGGAAAAGGGTAAACATGTTTATAAATCATAGAAACTCTGCTATTAATTTGTAATGTTAACCGAAGCTTTGCTATAAAGGGTAGTTGTTCCTTTGCAAAGCAAGTGAACATTTTTTTTTTGTGAAAAATTCCCCATTTTGCAAAGGATCATTTTGTTTGTTTTTGAAACCTTCCATATTTTTAATAGGTCTATGGTATCTTTATGGTGTAATGGCCTCAAATCGGACATTTTTACAATAAGGGCTTTCCTGAAGTGCACATAAGGTCCTCCACTTTGCCTTGGGTGGGCCCTTATGGGAATCTCCCAATCCTCCGATGTTAACTTACACAATAGATTTGATGAAGACATTTAATGATGATAATGATTTCAAAATGAAGATGATGAAAAAATAAGCATGCTTCGAAGCCAACAAATTGGATGAAAAAAATGAATGATGACAATGATTTCAAAATGAAGACGATGAAAAAGGTAAGTTTGTTTCCAAAAAAATATTGGATGAAAAAATATAATGATGGAATTAATTTCAAAATCAAGATGATGGAGAAGGCAAGCATGTTTCCAAGCGAAAAAAAAAAGAGGGGGCGAAGAAGGAAAAAAACAGGATGAAAGTGAAGATGAAGGTTGTAAACATGTTGCCCAGCAAATTTTTTTGGGTGAAAGTGAAAATGATTAAAAATGAAGAGGATGAAAGAGTTTTAAAGCATAAGAATTGGATGAAGAAATTGGATGAAAGTAAAGATGATGTCAAGATGAAGAAGAATGAAAGCATGTTTGGAAGCAAAAGCATATTGGATGAAGAAAAGTGGATGAAAGCGAAGATGAGAAGAACTAGAGCATGTACTAGTTAGAGAAGAAGAAAATTCATCCACTAAATTTCATCACCAAAATTGCCTCATTTTGGTTTTGTTTGTTTTCTTCGTAGTGTCGGTGTCCTTCGTTTTCCGTGGTGGGAGGATTCTTCCGCGCGCCTTTGCGACCGCGGCATCTTTCTTTCTCGTCGCCCACTCGTCCTCGGTAAGGACCTTCCTGGAAACGCTAGACTTTGCGGTTTTTTTCTTCTTCTTCTTCTTCTGCACACGATTTCTCTTGGACTCTTGTGGGATGTCCGGCGCCTTCATAAGACGCACGCACGCTCGATGCTGCTCAGTGTAGACAGCAAGCAAGTCTTGTGAGTTGGGAAGAAAGGTGGCTCATGGGTTTGCACAACTAGTAGCAGCTCGCTCGCTCGCTCATCTTTGGGGTTCTAGAGTTCAAAGGCTACTATTGACCGTGTTCCAGAACTGTCGGTACTCAACAGACCTCTTGCGTCCTGTCCAGTTTTTTGAGGAAGATTTTGTTGGGTTGCTGAGTTTCTTGAGGAAAGGGTTTTGTGATTGATTGCTTGACCGATTGAGAGTGATCGTAAACTTGGTTGTTGAGTTGAGGTTTTGTCATAAATTTGGGTAGTTTGGAGTTTCTGTGCTACTGCGGTCATCTTCGTGCAAGAGACGGAGCCTTGGGAGAGTGCAAGTTCGGAGACTTTGTTTGCAGGAGTTGTTATTTTGGAGGAGGAGGAGGAGGCGGAAGAGAACTGTGACAATGGATCGTGCGGAGTCTGCTTCTGGAGGAGGAGGAGCGAGAGTGGTGGTGGGACTGGATTTCGGCACCACGTACTCTGGTTATGCTTTCGCACACAAATCCAAGCCCAAGGACATCTTCACATTCTACGACTGGGCAAAA
>Ga0209611_10006421_pt1 | contig 19262 bp, 18 predicted proteins | sample S1TSphgellanicum_3_FD_187693 | JGI IMG/M metagenome (GOLD analysis project Ga0209611, IMG submission 187693) | Host-associated microbial communities from peat moss isolated from Minnesota, USA - S1T2_Fc - Sphagnum magellanicum MG (SPAdes) (version 2) | ecosystem: Host-associated > Plants > Peat... | reverse complement strand
TTTTTGGATGTAGATTCACACGAGCTAAACTAGTCCCTCTTCCTAGTCTAATCCCTGGGCTCCCAACTCGACCCTCTACCCCTTTTTAGAGTTGGAAGCCGGGAGCGTGCTACCAAGTCTCAACTTTTCGCAACTTGACTTTGTGAAACCCTCAAGTGGGTTTCATCCCGTGACTTGGGAGCGCGTCACCAAAGGTGTTCCAGAAAGTGAACTAACTAACTTGTTGGTTGGTTTAATGCAAGTTCGAGTAAGTGAATAGCTTGTCACTCCTCCTAGTCCCATCCTAGAGCTTTAGCACGCCCTTCTACCCCTTCTAGTGCTAAAAGCTGGAAACGTGCCCCAAGTTCCTCACAATTTCGTTGTGTGAGTAATTTAAATCCATCTTGGGTCTAACTAAGGACTTGGGAGCGCGTCATATTGCAAAAGACTTTAGAAGTTTTCATCTTATTATTGTAGGTGAGGTCTTTTTTCGACTTATTAGTTGTTAAATTATCTTTCAACTTTCGAAACCATTTCAAGAGCACCTATCCCCCCATCAGTTCGAAGTATCAACCCCTAGAGGTTGTGAAACCATCATTTTTAACATTAAAGCCTTCTTCGATTTACACCTTAATTGGATCATGACGCAATTTGATGTCAAAAATATTTTTAATAACATTTCTCAAACTATTTTTTTAGATAGCTTTGAAATGCCAAGGGTTTTTTGGTGAACATTGTTATTTTTACCAAATTGTTTCATGGTGTTCATTCATGTTTTTAATACCAACATGGGCAACATGAGGAAAGGCCACCATTATTGAATCATTTTCAAGCACAAGGCAAGGTGACCCCCTAGAAGGTCTTTTGTTTACTTGGCCCATTATTGAACACTTAAAGACCATTGCACATGCCCCCAACTATGTCTTTCCATCTCTAACAAAAAATACTCACATCATGGGCCCTATGAACAAAATTATTTTTGTTTTTGACCACCTTTTGACCCAATTAACATGAGTTGGGCTTTAAGTCTAAATGTCAAAGTGTAAGTTTTAGAGTCCTTCAAAGATTTTTTCAAGCATAGAGATTCTTCAAGGTTGCACTTTGGTCATAATGGCTTATACATTTTGGGTGTGCCAATGGGTTTTCAAAACTTTGTCACCCATATTTTGAATGAAGTTTTATTTTAGGATGTGGCGTGTATTGATGATCTTCTTTTCTTGGGAAATTCATAAGTTGCTTTGGGCATTTTGTCCTCATGTGTCGTTCATTGACCTTATTATCTCATTCAAATAATACCCCTTCTGTTTTTCCTATATTGTTTTGGCGGGTTTTAATAGGAAAATTATGCATGTATGTGGGGACATTATGGGAGTTTAGGTCATGGAAGTCTATTTAGGCCCCGTAGTAGGGTGTTTGGCCCAACTACCAATCTTTACTGATGGTATAAACCTTTTTTCTACGAAGGATTATGCCCCATTTTGTTTTTTAAAAGAGTTGGGTTTTAATGGCTTTGTATTTGTGTTCCAGGTTTCATATCTTCAATAGACCCATTTTGAAATATTATGTTTTGCAAGTTGAAAGGGGCCCACACTTCCTTTAGTCATGTCTTTGTGTAACTTGGGATAGCCTTCCTCCCATAGCTAAAGAAATGTACCCTTCTTTTGAAAATTTAACAATTACGAACACCCCAAGTTTATAAGCATCTTTGATGGACATACATCACAACATATCCTTTAGGTCTATTTTGGAAGATAATTCCATTTCCTCAACTTTTAAAATTCACATTTGCTCTTGTTCAAGCAAGGGACATGGGGCTATGGTTGATTGTTAGGCGATCTATTCATTTGTTGTGTATAGCACATTCTACTTTCATGTCAATGTTGTGTTTCCATCTTGGTTTGATTCAACCCTCGACTTATAGTTTTCTCATGTGTGAATGTGGACATGGGTTAGATGCATTTGGCATGCATTTAACACATTGTTTATTTGGAGGTTAACAAACAACCACACATGATGCCATTAGAAATGTCATGTACACCTTCAGCTGAGAGAGTAGGCACAATGTATGGGAAAAGGGTGGTACACATTTATGTCAAAAGTTTCATTATGAGCTAATTTGTACATGACTCGTGAGGACCAAGTATTTGTTACCAATATGGTGGTTATTAATTTGACACAGAATACGGTGGTTATGAATGTCATTAGTTAACCAACAAGTGTAGTTGTGGAACTTAATGTCATTATTAATATATGCATGTATAAAAGGCTTCTTGAAGGGCACCACTTTACTCCTTTGGCCATGGAGGTGCATGGTGCACTTGGGTGTGATATGGATCATTTCATCAAGGAGTGTGTTTGTCTTTTTCACGATAGATGATCGAAAATCATTTGTCCTATCTTTTAACATTCAATTTTTTAGGTAGTGTGTTAATATTGATTTTCAATGTGCTTTATTTTTTGCTATAAAGAAGAAAATTGCTTTGGTGGGAGATGCTTGTCTAAACCTTTTATTACTTTTAGATTTCATGATTTACATGCAAGTGCCATTAAGGGGGTTGTGGGTGAAATAACTTCTTACCATAAGAAGGACAAGTTTTCTCCCTTTTCTGGTTCCTACAAGTTGAACGTCTTTTGGCCTTTCTTTGGCCTTCCTTTTTGTTTTCCGTGTGATGGTTCCAACCATTAGTTTTTTATTGGAATTTTTTGCCCAATTTTTATTTTAATGAAAAATTGACCTATATAAGTTACATCACATAAACCAATCATTATTAGAATGTAGCCTATGCCATTGACCCAAATGTGAACTAGTTACCCAACTAACTTTTCCTTCAAAAATCATCTTATGGTAATTTAATTGAATTTTCATTGACAAAAAATATTTAAAATTCAATACCTCCCGTCCCTTAGGTCTATTTTTTTTTCAAATTACCTTCATTAAGTCTTACTCACTCCGGGCTTCCAACAACACCAAGAGCATGCCCAAATTCTTTTATAATTGATTTAAATGAATTTTAAATGAAAATTTTGTTCAATATGCAATGTTTTTTTAACCATATGTCAAAACATTACAAAACCAAGTCATCAAGGGCTTTCCAACAATATCAAGAGCATAGCACAAGGCACCATGGTTTGGGAGATCTCAATGTGACTAACAAAACAAAGAAACTACCTTCGTAAATAGATATATTGGCTAATCAAGAGCAATCATTTTTTTAATGTACAAGCTCTTGTAAACATCACTACCATGAGCAAACATAGTGTCAAAATAACAATTTCACACCAATGTCTTTTTTAAGAATTTTTGTTTGTAGCCAAAGTGACTATCATTGATAGGAAAATGTAGAAAAAGTGGTGATCATCTTTAGTAAAATTTAGCCAAATCTAGCTATAAACCAAATATGAAAAATAAATCCTTAATCATCTTTCAATATTTTTGCTACACATTGAAAACCAAGTATAGAAATGTGTCAATTTTTATTTCATTTTTTTCTCACTTCTGGTGATTGGAAAACTCCAAAGTCACTTGAATTTAAAATTTAGAATTTCAATTTTGGCGAAATTTCGCCAATTAAAAAAGAAGAAGGCTGTTTCACACTATTTGACTGCTAAACTTCATCCGAAATTGGGGTTACAGGTCGGTGTACTCAAGGTGTGGGTAGAGATGCTCTAAGTAGTAATAAATAGGTTGAAGAGGGCTCCTGTAAGTGCACGCTCTTATGCAAGTGCACGGTCTTGTAAGTGGGCTCTTGTAAGTGCGCACTTGCAAGTACAGGTAACTGCAAGTGTGCGCACTTTCATGCAAGTGCGGGTAAGTGCAAGTGTGTGCAATTGAAAACTTAGTTACATGTTAAAACTCAGCTCGGAAGCTACTCATGTCTCCCTTCCCTTCCAAAGAATAGTACTGCATTAGACCACTTTGCATGAAAAACTCATGAAAAACTCGTGGGTTGTGGGTCTTGACAAGTCAGGAGTCTACATCATTGTCTATGCAGTGGAGCACAAAGAAGAATTTTCTCTTTATGCTTAAGGTAAGCACCGTTGCCCCCTACAAAAATTTCTTCCCTGGGGCACATATATAAGAATTTGTGTGCATAGCCGCACCCCCATCAAAATTAGGGCTGACCTCAAGACTTTTTTTTTTCATTAGAAAAATAAGTGCTAATTTTTTTTCCCCATTTTCCCAAGTTGAGTCTTAAATCTTCGCCTTGGTTGAAGGTCATTTTTCAGGACCTGATTATTATGCACCTTGTCTGAGGTCAACAAATATTAGGGTTTGGGGAACTCTATGATTCACATAATCAGTTCATGTACATGGAAAAGCCTCTTTTTTTATTTCTCTTTGTATTTTGGGGGATCTCCCCAAGCAGAAGGTCTCTAGGGAGTTATGTGGTTGGGGGAGATCCTGCTATATTTCTATGTTCCCATGGAAAGAATTTTTGATAGGACAGATGAGGAAAATTCAAAAACACAAGGAGGAAAGGGACAGATCAGGAAAATTCAAAAAAACAAGAAGGAAAGAATGGAGGAAAGAAAAAGAGAAGAATTTTACATACATGGAGGTTCCACTTTTATATTTCCAATGGTCGGGGATGCCCTTGGGCTACTGCTCTAGTGCAATCCTCCCTCAGGAGAACCCACTCCTATGGGAACCTCCCCTACAACATAATTCGTTTATAAGATGGGCATTATTGGGTTTAGGGTTTTAGGTGGGTTTGTGGTGCACTCTTTTGTTATATTTTGCAGAAAGTCATTAATCAATGTTCAAATATTAGGTTAACTTCTTATGTACATTGTGCACTCAACATTTTTATCAAATTGTGATTTTTTCATCAACAATAATACAAAATTTCAAACCTTTTAAAAGTAAGCAATTCACAACTAATTTTTTAAAAAAGAATCAAGTCCAAGTATCATTTTGCTCATCTGTTGAATTTAGCAAATTACCTATAACTTGGAACATTAATGAAATTTGATCAAAATTTAAAACCATGCATATAAACTAATTATTGATTTTTAATGTTCAATAATTAATGGAAAATTAAATTACGCATTAATTAGTATAGTCCAATATCATGTAATTGAAAAGCTAACAAAGATAGTTATGAAGCAATGTAAGAAGTTCAATTGATCCCAAACCCAAAACTGGGTGTTGGATTTATAAAAAAATATTTTCATAATCTTATTTAGTCAACTATTATGTATCCATGGTAGGCTAAGTAAATATTTGAGCTTTTATAAAGACCTGGAAATTTCAAATTATTTTTCTTGTCAAAGGGAATTCAATGCAAATGGAAACATGTCAACAAATGGAACTCTAAAATAATTTCAGTTGTTACCTTGTCAGAAAATCTTGAGTTGTCCTCTTTTGAGCAAGTGCGTATCATGCCAAGGCCTGTGTGGGCTGCTTCCTGACAAAGTATAGAGACAAACCCTAAACCCTACGAAAGCTAAGAATTGTACAAGTAAATATAATCACATTTCTGCTGGCACTTCCTATTTGCGTAACAATGTTGATGGAACTTCCTCTTTGATGTTTTCCTGTGTATTTGTCAACTTGGTAATGAGGGCACTCAATAAAGAGAATAATTTAAATTTAAATTATTAGTTAATTAGTAATAATAATAATAATAATATTATCTTTCCAGTTTCCTTGAACCCACATATTCGTAAGGAAAACTGACACAAATATCAAATTTTTGATTACCTCATGGGATTGTGTGACCACTGGTCGCATCAGTGTACCTTGCATGGGTAAACCTGTTATGATCAGTGTTGGTCGGATATTGATTTTTTTTTTCAAAACCCAATTGGGTAGGGTTTTAAAAGAAAAAGAAAAGAAGAGAGAGGTTCTATGTCACACGGTTATCAAATAACTGAAATTTGAAAATTAGTGCGCACACTTTGTGCTGATTTTGCATATCTAAAACAGTACAATACCTGATACCCAATTTGACCGGGTATAATGTTTGCCAATAGGTCTACTATGTATAAGAGTTGATTTTTGAATATCCGACCCAAAACCTCTTAATACTCACCCATTATGGAAAGGGTGTAGCATTAGCTGACACATTGGCTTCAGTAGAAAAATTGTCTTTTGCAATTTATCTCAGGCAACTAAAAATGTCATATGTTACTGAAAAATCGTTATATACAACATTTTCATTTTAATTACATCAAAAAAAGTTGCAAATAAAACATTCTTCTAAAATTTGTGAACTAAACAAAACACAAACTACAGGAACCAAAATTTTCCTCACAACAACAATTTGCAAGTTTGATTTTTTTTCTCTCGACGAATTATCCATGAGGGTTTTAGAGTTTAAAGATAGCTGACCTTACTAAAACACATGTCGTCACACCGAAATATTGGTAGTGTATCAAAAATTTCAAAATTATACTAGACCAACTGGGTCTTGGTGGGTATCTACAAATATTAATTGTAGGGAGGTAGAATCTATAATCAATTCTCAACTAACTTATTATCAAGCAAGCATTTCCAACTCTCTCTATCTTGGACCCGACCAATTACCCAGGACATTTGTCAATGTCCGGCCAACACTAATTATCACATACTTATGGATGAATTTCATCCACAAATCAATCCACATAACCTTGTACTAACAATCCACATGCAACTATTGAGTTACAAAGTAAACTAAAACTTTGCTGCAATGATGTTCATTACAATCACTTGTGTTATAGTCACAGAATATGGTTAAATTGAAATTACAATTTAATGGTAAAAATTGTCCATTGTCCACATTAGAGAAAACTTAGGCCCAACTTACAATTTCAACTACCTACTCAGCCAGTTGGGTGCAAGGGGAGTAATGATGGGTGCAAGGGGAGTAAATGATGGGGTGAGGGGGAACTAGGTAAGGGTCTAGTTGCTTTGAGGTAAAAGTAATAGCCTTAATTCAATTAAGACCTTTTGAGCTTTTATATGCATTGTCATCGTTAAGCCCTTGATGCCATACCAAGCAACCCAAATGGCCAATTTCAAAGTGGTATCATATTATTATACATGATGATTATCACCATTCACACCCCCTAGTATCGCAAAATGTTAATAAGCTAATTAAAGGAGTGATTGCAATGTTCTACTATACTTAATGTTATTAGTTTTGTCGACAAATTCCTTGCCATATATATATACATTGGTTTTCTTGTTGAGCACTACAACAAGGAAGCAGGGAAATGGAAAAAGAAAAGAGATCAACTTCTTTTTCTATTACATATGAATTTTATAATAAAAATTGCTGAAAATAAAAATTCGAAATTCAATTACCAAAAGTCAATGGTGGGAATGGGAGGAGGGGTCCAAATTCCATAAGCAGTGGGAGTCCAGCAAGATATAACTAACCTCATCACTACTGCTTGACTTTCTAACCCAATCATCAAACTCCTTACACTCTAGACTTATTGGTAAAGTCGTACTGTCTTCACCCTGTCTTTGGGCCTCATTTCACCACCTATCCCCTCTTTCCTTGGTATGCGCAAAGTAAGGAAATTTTATAAAATCTAAGAACGAAATTCAGAAACCCAGAATTTAATGCACAAGGTCGGAGAGAGTAATTTATGTAGTTTACAGGCAGGAGCAGTGAAAATATATGTAGCAGCAGTGGAGGCACTCAGGAAAAAGGAAAGACAAGATGAAACTGAGTTGACCATCAAAATTAATGGTTGTTCTCAGTTTCAACCCCCCTTGAATGGTAATGTACTTTTTTTTGCAGGCTTTTTTTTATAATATCACCCGTATATGACCAAACTCAAGGTTCTGGTGCTGTGTTTTCCTTACTTTACGGATAACGCTACTCTTTCATTAAAATACTTTTTCAAAGAACAGAGAAAGAAGAAAGACTGGGATGATTAACACCCGCTTATGAATTTTATGAAGTTGAAATGTGCAAAAAGTAGGCAGAAATCTAAAATGATGATCAAAAGTTTGTGCTTCATATCCGGTTCCCACAAGTGTTGGGCAATTCACACTATTTTATTTATTTATATTTATTTTTGGGTGAGAACCAGTCAATTCTGGTTTTTATACAAAGTTATGAGAACTAGATTGATTTTATTTTATTTTATTTCTTTTTGGGCTCATGAGAATCGGCCAGGATATCAGGATTTGTATTTTTTCATACTCAATTGGTACCCAAGCGTAACAACTCTCACAAATGCAATAACAATTATCTTTCACATTCAATTCTCATAATCCAAATATCGAATTTTCATTTATTAAAAAAAAATTCACACTTGAAAAAGTAAAAGTATATTATCATTTGATGAAAAAGTTGACAACAATCTTTTAATTCAAAATTTATATTTGCATAACTCATCTTTTTCAAAAGCTTTTTCAAACTTTTCTAATTCTTTTTAAAATTTTGGTTCAATCTCAATTAATGCTACCAAGTTAAAAGGAGACTTGCATTCAACTATAAAGTCATTTAGTCATTTTTTGCTCACAATTTTTATTTATTTAAGGTATCTAATTGTAAAATGACTTGTCTTTACATTAAGAAATTTCAATTAGAAAAAAAATCTTTTATTTCAATCTATGATTTCACAATTCCTAAGAAATGATGAATAAGAAATTCACTAGTAAGAACATAATTTCATGTTTTGCCCACCATTGAAAATAAGATTTCAAGTGCATAGGATATAAAGGTTTTTTATCATATTCCTTAACAATGGCCTTCCCTTGTTCCAAGCCAATAATTGAAGCCATTAGATGAATATTCTTAAATCTAAATTTGGGATCCAACATCAAGAAAAATATATTATGAGATTTTGTTTTTCATATTTCCTTAAAAAGGAGAAAACAAAATCCAAAATCTTAAAAACTTCCTTTTTTGATGTTGGAAGCCAAACATGCAAACTCAAGAACAACACTTGCATCTTCATTCATTAGGTTATCAAAAAAAAAAATTAATTTCAATTTTAAACTCAAAATTTGATGCATCAATTAACAACCAATGACTTGTAAGCTAGTTTAGAACATAAGTGAACTCAACAAGGCCAAGGCAATCAACAATAATTTAAAAAATGTGCCATATAAGAAAAGGTGGCATTTTTTAAAATCATCCTCACAACATTCTACTTGTTGCAACAAAGTAATAGTTTATTTGAACCGCTAAGCTTCTTGAAAAATGAGAATTTTATTAACAAATCTGCAAAGATAAATAAATATGTTTGCATTAACTTAAAAAAGAAATGCAAATAAAAAGGAGTTGCAATAAACATTTTTCAATAAAAAATATATACACACCTTGCCTTCATTAGGATATTCAATTTCTTTGCAGGTAGACTAAAGAATTCACACATGCCTCATTCCACTCTTGTCTTCTTTTCCTTGATTTCTTGAGCCAAGTGACACATTTTTTAAAACCCCATTGTGCAAGCTTGATAAGTACATATTTTAAACTCTCAACAAAGCTTTGTAGAATGATGCATATGCATGAGTGCAACATGTTCTATTTTATTTTTCTGAATTTTATCTTTTGACTATAATATATCTTTGTTTTCAATAGGCTTCAATTCACCTATTTGTCTACAGAGATGTGATTCCTTTTTGTAGACACTAGAAATGTTTTCTTCCATAATTCCACATATAAATTTGACAAAAAATTGCAACAAACTTCACACAAATTACTATGAGGTTTATAACACAAGTTTGTCCCATAATACATGTGCATTTTGTAGGTTCAATTTGTGCAATTATGTTACATTAATGATGTTATCAAATTCCAGTCACGGGTATTCCCAATTATAGGATTTTCAGATAACAAACCCTGAAAAATGCCCCAAACCACATACCTAGTTATCAAAATACCCAATACCTAATGCTTCAAATGTCTTTTGAATGCAGAAATTTCCAAAATAGATCTTTCAATCAAGAGGGCATCATACTTTAGAAATTTTTTCTAGTGTTGAATTCTCACTATCTTATCAATCTTTGGAATTTAACATATTTTTTCAGCTAAAAAATTCACCAGTTTGTGAAATCAAGAAAGCTGAAAAGATAAAAACACTACACATCATTTGACTTCATCAGGGCCCCAGCAAAAGTCATTTAAAATAGGTACTGCACCAGCAACATGTGCAAGCAATGAGTTCCAATTAGCAAACTCATGAACCTAACCTCACTTTTGAGCATTGAGTGTCTGGCACGAACCATCATCTAGTGAAGAGGACCCTGATTGAAAGTGGGCACCAGCTTGATTATGAACTGCAAAGAACCAATCCTATTTCCCGAGTGTATTTTTGGGGTTGCTTCTGAGCCAGAAGATTTCAAATGCTCCTTTCACACATGCCAGGCTGTCACTGGTCCATTCCGCAAAGTGGAAGAACCCACAAGGCTGTCACTGGTCTGTCACTGGTCGCTTCCAAATTTTGGAAGGGACCAAAACTTAATCCTTCTTTAAGGAGATAGGATTGGTTCTTTATGGCCTCGGTAGGCATCAAACAATCATAAAGGAGAAACCCTAAACCCTAAAGGAGAAGCCTTCTCCTAGAGTAACCCAGTTCCTTGCAACATGGAACAGAACAAGGCTGCCACAATTCATTTATCATTCTACTCATCATTCTTCTACATACCTACCTCATAGTCTAAGTAGTAGTACTAGTTCTGTAAATGCTTCATTCTATATTCGACACTATGAAGCAAGCTCCTTGTTAGTTAGATTAGAGCAGCTTGGGTTGCTGCAAAAGAAAAGGGGCCAAAACTTCACTTTTTGGATGAGTACTCCAGCATTTTAGATGAATAAGATTGTTCATCAAAGTGCTGTCAAATGGTGTGGCTTTGCCTAGCCCTCCGCCATGAGACATTTATGTTTTTGGTTCGATGCTCAGTGTTAAAATCAACAAGTTGATTGTGTTGATTGTTGCTTATTTGTTGGCCATCATGATTGGTCCATGTGTCACTTTTATTATTAACTTAAAAATTAGATTGTTGATTATAGTGTTTATGGGTTGGGAACTAGGGTCAAACACTTATGTTAACATATGAAAATTATATTTAATGATTATATTTAAGTGGTTTTCAGTGGAATTGTTGGAGCTACTCTTAAGGAGGTCAGTTGCTATGTTGTTGTGCTCATGACTCTTCAGAAAGGTACATTCACACCCCCTATTATCATATTCACTATAGAGTGTTAATTGGGTTTAAGGTTTATGAGTCTTTTTTGGACAGACTCACATTGTGCCATGGAAAAACTGAGATTGGATTACACAACTGAACTTTTTACAGTCACATTTATATTGTTGTCATGTTTCTTTTTTTAATATTTACACAAGAGTAGTGTAAATGTTTGTCAAATACACTTACACAACCCTGTGTAAATATTTTGGGAGTGTATAAGGCCCAATTTATACTAGGAGTCAAGGTCAAGGTTGAACTCAAATGAAGCATTCCAATTGGTGCAATCAGAAAAAATTAAAATTAAAATTAGTTTACCCTTTATGGCCCTGACTTGGCTGGCAGAAAAAGGATCCCTATCAACTTGCAACCTTTGGGCAAATGTTGTAACAATAAAATCCCCACTATAGGATCAAAGAAAACCTTAAACCAAAATTTTTTCTTCATTTCTCTTTTCATTTTCTTTTCCTCTCTTGTTGAGCTTATGTGCTTGTTTGTGAATTTTGGAGGGGGGTTTCTAGTTTTTTTACTTGGGATATGGCTGTGAAAAACACAAGAATTACAAAAGGTTTGTGTTTATACTCATCCATGGTGGTCTGGCCTTTAGGGTTCAGCTTAAGAAAGGAAGCAAAAATGAGAAGAATGATATAATGAATGAATGAATGAAAGCATACTAAGGGTGGAAGCCTTTGTTGCTACTTTTTGGTCTTAATGGCTTTACATGTGAACTCATGGCCTCTCAAACAAATAATATTTTAATGATAACTTGGGGTCAAACAACAAGTCAAGAAGTTCTCAAATTTCTCATTATTGGCCTTAAGAATTTTTGGCCTTGATTCTTGATTTAAGTGGGCTTAATAATCATACCTTCTTGCAAATTCATATTTAATTGTGGGTGCATCCCAAAGTTCAATTTTATTTCTTTGCAATGGGCCACTTTGATTGGCTCTTCACACAAAATCACTATACTTTGATATTTCTCGAACATTAACATTTTTCTACCCATATGAGACTATGGTGATGTTATTTTTAGTAATATTTTGAATGCATATTTTGTCCCACTTCATTATTTGAGTAGAATTTTTATTCCTAACTTTGTTCATCATCATTTTTTGACCTAAGCTTTTACAAGAGCTTAAGTACTTATTGTGATTCCAATAATTAATTTAATTAGTTGTGATGCATCTCAAAGTATAAATGTTTTGATGATTTTAATTTTGTTGGGTTGCAATGGCCATTTGGTTGGCCTATCATGAAAAACATTATGAAATCCCCCCTCCCCAAGTAGAAATTACAGTTACACTATTTACACAACATAATAAAATAAATTTACACAGTTTTACATTTACATGTCACATGTTTTATATTTAACTGCATATTAGAGATTTACATGAAATATAAACAAATTTCATTATGGGATTTACACTCCTAAACCATTTACACACACAACATTGGTGTGAAGTTATACATTCCAACTAGGTTTGTTATTATCCTTAAACCCTAAAAGCAAATCCGTTCGTTGAGAAGAAGTCACTAACTCTTGTGGTGGGGACATTTTGGTTCCCCTATTTCACGCCTTTTTGTTTGGCTTACAAAGTTATTTCAGTAGCTGAGCAATGACTAATCATATGATACCCTCTTCAAATCAACAGGCTTCCGCTAATGGTTATTTGCTTAACCTTGCCCACTAGATAGAGCAAGAGGATTCCATTTCAGATGTGCTATTAAGTAGTGGTTTCCAGAACCCTAGTTCTTGAGCTCTTTTATCTTGCTAGCAATCTCAACAATGTTAGTGTAAATGTAACAAGGGGTGTGTCACACTATGGCCTTGCCAAAAAGTATCTTAAGGCAAAAGAAGAATTATGAAAGCTCAAATATTTCACCATGTAAAAATATAATATTCAAACAACCCTCTACACAAAACCAAAATCCTTCAAGATATTATAACTCTATAACTAATCTTAAGTTTCAACACAAGCCAAAATATCATCTTTCAAAAAAACCTCATATAAAAATAGACCTGTTACCCAGGGGCCAAAATCCCTTAAGCTTCATAATGAATCTAAACACAATATCCTTTCCTTTGTAGGCAAGGCAAACAAAGCACGACAACTAACAAAAGATGAAATGTCAAGGTCCCTAAGTTTCATGCAACAATCATCCTTGAGTGTGGCCATGTGTAATTGGTTGCATTTTTGCAGTCCCACTAGTAATGACTAATGAGATGTTACCTTTCATTATGGGCGGCCGTTAGGTGCATTCTTTCAGTCCCATTAGTAATGACTAATGACATGTTACCCTTTGCATAATGGGTGGGTGTAGGAGGTTCCTGGGTTGGGTATTCCAAAGAACAACCCTTCTGCATAGTAGGTGGATACTTGCAAACTTGCAAACATAATAGTCGGGCAAATTGGTAATGAGAGGTATTGTTTAGAGATGCAAATTGACACCACAAAAGTTCATTAACTTCCAAAATCTGGGCATTTGATACCCTTTTCAAATACTGTACTAAGATGGGTGTTGAAAATAATCAATATCCAGCCAACATTGAGACATACCCTGATCATTCTAACCACAATTTCTCCATGATACATACTCGTTCCAGATAAATCTGCAATGTGCACACACCTAAATCTATCAACAGCTATTTCCAGATATCATGCATAATACCAATGTGGGGGCAGCAGTTCTTTGTATTTTTGTAATAACCATCACTTCTGGGTATTTGAAAAAAAAATCAGAATTGAAGAACTGGCCAGTTCCAAGTATTTGAAATAATCATAGTAAAAACCCAACTGAATCCAGATATTAGAAAGAAGCAGAATCAAAGAACCACTGGTTCCAGGAATTTCAAACCCCTTAAAGAACCACCGGATTTCACAAAAAGAAACAAAGGTGATTTTCTGGTTAGTTGACATTTTATTTTTTAGCTGGCTAGGAGCCAAGGCAGAGAGGAGGGGGGCTGGTCTTTCATATTTTGGCCTTCACTGGTTATATGGCCTGTTTTAACCCCCGGCCAGTGTTTGGTCCTGAATCAAAGAACTGCCCAACACTGGATAGTACCATGATCTATATAACAGCCCACAATGTACTCCTGAATTCACTTTGAGAAACTTAGAAAATTTGGCTGCAACAAGATCACAATTAGGTAGGTATTATAACCAAAAAGAAACAAATAAATATATTTCAATTTGCCAAATAATGGATTTGGGCTTCAGCAATAAAAGGCACATAAAAATGTAGACAATCATCTAAGTTGTGATGCTGATAATTGAATGAAGACTAGTGTTGTGTGTGCCGTTGTCCCAAGTGTTACCATGTCCTCAACTGATTTTTCCTTCCAAAACCTGGTTTTTGGGAATTTAATTGAATTTTCAGGGGCAGAAATCAACAAAAAATCAACATCTCCCACATTCTGAATCCAAATCTTACCAAATAAATTCCATTAAATCCTGCTTATCAAGATCTTTCCAACATCACCAAAGGCACATTCCAATTCCTCTGAAATTTTCAGCTATATGATTTAATTTAATTTAATTTTCAGTGAAGAAAGAGCTTTTGCACAGCAAGTCCAAATGTCATGGAACCAAATCAATGCACCCCTCCTGGTCGAGAGCTTTCCAAAGACACCAAGAACATGATCTAAAGCATCCAGTGGATCTCATAACTACAAAACAAAGCAAACTACCTTCCTTCATAGACAGATGTGTAGCAATAGTCTTGAACTCTTTTGTGGCATAATAACAACAAAATCACCCCAAGAAAAACCCACCCAAAAATCAAGCAGCACAAGTAATGTGCGAGAACCCTGATGATGTCTGGTAATAATATGAGGAAGGAGGTTGCAAAGTTGGAATTGTATACATACATGTTAGGATTTGTAGTTTGTACATGCCTTAGTAAAAATCAGAGAAGCATGTGTTCAATAGTTCTGAATTCTTGTTAAAAGTTCCTTATAATTTGAATATCTTTGAATATCAAAAACTGTCATATGAGCCACAAACAGATTTCAGTACTTACATGAGCAACAAACTGGTCCCTTTCTTTCTCAGCCATGTTAGGCTGTGCTTTAGGGTTAGGGTTAGGATGGTCTTGAAACGACTGGCGCTCCACAAATAATGAATCTCCTCTTATAGATAGCAGCAGCTTGTTCTTTCGACTGATTGAATCAACGGCACTCTCTGATGGTGCTGGGATTTGGAAGAATTCTTGAGCTTAATCTGCGCGGCGGAGTTTCTTTGTTTTAAGGTCCTTTGAGTGTTAGAATTTTTGTACGGGAAACATCGCATCTTGTTTTTCTTCCAAGGTTTCTTTTAGTGCTTGGAAAGTTTCAGATTTATAGTTGCAAGTCGCTTGACGGCGCCGCAATATACTTCTTTCTTGCATGTGTTTTTTATGTGTGTTTGCGCGACTTATTTCCACGCTCTTTAGCAACTCATTTCGTTCGCTGAAACCAAAATGGAGTCTTTTCTTTTTGCATCTCCATCTCTGTTTGTGTCTTTGGTTAGGTTTTGCTTTGTGTATGGTTTTTGTTTTTGCTCTTTTCAGTGCAACAATGGTCACAGTTTTCAGTTACTCGTCTTGCAAGAGAGTGAGTTGCGACTTACTGAACTGTGTGGGAGAGAGAGTGCAACTCCCTACATGGCAAAGTCTATAAACAGTCGCATACATTAAAGCTCTTCTTCTGGACCTTCCAACCAGCCCTTCTTTATTTTGAGTTGCAGTACTGGAGGTTGACTAGCGTCCTACATGCTTCTGTACGGTTTCACATTTTCTGGAAGTACCAGAACAATGCACTTCCAGTTTTCTTGGATAGGAGACAGAGAGTGTGATGGGGAAGTGATGACAGACAGAATCAAAGGACAGCATTCATCAGATTGCAATGAAATCCTCTTGTATTCCACACACGAGATTTCTGACCCTCTTGGCACCTCTCTCTCCAGCTTTGTAACTTGTGAGTAGAAAGGTCATAATTTGCATATGCAAAGCTTTGAGGCTTCTGAAGTTTTGCACCATGATGAGTTGATGCACAAAGTCCATGTGTGGTGACACTAGGGCTATGTGTTGGGATGTGTTCTGTATGCTGCTCACTCATGTCAATGTCCTTTTGTCAGAACCCCAGCTAGTGCCGCTTCTTCCTGATGATGAACATCACTTGGCAAGAAAGAAGATTGGAAAAAATTCTGCTTGTGCGTTAGAAGAGTGTATTCAAATACTGATGATTGCCCACAACATGGTGTTTGCAACAAGAGACAGACCTCTGCTCAGCAGGCAATGTGGCAGCTCTGTGGAAATGGGCTTTGCAATCTGATACTTAATAAACGGTTAAGATAATCTGATAATCTGTTCTAAGCAACTGGAAAGCTAATGTGCATCTAATCTTCACCCTTCACAGAAAATGAAGACCAAAAGTCTTTTCCAATTTTGGCAGAGAATGAAGAAACAAAGTCTCTCTCATTCTACATCTACAAGAAATCAATAGAATACAGCAATAATCCCTTGTTTTCAAGGGGTGCCAGCATCATCTGTGCACCCATGGTTGTTACTATGTATGAGATAGCACAAGGGGGCCACGGTAAAAATCCTAGTGATTGGAATAGTACAATGTACAAATGAAGATCCCCAATCATCCTCAAGCTGTTGTGGTGCTGTTTTCTCAATCACTTGTCAGAGCCTATGCCAAACATCCACATCCTCAGAATCAGGCACATCCTACTGTGGTCATTATTTCCTCCCATGTTTGCTCCAACAATTTGACCACTAGAATAAAACTGGGTCAAGCATCCGCATTAGCATCCCAGCATTGTGGCATAATTTCTGCCAGTTCTGGAGGACAGTTGCTGGGACTGGGGGTCGGACTCCTCGGTTCAGAATAGCAAATGCTGCCTGGACTGCTATCATGTTCTGGAAGGGTAATAAGCCAGTAATGAGCTCCCATAATACAATGCCAAAGCCGTAGACATCCACTTTGTGGTTGTAGGATCTATGCTGAATCATCTCCCTGCTCCCGCCACCACCACCCCACCCTGAATCAGTAAATTGCTCCATTCAAGACTGAGATTAGGCAAGCTTGAGGGAGACAGCCCACGACTGCCATCTACTGAGAAATGACCTCACTGATCCACCCTTTGCATACTCAGTTACAATGCACCAGACAAGAGGTTTCTGACATGCCCCAACAAACTGTACAACATTCTGATGCTTCACAGTTGCAAGCATCATTACTTCTTTGGCAAATGCTGAATCCATCCCTATGTTGTTCTCTGGTCTCTTCAAGATCTTCACAGCCACTTCATCTCCATTGTAGGTTTCCCTGTACAGCCATTCAAATGCCCCCTGTGCAAAAGTTTGGCCCATGTTTAACTGCTGCAAATTGATTGTCCAGTCATCATAGCCTTCCAAGCCCTCTGTGGGGTACCTGTTGCAAAAAGTCATCATCATCTAAGGTGTAATGTTGTCATGCATGCCCAGCATCCACCCCTCAATTGCAAAATGTCAGGCTCAGTATCCTGTCCAAGGTTACCTGAAAACCCACAGTGAGTAAAACCCATCACCACTGCAAACTATTGGAATCAATTCCAGAGCCCAGAAGGAAGCTAGAAATAACATTTCCCTCTGGCCTTGGGTGCTTGAATTCCATGCCAGTTTGTACCAATCAGAAAGGAAAGAAAGAGATAAGCTGTGAAAGCAACAATGGGCACTACCCTTCAACTGTACCCTTGCTGCAGTAGTAAGACTTAGGTCTGTGCTATGCTTGACAACAAAATCAGCAGAGAGAAATCAAAGCAATCATTACTAACCTCATATCCAAGAGAGCTGCAGCAAGCATGTCTTCCCCTAAAGTATGAGGAGGAGCAACACCCAGCAACACAACAATATATGAAACTACAGAGGTATCGTGAGTGGCTGTTTGGAAGTGAAGATCATCAATGGGTCTTCTTTGCACAGAGTTGTTTGATCCCAGACTGCTGTCTGCCATGGAGGAAATGATGACCAAGTTGCCACCATTGCTCATACTCATTGGTGTGCTTCCAGTGCTGTCAAGTGACATATCTGAGCCCTCTGCAAGCCTCTGGTAGTAGTCATCTGCAAACATAAGTAGTCTTGTTTTGTCATGATTGCATCCCTCTCTTCACTCTCTCCCCTCCAAGCTTCTTTTCCCAAGCCCCTGATTCTACACCTGAAATCCGCTAGATGCAACACTGAATTGTGCAATCTTCAACCAAATCCACCGCAACTTGTCCTCTGCGTCAGGCCACCTCGATTTCCATTCTTGCTCAACGACAGTACGATGACTGCATCAAACCCTACCATCTGCTGCTAATGCAGCTCTTGGACACAGGAAAGGCCTTCTTGCGGAGGGCTTGCACACACAAGAACAAGCAGAGACGATCCAAGCATGTTGAGCTTCCTTGTGAAGGAAGTTCAACGAACCCCCGCTTCTTCCTCTTTTTCTCCTGCACTCAGCTCCTTTGATGATCAGATCCCTGCACCGCTGAGAGCGGCAATCCGTAATCGCAAGCATTGCACTGAAATGCAACCTCTCAAACCTTCAAAAGAACAAGAGCATGAAATCTCAACAAGACTCCTGCATTTTACACCTCATTACTGCTCTCATTACCACGAATCCGTCTGCAGACAGCACTCCTTTCGCCTCCACGACTTCAACACCAGCACGACGGTACAGAGCCCGGCCTCTCCCTCGTCCTCAAAACTTCCTGAGCAATGCATAGAAACGAAACCAAAAGCAAAGAAAAACCAGTCAACAAGCTTTTTCATACCAGGAGCTTCTAATGACGACGGTTTTCGTCCAAGTTCTTCCTCTACGCTTCACCTCAGAATCTCTTCCACACATCCTCGGATTCAGCGACTCACTCTTGTTGCTGATGATCCCTGAAAAACCGCGCCGAAACAGAAGACTTAAGAGATTAATTGAGAAATCCACGATGCAAAATCCTGCGCACAAACTTCCAAACGCGCGAGCGAGCGCGAGGAGGAAAAAAGACGCCGTGCGAAGGTTCGACGTTCTCTGGGCCCTGTATTTTATGGGCTGGAGTGAATTAGCACCCACCAATGCACCAGTTGCGGATGAGCCCGTTGAGGCCGTTTTCTGGATGGACGAAAATCCCATCCTCCCTGCCCGATTTTT
>Ga0209611_10006419_pt1 | contig 19268 bp, 9 predicted proteins | sample S1TSphgellanicum_3_FD_187693 | JGI IMG/M metagenome (GOLD analysis project Ga0209611, IMG submission 187693) | Host-associated microbial communities from peat moss isolated from Minnesota, USA - S1T2_Fc - Sphagnum magellanicum MG (SPAdes) (version 2) | ecosystem: Host-associated > Plants > Peat... | reverse complement strand
TTGAAGAGATATTGAAGTATTCACCAAGATGACCCAACTAGCCTTATTGGGTGCATTTCAAGTTATGCAAATGGAGGCAAAATTAGTACACATCTAAGGGGAATACCAAGATGACTGGAGATTACCAATCACATGCTTAACATCATGACCCAAAATTTTCGAAATGTTTCCCAACAACTTACTAGAACTACATGATACCAAAAGCATGGATTGGTCAACACACCCTAATTTAGACTAGAATTTCAACCATGATTTTGAAAAAAAGGGAACTCTTGTGGCCACATCTTCAACCCTTCACTAAAAATGGGGACCAATGCATTATTTATTGCAACCCATTTGGACCAAAAAAGAACATGGTAGTTGGGCACTTGCCAACACATGTACCATCCGCAATATTTAGTAACTATGCTAGTAGTGGGAAAGTATAGGTGTTTAGTATGTAGGGTCCTATTCCATCGGCATTTGTATGAACAATTTAGCCTTCATGCCTACACAATGGGAATATAATCATCATATTCACCCAATTGGTCACAAGCTTGGGGTGTAAACATGAAATGGATTTAGCAAGTGGGCATGTAGTGTTATTACATGGGGGAGTCAATATGACAAATGAAAATATAATGAACCTATGATTCAAAAGGTGTGGGAAAACCTATATCTTAATGTGATCAATGAAAGATACAATTGGCTCTTACCAATTACAAATTGGAGGTGGTTTAACCCAAGCACCAACAAGTTTGATTTTAGTCATAACCCATGCAACATTTGGTACACTCCATGGGTGATTAGTCAAATGCATTCAAATTAGTAGACTTTGATGGAAAAATCCAACAAAATTTCAAAATAGAAACCTATGATATACAATGTTTGAAGGATGATGCAACATTTGCAATATTCTTAGTTAAAGTATCGCCACACATGGTTGTAATGTTTGATGAAATAAATAATCTTGTTGGGTTGAATGCAATTTTGCAAGGGATGGCCACTAGGCTACAAGGTCGATCAAGGTCACAATCCAAACTAATTTGTTAAACAATTTTTTTAGGGGTAGTAAAAGGTGACCAAATTATCCTTACAATTAGGAATTTAAGGTGAGGACTCAAGAGGATATAATAAAAATATTAATCAAGATGTTGTACATCTAATATTTATGAACATTTAATGTCACACAATTGGCAAATATAAATTGTTTCCCCCAATCTTGGATGACCAACTTATGTATTTTCTTGCAAATTGTGATAATTTGTAAAGTTGTAGATATTTATAAAATGATTATTTTTTATATGCCTTTTGAAATTTTGAATGACAAATTACAATTTAAAATGTGATTGGAAAATTCATAATTGATAAATTAAAATACATATTACATCCTTACAATAGTTCAAACAAATAACAAAATTATGATGAACAACAAAATTCAAAAACAAATGGCTATGAATTTATTTACATAAAAGCATACAATTTAGACAATATATGTACATACCCTCCCATGGATATGCATATTAGGTAATTTGTGTGTATTAATGGTGTTAGGTAATGGTTTAACTCCCTTAAATAATGTGAGATTGTGACGGCTTAGTGATTTTAAACGTAAAAGGACAACCAATTATGGGGTTAGTATTTTGGGGTTGTGGTTCATGGTAGTCATTGTCATTTGGGGGCTTTCCACCATCATCACTAATGTCAATGTCATTTTCATCATGTCCATTGTGCCACTCTTCCACTTTTCAAATGTTTGTCCCATGTAAGGTCGTGATGATTATTTGCTTTAAAAGTTTTATCACACTCCATTTGGTAGGACATTGTCCCTCAATATCTACAATGCCATCATTAGTATGTGGTTAATCATAATATTGTTTGCCTACAAAAGCCATTACTATTTAAATCATTGATTTTTTCTTTCAATCGATTTGTTTTGTGAACAAGTTTTAAATAGGAGGACAAGGCTAGCTCATGGAAATTGCCACTACAACCAGTCTTGACCCAACTTGGAGTTGTGGATGTGTTTGATGTGGTAGGTATTGGTTGATTGGTGCATGGTCAAAATTTGAATCATGTTGGGCCAATTGTGTTGCAACTTCAAGAGTGAAAATGTGTTAATGAATGGCTTGGGGTTCACCAATGTCAATGTTTGTATTTGGGCTCACATATGAGTCTAATGTCATTGCCATTGTGGTTTCAATTATAGGATTTGTAAAATGAACAGAAAGGCCAACCTGTGAGACCAATGTGCTTATTAATGTTTCTTGGGTGCTTGGCTCTAAAATGGTGATCCTTGAGCCCATTGTTGTTATTTATATGTTCATGATTTGGGGGAACCATAACACTAAAAGATATTTTTTAATCTATGACTCCATATATGACTAATTTTGTTGTCATACCAGACATTATATGATCAAAGGCCCTTAGTTGTAATGGACGAATAGCAAAGGACAAATAGTCATTTAATGTTTGATGTGTCACTTTTTATCTTATAGTCATTAATAACAAATCATAGAAGACAAACCATATACAATGCCGAGGTGTCATATAATGAATGACAAAAATATGATTAATAGACACAAAATATTTTTGATAGGTAGGTAGGTAGGTAGGTCAAAAAAGGCAGGCATGCAGCTAATAGCTTAACCTATCTAATTTAACTTACATAACCTATGTAACCTACCTATGTAACTACCTTAGTCTAGCCTACTTACGCTAGCCCCTTAAGAATGCACATAGGTCGTAAGTATTAGGAATTGAACCCTTCACCTTCACAATGATAAACCAAATTTTTACTAATGGATTATAACATCAAAAGGTGTCCAATTTTGGTCAAGTTTTTTATTTCACGTGTTTATTTCATATCACTACAAGATTACAAGGTAGGTAGCAAGTGGTAGGATGATAGGTAGGAAGTGGGTAAGTTATAGGAAATAGGAAATAAAAGGTAGGTAAATAAGTAGGTAGGTTGACAAGTAGGTAGGTGGGTGAGTGGGTAGGTAAGTAAGTGGATGGATGGGTGGGTGGCTAGGTAGATAGGTAGGTAGGTAAGTGAGTGGGTGGGTAGGTAAACAAGTAGGTAGTTAGGTAGGTGGGTGGATGGGTGGGCAAGTGGGTAAATGGGTTGTAGGTAGGTGGGTAGGTAAGCGGGTAGGTAAATGGGTAATAGGTAGGTAGGTAGGTAGGTGGTGGATGGTGGGTGGGTAAGTAAATAGGTAGGTACATAGGTAGGTGGGGGCTAGGGGTAGGGTTGTTTATGTTCATATCAAATGACTTATAGTCATTTTTTAATCATTGTAATGACAATTGGACATCCACATCACTTTGTAATTAGTCATGGATGCCATATAAATGAAATAAAAGTGATGAAAACTAGCATCCCCCATCTTGTTACCACCTCGTCATCTACTAATCACATGCCCCACTAATGCATGACTATAATTTTTTACACATAGAATCCGAAATAATAGTTAATGACTAAAGTCATACATATAGTCATTAGGACATGTAATCATAGATTTTTTGGTTGCAAAAGACATAAATTTTTTTAGTGTAATTGGTGGAGCTTATCAATTACACATATGGTTGTTGATCAATGATTGTTGGGGCATGTACATCCATGAAGGATGCATGAGAGGTTTCAACTTCATGCTCAATGGATGTGTTTAATGTCGGGAGGACTAGGAAGTCCATCCGCTACAATGCATTATTGGGTGGCCCAATGGTGTTTGTATCCCCATTATCAAATGTTCATCATTCCCAAATGCTAACATTGAACAACAATCTTGAAAATGGAAGGTTTTTTTATGGGTCATTAACTAAGTAATTAAAGGGGTTATGTTAGTCCTTTTCCTCTTTTGACGCTAAGGGGTCATCTTTTAATGTGTCCCCTTCATTTGAACTTAAGTCGACATCGGACATAAAATCTTTAGACAACATATTTTTTTCATACCACACCATGGAGTTGGTTCTAGGTCTTTCTCAAAAGAGTTTACTATTAGTGTAAATGTAAACCAAGTATTTGGCTTATTTCATTGTTAATCGGTTTTACACTTAGTTGTGAACAAATGAGTATGAACTTTAATTATGTTCACAAAATGATGTGGAACACACAAGTGTTCCAAGATGCCACAAGCAAATGGGTGCAAATGTGCATCCACTAGTTCCAATCAAATCCCACCATTCAGTGGGAGCAAATTGAGGTTGTTCATTAGGGGGGGTGTCAAAGAAAGGCCCTTGACTTTCAACAAAGTTAACAAAATCTTTTAATATTCGAACATAGGTTGTGGGCTACTAGTGTTTTTTCATAACACACGATTTAAAATTTCCTTTGCATCTATATCATCATGGAGGTAAGCTTCACCCAATAAGTATGGATTGAGAAAAACCTTTACACAGTGTAGGTTGGTTGTCAACATCTTCGATTAATGGTAAAATTGATCTTCCACTACATTTGCAAAGTTTGATGGTAATGATAATGATTGATTCCATGATGATAAAAACATGTTGTGCTATGTTTTCATGACAAGCCATGCCCTCCCCATGATGGGTTGTTTGCCATCAAGTGCCCTCAATGCCATTAGACCGGTTTCACCATATGCACAAAGTTGGCACCAGTATCCCAAAACTTGTCCCTCCTTATGTTGGTTTGAACATATTTGGCCTTGGTGAAAGACTTGTGATGGTGCCCATGCCACATAATGTGTTGACAAAGGTTGTCCATTTTGGATTTGTAACAATTTGCTCAATTACAGCTTTTAATTTGAACAACCATCCAACCATAAAAAAATAGGTAGCAAATCATGTTTTATTCTGGTTTAGAAACATTAGTTTGGTTTCATAACAACGGAAGATTACCAATGGCACATGGTGTTGTTGTATGAAAAAAACAATAACTTTTGCCATGTTCACAATTTGTTTTATCCATGTTTTTTTACCCCAATTTTCTAGTAGCAAATCCAAACAATGAATAACACAATCTTGAAAGTAAAGGCTTGGAAAATAGTAGATTAGAAGATATGAGTTACATTTCGCATGCTCAAAACATTACTTGTACAATGTTGTCCATTCCAATGCTTTCAATGTATCCAACCAATGCATTACATATGTATTGAGCATCATTATGTTCCCCTATTGTGTCAATGGCAGTACAAATACATCACCACTAGAACAACCAAATGTTATGTTCAATAGTGGACATTGTGTAACATTGTCCCAACCATCATGACAAATGGTTGTTCCATACTTGTGAATGGAATTTCTCGTCTTTTGAAAAATATGTTTAGACACATTAACCTTGGATGTTTTTAACAAATATGTGTGCAATCCATGGTATGATGGGGTTTGTAATAAATTCAAAATTATAAGGTTGCTTTCCCAACTTTTATGAACGTTGAATGTTGTAGAACATTAAAATGGATGTTTGTTTCATAAAAAAAAACCACACACTTCTTGTCCAATTCTTATCTTTTGGCTAAGTTCAATGTTCCATGTAATGAAACATGTTGGAAGGTTTAAATATCACTATTGTGGATTTATTAAAATGTTGTGTGCGGTTTTTAGGTGGGGTGGAAATTTGAGCCCCTTCCATTTTAAACATTGAAAAAAATTCTCCTTCCATTAAAAGGTTAAATGTTTCAATGGTCACATTTTGTATTTGACCCATTAGGGGTTAGTCCAAACATGTCATCTAGTGGTCGAAGGACAATTCCCCCACAGTTGACAAATAAAGCCTTCACTTGTGCCCGTGCCTTCAAACACATTGTAACACCAACTCATCCATTACCATGATGTCAATAACCCAAATGGAAGATATTTTTTCCTTGCAATACAAGTTGATAATGTTGCAAAATTTTCATTTCATTTTATTTAGCTTGTCCAAAGTCACCAAATACCATGGATCCCACACATTCCACCTACCTTCCATTGAAAAAATACAAGAACAATAAATTTGATTAAGGGATTAATATACAAATATATGATCGAACTCCACCTTAAGGGCTACACAATGAAATTTAACATAAATTGTTAAATGCAATTAACGATTTGAAATTTCACACCCATAAGGTTTCACCCTCCCTCCTTCAATATATGGCAATAATTGTTTGTTAAACAACACAAAGCCTCACACTTCAAAGGAAAAAGTGAGTTTGAAATGCATGTTCCAATTTTTATTACCCAACACAATTTGGTAGACAAAGAAATTCAGTCATTACAATAATGACAATTGAAAAAATGTGGTCGCCACATGTTTGGTGACCAAATTTCAAATTTGTTTTCAGTCACAATGTTTATAGGGTGCAACCTTAGTGAAAATGAAAAAATTATTGTGTCCTTTTTAACGAACAAAATCAATGTGACAAAATGGACGCTGATGTGACCTTCAATGCAAAATGGGCACATGACATCCATTCTAATAACCTTGATTGTATTTGGATTCAATTCAATTGAATAGTAATCCAATTGTTTAATCAAATTGGAATTGAATTTAGTTGAATTGGAATTCAATTCAAGTTGCATTGTAATGTTTTTCACACCTCAATTTCATATAAGAATGAATTAATGTCTTTGCTTTAATAACATTTGAATCTTTTTCTTTCTCCTCAAGGATATTTGTCTTTTCCTTTTTTTTTATGCTTTTAGTGTTGACGCAAATAAGGAAGATTTATTGCATGTTACACATTGCATCATATCACTATTATGCTTTGGATGAAATTCATTCATATCAAGGTGATTTCATGTTATGTCATTGACATATGAACATGTGTTGTTTAGTTAGGCTTCATGTGAATATGTTGACATTGTTCAAAATGTTAACAAAGGAGCAAATGTCAATGCAAAAGGTGGGAATGGAAAAATGTCTTTGCATTAAGCATGTGGAACAACCATGATGGAGTTGTTTTGATGTTATTCATGGTACTTAATTTCCTCTTTACTTCTTTTGTTGTTTCATAGATCATAAATTGTACAAATTTGTGTGACTTCTTATAATTATGTAAATATTATATGGGAGTTATATGTACAAAGGTAGGAGGGAGCATATGTGAAAATATATTATGAGTTTGGTGATGATCCAATGAAAATGTGTTCCAAACACAAACCAAGAATGAAAATTGATCTTAGATTAAAGATATTAGAATTGTGTAGAATTATGTAAATTATGTAAATTTTTATCATGTAAATTATGATTTATGATGGAGCATTTTTTGTCATGAGGCTTTCTATGTTTGGGCATGCACATATTTTCTTTTCCTTCATTATGGTTTGCACTCACTTAAAATGTTACATAACAAGTGATGTTCACCTCATTATTTATGCATTATGTGAAAAGAAATGATTGAAAGAATTAGAGGATAAAAAAAGGAAAGATGTAATATTTTCCTCCATATTCTTCCTAAGGTTTTTCTTGGCTAAAAACATTATTTTGATATATCTGTTTTGATCATTTGATTAAGTTTTGTGCATCACGTCATTACTATATAACACATGCCATATGATATCAACCCCACTTATGGGTCCAATTTGGTTAATCGGAGCCACTTTGACCAAGGATTGTGTTTTTAAAACCAAAATATTTTGTAAAATATTCTTGAAATAGATTTACAAATTGACTTTAATTTTTTGAATAATTCTAATGATTCAAAAGGATGTTGCATTATATTATAATGTAAAGGTGTACATAAAAGGTTTTCCCATAAAAATGACATCATTTGAAGTCTTCTTAAAAAGTCCTTTAAGCAATGAACACTCGTGACATTGTTTTAAAATTATTTTTGGGTACTAAATATTCATTGAATTCATTTCAATTTATTTTCCAAATGTTCTCACAATACATTAAAAATATTTTTGTACAAGTTCATTCAAAACTTTCACATCAACTTAAGTAACCATTTATCACAATGAAAATTAAGTAGTGACTACATTTAAGAATGGCTCCTATTCACTAAATTTGACACATAGAAAAACATGTTTTGAGTGACAACAATATTTATCTTTCAAAAAAGAAAAAACCCTAAACATTTAAAAACTTAAATATTTATCAAACTATTTAAACAAGATGAAGTAAAAGATGAAATAATACAAAAGAAAAGTGATCAAATAATAGCTGAAAAGGTATACTTACAAATAATATTATCTTTGAAATTCACATTGACATTTTTTTGCCATATAAAATTAATTTAAAACAAAATCAAATAAATTTTTATAAATTTTTACAAAACATTATAGATGCAAAATTCCATTTGATTGTTGTTACAATATTGTGCACATAATATTAATTAAACTAAAATTATCTTTGTGCATGTGTTGTGACAAAATAAATGGTTACTAACAATCTATTGGGGTAATGACATGTTTAACAATCAAAACTTTCCTACCATAAATACATGAAGACCTTTGCATGAATCTTCTAGTGAATAAGAATGATCCTTTTATGTGTTCATGATGGATCAAGTTTGTGATCTTTTCTTTAATTTTTGGATGTTCATTTAAAAAAATAAATTTAAATCATTAATTATTATGGGTTGATGACCAATATTGTTTACATTGCAAATGTCATTGCTTGATGATAAATTTTAATGAGCTTATGATATAAAAATTAGTAATTTTTTATTATATGAATATAAAATTTCCTTGTATTAGGGTGAACACATGTTATGGTGTAAACAAAAAAAATTGTCATAAAATAGAAGTTTTAAATACCTACTACATTTAATACATCATGCTAGATATTTAGAAAATATTTTGTGATGAAAAATTGCAATTAACAGTGTCTTACATCCCAATCTATTACTATGTTGTGAAATTGGTGTACAAATGATCAATTCAATATGAAATGAAGTACATTTTTAATTTGCAACAATGTTGGCACAATACTACAATTGAAAAAACTAAGAAATATTAGTTCTAATGGGAAATTTTTCATGAAAGTTTGCGCATACAAAAAGACAACCATAAGGAATAGTCTTTTCCATCAAAGTTTTCAATTTGTTTTGAAATCTTGGAGTTCAAATCACATGATATTAAAATGGTCATTAGTACATTATGTTACCATAATGTTGATGATTATGATACTTTTTGGTTGTAAAATGTTCTTCCATTGAAGATGTACTTGGACCAAATGATTTTTCATCATTCTACAAAAAGTGGAGTTTTTAAATTAATAAAGAATGGTAAATTATTGTCAAATAAAGGTTTTTAAAAATATTTATAAAATTATTGGTGTACATTGACAAAAAGGCACACGTATGAATCAATTTTTTATTCATGTTTTTTATAACTTATTTTATTTTTGAGGTGCAAATCACTTATAGGTGATTTTTAGAATAATTCAAAGTGAGTGAAATTCTATGTGTTATTACTTTTGATACTATATGTAAGTCCAATCTTGCCTAAAATCATTTACACCTTGACATGCATTTACCCAAATTATGGAAACCCATAAAAAATTTGTTGAATTGATGAGATCAAAAAATTTGTATATTTTAAAAGCTTGTTTATTGATCCTTGTCCCTTATGCAAATATGGCCTACTAGAAGAAAAAAAATCCATTTTGTCTATTACATAATTGATTGTACATGAATGTCATTTTTCTATTCATATTTTATTTATTACTGTGGTACTTTGGCATCTTTGACATTGATTATATTATTTGTAAGGAAATTATAATTTTCAAATTTTATTTTTAAAAAAATTGTGAGGGAAAATTAGTCATTTGGAATGTTCTATTTTTTACATGAAAATTTAAAAACTCATTAATTTTCTATAAACATGTGTTGAAAATATATTTATATTACATTAATCAAATGTATTTAAAATAATATTATGCATCTATTAAATCATGTGTGCTTTATATGTCATTCCATGAATATGTTGTAAGGGTCATATTTTTTCTCAATGTGTGTCAGCAATTGAATTAAATGCATGAGATGATGAAATGACTTGTTGCCATAGAAGTTTTATGAAAAGGAAAAAGGAAAGAAAAAAAATAAACAAAAAAAGAGCAAGATGAAAAAGAAGTGATCTAATGGGCAATACACCGATGTTTGGAAATTGGGTGCAAATTGAGATGGGCAAAACTTTTTAAACTATAAAAATTGATTTTAATTTTTGATTATAAGACTTTCATATTTTTTATGTAGTTGAAACATCTTCAAAATTTGGTTCTTGATTTCAAATTCTACATTACTCAAAGATATAATATTTTGGTTAAATTAATTGTATGTTAACTATAAATCATGTTTTCTAACCTATTGTCATTATGTTTCACACCAAAGTCTTGAAAAACTTGAGATTCTTTTATGTAGGTTAATATTTAAGAATACATATTCACATTCAAATGCATTTGTATTTCATCTTTTCATTCAACAATTATAGTTTTAGGTTTAACGGCCTATTAAATAATACATTAATTATGTTTTGAAACATGAATCTTACATTATAATTAAAATTCTTGACCTACACATCATGATTGCAAGTTGTTTTAAATGTCCTAAATTTCAACATTTTGTTTCATATGAAAAAAACATGTCTTGATATATTTTAAACCACTAAACCACACTCTATATCCATACATTCCCTAATGGATTTGAGATTGAGCAATTTTCATAATGTTCATAATTTTCACGATTGGTAACATTGAATTTAAAATGATTGTAACTTTTGATTTGTATTGAAAATCAAAATTTCAAATAAACTAATATGAAATTCCATCATAATTTTAAAACTAAATCCTTGAATTTTTTTGAATAACTCATAATTTCTTGGTATTTTCAATTCAATAATTTCTTAATCATAGTTTAAAAACAGTGTAATAAATTTACATTAACCATATTTTATTAAATAAATAAAATATTAGATATTAAATTTCATCTTTATATATATATATATATAGTGGACGTCTTTTAATTAAGATTCAAAACATATTCAAGTTAACATTCAAAATGAAATATCCATTATAACATTTGATCAAAGTTGAGAAGTTTACATTTTTTATCAATTTTATGTTTGTGAAGTTGAGTATGCTTAATAAATTAATTCTAAACATCAAATTCATTAGTAACTAGTGAGAAGTGACATCTAACAATCCTTTGATATCATCTCCACACATGACTTAGGGGTGTGCATTTTATTTTGCCCTTTTTAATCACCTTCTCTTTGAAATTGAAAGATGAAGAATCTATCTTTTTCACTCATGATTCAAAAATGTCACATGGTTTAGAAAAATGTCACATGATGGAAAAAGTTAGATTTTTCATTTCATGGGGATTTGCATGGGGAGTTCACCATTGGCCATCCTATCTACTCTCTATTATTAGCCTTTTTCTTTGGCCTTTGACATCCCAAACCTTAACATTCAGGGCCAATAACATTTGAGTTCACATTTGGATGCTTTCACAATTGAGTTTTTTGAAAGGTCGTGCCTTTTAAAGCCTTGAAAATGATCCCATTTGGGTCAACAACACGAGGGTTCATTAGTTCAATTGAAAAAAAAATGGGTGACAAATTGGTGTAAAAGGTATTGAGAATATGCTTGTAATTATGGTGTTGAAAAAATAAGATTGAAAAGACACGTGAAAAAACACTTCTTCCACCATTCTTTATTTGGGAATTGGCTAAATAGATTCAAGTTTGGAACTATCATCCAAAAGGATGATAGTTCCAAACTGGATGAGACTTATAAAACTTAAAATTATTATACCTAAACGAATTGCAATCAATCATTGTTGTTATAATTTTGATGTCATGGTTAGACATTTTCCACCATTGAAAACTTGATGGGATATTTTTTTATGAAAATGTGTAGATCAATTTAAAATAAATTCCTTTTTTCTCTAGAGGGCCAAAACAAGCTTATAAGAACCAAAATGGATGTCATGAATCCTTAAGAATTCAAAACTATAATAAACATATTTTTGTTTTGACATTTTAAAGCTATGGTAATCATTCCAAATTGTGTTAAAGGACTAATATGAATGTTGAGGAATTAAAATTAAAAATTCAATAAATTTAATTATGGGTTTTGGTTTTAGTAAAGAACTTTTGAACTTGAATAACAACTATGTCAAAAACATTCAACCTTTCAAAGGACTAGGGTAAAGGACTTTTTAAATAAAGAAATTCTGATAGAATTAAAATTGAAGTGATAATAACCTATTACCCATAGTCAAAAAAATTCACAATTCAAAAGTTGTGGGATTTGAATTAAAAAAAAATTCAAAGTATGTTTTGGAATCTTAAAATTTCAAGAGTTTTTTATCACAAGTAAATGAGGTGTAATGTACATGACATATAAAACAAAGTTGTAGCTTATGATATAAGAAATTAAATTCTAGAATAATTAGCATATTTTGATATGATTAGAAATTGTGATAAATTTTCTAGAAAAAAAATAAAATCTGGCAAAATCTACATACTTTTAAAAATGCATATTTATTTAACAATGAATAATATTTGAAACATGTAATATATCGAGGCAAATATATGTATTTTGAATAAAAAGTTTCAAAAGGTTTCATTTAGAAATTCCTTTATATGAAAAAATGAAAAGGACGACAAAAGGACTTGCAATCCTTTCATTATCTCATTTGCTTTTAATAGCTAGTTTTGACTATATATTTTCTATTTTTAATAATTTAAAAAACATGTGACACATGACCAATGTGTTCATTGGAAGGGGTTTGTGTTGCTTTTGGAATAATAATCAAAGGCAAGAATACACAACATGCATTTTTGTTAATATAAAATGCAAAGTGCACGATACCTAGGCTTTTGATAATTGTTATTCATAGTTAAAGGGGAAGGGGTCAAAATTGGTGACTTTTTAGCTTTTGAGATCTTTTCCTCTATATTGAATTTCCACATGTTATGTAAACCTTGTGAGCATTTAAAAAAAGTTGAAAACCATCATGTGGACGTTGCTTAAGAAAATGATGGGTTCATGGTTTTGAATGTATGTGAAAATATCACAACAACATAAATTGACAAAAATTCTCATGTATGGCAATACATAATTCTAAAAGTAAGGTCCTTGAAAAGATATACTTTATGTACATATTTTATTTTATTTTTTTGCATATATTCTAAGCTTGACAAAAAAACCACCTTGAATTTTTTGAAAAAATGGTTGTTATTGTGACATGACGACAAGGATGTGCATAATGCACATGGGTTGGAAATGTGTACATTTTTGCTTTTAGGCTCTTTTGAAACATGATTCTACAATGTGGGGTGCTTGTTATGACACAAATGATGCATATGTAGTGTCTTTTATACATAGTTGCTTTATGGGTAAGAAAAAGACCCATATTTTGAGTACATAATATCCTTGTGTCCACATGCAAAACTTAAAAGGACGAAATATTCCCTTCCTACTTTTGTATGCTCTTTATCTTTGCAATATTTAAATATTTGGTAGACTTTCATAATGCCATCTCCTTTAGCATTATGTTGAAATTCGACGATATTTTAGGTTTCAAGGTCCCTTGGACTAAATGGTGAAACATACATAAATATCCAACATTTGGGCATAATGTTGCACAATGTTAGAACTTGGTATGAATGAAGGTGCCAAGTTGTAGGTGATTTAGTTGTTGACATCCACAATGTGGATCCTTAAGCTTATGAATGACCTTGTGATGCACACATTTCATAACAAGGAAGATTTTAAAGAATGTATCAAAGAAAATGTTCCATTGATATTTTGAGTCAAATTAAGTACAAACAATCAACCATCATATATTAGATGATTTTATGGCACAATAATACAATTCAAACACTGAATTTTTTGGTGCAATGTGGAAATCCAATCAATTTGGATCCTTTGCAATAGGCCATTTTGTGATTTATTTAAACCCAACGGGTTGAATAAATCATTTCTTGAAGAAAATAGGTAATTTGTGTAATAATTAATATCAATCTATTCATAAATATTTTTAAACTTTAAATTTTAATTGAAATATTTTTCCTTCCCAACTTTTTGGTTATCATAGTTTTTTTGAAAATTTCTATAAAAAATAGCAATTTCCTCAAATTTACCCTTAAAAACAAAGCTCCAAAAATTTCCACAATTGTTTTGGTTGTTATTATGTGTTTTCAATGTTGTAAATAAACATCAAAGTAAAAAAACAATTGAATGTATATGATAACTGGAAGGAAATGCATTGGTATGAAGATTAAACATTTTGTAAATAATTTTTTACTTCAAACATTGGGTGAGATTGCATATTGGTGGTTTTGAAAGGTTGCCATCCTTCTTGTTAGCCACCTTACATTTCACAAAACTTACAAGGAGGAGGCCTAGTAAAAAAACAAATACCTCATTTATTCATACGACTTTTTGAATAAAATTTTAAATTTAACAAATATAACTTTACCTTGATACCCAAAAAATGTTGGTTGAAATTTCATTTCTTTGGAAATTAGAAGGGGTGTTGTGCTTAAAATGAAACCAATGATGTAAGTGATGGAAAGACATCATGGTGGATGATAAAGAACCTAGTAAATTAAATGATTAAATTGTTAGTCACTTGATTTTAGATACACTTTAATAGGTGTTGAACAATGGAGAAAATGATTTCTACTAATTAGGATTAAACATTGCTAAAAATTAATATTAAAGTAAGAAAAAATTATAAGGAAGTATGAAAGCTTTTTGTTTCGATTTTACACACCAAATAATTATTGGGGTTGCATCCTCATGCTAAATGCTCCCAAACACCCTCCTTCCATGCATGTTTTGGCACTAAATACCCAATGCTATACACAAGCTTACTATTTTGTGAGAAGTACACATTCTTTTTTTCACACACATTTTCATATTCATACTTTCTCACTTTTGAATTCCCTTTCCCTTTGTTTGCATTTTTTTCCTCCTTTTCTTTTCTTCAAAATCCTTAGTTAAATGGTGGCTTGCCCCCATCCTATACAAATAACAACTCCACTATAAATTTTTATTAAATATTCCACTACCTCTTCTACTAGCTTCTTTGCATGTATTAACTAGGATGCACCACAATGTTCACCTTTTCTAACTTTATTAGTTATATATGTAAACTTCTTAATTACTCAATTAAAATTTTTACCTACTAACTTGTTATCAATTAAGAACTTGGACACTAACAACACAATCGTTTTTAGATTAAATTTTTTTTTTTTCATTCTAAAATTAACCTTTTTAAAGCTTGTACTTCAAAGGGTTAAGGCTTGTGGGCTAGACCATTGCAAATGGTTAACATGAATTCAAATTGCTAAAAATTAATAAGCTCCATGCCACATCATAGTTTTCAATCATGAGATTGATTTGAAAACAAACATGGGAACAATTGTTTTTGGTTTGAATTTGGGAGATTTGAAGTTTATTTTCAGCCATGCTATATTCAAGTTTCAAACAAGAAATTATGGTTGTCAAATTATGGGTAAACTAACAAGCCTTTTGACATTGTTAGTTTATCCTTGGATGTGGATTTTGGACATGTTCCATACATGTGTAAACAAATATTTATTTGGTATACATCACTACACATGATATATAGTATGGTCTATGCATTGCTATCTAAAGACTCTACCAAGTTGGTAGGACTTGAGGCAATGCTAACCTTGGATCAATATTAGCTTAGTAGGGATGTAAGAAAATATTAACTTGATACTAGTTTTATATTAATTTTAATATTAGGTATATGTTTGCTTCATACTAGCCAAAAATCAATTTGGAATCATGTGCCATGACTAGCTTGGTATGAAAGTTTGAAAAATTGATTCAATGCTAAGACTACGTTGGTATGGAAATTTGAAAAAATATTCAATACCATGACTAGGTTGATATGTTCAAAAGTCAATACTTAAACATGTGTAAGTTAATGTTGGTAGGTTTTTGATTTCAAGCAAGTTTAGGTTGAGGTTCTAGGTCAAGTTCTAGGTATTCATGTTAGAGATTTAATTTTTAATTGGAACTACCATTTGGAATTGGATAAGGCCTTGTTAGAAAATTGTGTTAGAATCTCAACTAAAAATGTTGTCCTTTTAAAATTAGTTTAGGTTTTCGAGGCAAATGAGTACAACTTTTCAAAAAAGGTTAAAACCTTACTCAACTTTTTGTCCAAGTAGATTAGTTAGTTGAAGTTGGTTGTACATGATTAATATCACATAATCTCTACTTTGGATTGTGTGTCCTAGTTGAACAAACTAATATTACACAAAGTAAAATAAAATAAAATAAAATATGTATGATGAAGATGATAATAGACTTGATTTTAAATCAAACCATGCTCAAATTTTGTTATGAAAAAAATCAAAATTAAAATTTTAGAAATCCAAAGAATCATTCTCAAGACCAAATTGAAGTTTCTATAAAAAAAAATAATTTTTTTTTAAGAACTAAGATTGAAGGTTCCTTTTAAAATCAAAAACCAAACAACACTACTATAAACTCCCTTTTCTTTGAAAAATATGTTCAATGGATGGTGTACTCGCTTTTGAAGTTGACAAGGTCGAAAGTCAAAAAAACACGTTGCATGATGATTTGTGATTATGAAACACACGGTGTAAGGTGCATATTAAGCTTTTTGTATTGGTTGGGATAACAAGGTTGAAGGTTTCAAATGGGACCCTTTGTATATTTTGCTTGATTTTATATTAAAGTCAAGTTCCCATGCCTTGTGCACATATCATACTCACAAAAAATGTGACCCTTGCTAACTTTATTAAAGCTTATATTCATGAAAATATTTATGTGAAAATACTAATCTCATTGACATTAAAATTTTATATTATAAGTGATATTATTGACAAAAATCTCTCAAATGCCAACCTAGAATGTGAGGTGAACACAAGGACAAGATGCTTTGTACATGGGAATTTTTTTGATTACTTTTTGAAGCATGAAAAACCCCCACCTACACCTCCAAAAGCTAAAACTAGCAAACATCTTCTTAGATTCTCTCTTGCTTTAATAATTGTATCTCAAATTGCTTTAGGTCATGTGTATAATGGAGGTTCTTAGGATTCGTTGTTTTAACACTACACAATTCAAGGGTCCTGTATATAATGGAGGTTCTTAGAATTGGTTGTTTTAACAATATACAATTTGAGGGTCACGTGTATAATGGAGGTTCTTAGGATTGGTTGTTTTAACAATGCACAACGCGTCTATGTTGCTAAGTAGAGTTGGGCCCTTGGTATAGGGGAAGGGTGTTGTCACATGGTGAGCCTTGTAGCTTTTGAGATTCCATGCTCAACCCTAAGCTTTTTCATGATCTTCCACATGCACAAGTTCTATTCATAACAAACAAAAGTGTACTTTTGCCTTAGGCTATTATATACATATGTAAGTATCAAAATGTTGGAGGTCATTGGACCATTGAATTTAACCCACTATTGGATTTAAAAATACAATCACACCATTCATCCAACATTACCCAAATCTTGGAAATTTGGGTAGTATTAGGTAGTGTGTAGAGATATGATGAGGTGGGGGTGTTCCACTACTTTGAATCTCTTTTGCCATCAACTTGTAGCACAAAATGGATGGAGACATTCATCCATCTTTTAACAGAGTTTAAACCATAGTATCACAAATTCATCATCGAAGACTAAATGATACTTGAGCTTGATGATGAATTGAAGTTCTTAAGGGTTGTTCAAATGATATGAGAGATATAAAAAATGATGGAAGATAAAACTTTGGGAAGAGACCATTTCTAAATTCATAAATTTACAAAACCATATTGAATTATGTTCTAGTTCAAAGATGTGGGCATGTGAAAGAATGTTGTTTAAAAACAACTAGTCAAAAATTCAAATTCTTATTTATTAGGTTCAAATTGATTTAGAAGTTAGGGGAAGAAATCCATAGAAAGAAAAAACAAGGATTAAATTGCCAAATGAAGGGTAAGGGATATTGCTCTCCACACATCCAATGTGAAATGAAAAACTTGTTTCATTTTTCTATTTAATAATGTAAAGGAAATGTGAGAATATAGTTGAGAGGCCTTGCAAACCTTAAATGAAAAGGCCGCTAAAACATCCAAGCTAGAAACCCAAACTCTTGTTAACCTTGTAGTTTGAAGGGAAGGGATGCAAGAACATTCATGTTGATGATGGAAGGGTTGAATGATTCATGACACAATTTTTGTTGTTGTTGTTGTTGGGTGAGCTTTTCATGTGCAAAAAGTATGCGTTTGATGCAAAATAAGGAACATGTTTAAGTCTAGGAGGATCTAAAGCTATGGATGGAGTTCTAGAATTAACAATTCAAGTTTGGAGGAGAAGCACTAGGAGGTGAGGGGATTGCCTAAAGAACCGCAAGTCCAAGAAGGCAAGACAAAATAAAAAGTTGACATGAAAAGGGCTAGCCTACACAAAGGAAGTACGGACACAAGACAATGGATGTGATTCATGCACGAGGTCCATAATATTGGGTGGATCCTATATGGACAACCCACAACTTCGGACATTCCCCAAATGCAGGGCTCGGATTCACTACACTCACGTAGGCCCCTTATTTTGGAAATGCCCCAACCCCCAAGGATTATACCCTCCACTTCACGATCTCACAAGTTTTCCAATTGGCTCTCCACTTCATAATCTCACAAGTTCTTCAATTGGAGAAGACACTTGATTCTCCCCCCCCTCTCCCCCTCCCCCTTCAAGTACCACCTCAAAGAGCTCAACATAATTTGAGCTCCACATTAAGATTGAGGAAAAACTTATCATGAAAAAGAAAAAGGTTCAATAATTCAAGCTTGACATTAAAATTGATGAAAAAATATCATGTAAAAGAAAAAAATGGTTCAATTCAAGCTTGACATTATTAATTGAGGAAAAAATAACCATGAAAAAAAAGAAGGTTCATCAAAGACATGTTAAACAAACAAGAAGAAGAAGGGAAAAATGGAAAGCACCCATAAGTAGGGTAATGGCAACATAAACAAAATCATGTAACAAAAGGAATTGAAAGGAGAAAAATGAACAAACTAAGATTGGAAAGTAAATGCCAAATGAAAAGGGAAAAAAAAAGACGAAAAAGGAAAAAAAAAACAAACATAGATGCTTATGGTCCAAGCACTCCTGACACTGAAAAAATTGATGAATTGGACCAAAAAAAAAAAGCCAAAAAAAGGGTGGCCTATACCAGCCCACTCAAGGGCCAAGCATTTGAAAAAATATTAAAAAAAAGAAAAAGAAGAAAAGAGTTATGTGGGACCAAGAGGACCCTGGAAAAGTCTGTCTGATCTACAGTGCCCAAGAAGAAATAATAATAATTTTCTTGGGAATCAATGAACTGTAGATCC
>Ga0209611_10006415_pt1 | contig 19272 bp, 15 predicted proteins | sample S1TSphgellanicum_3_FD_187693 | JGI IMG/M metagenome (GOLD analysis project Ga0209611, IMG submission 187693) | Host-associated microbial communities from peat moss isolated from Minnesota, USA - S1T2_Fc - Sphagnum magellanicum MG (SPAdes) (version 2) | ecosystem: Host-associated > Plants > Peat... | reverse complement strand
ACATCTATAAAAAGCTCCTGGTGTCGAACGAAGACATCGGTCTTGCCACCGTCTATCGCGTGCTCACCCAATTCGAAGCCGCGGGTCTCGTGACGCGTCATCATTTCGAAGGCGGCATGGCCGTGTTCGAACTGAATCACGGGGCGCATCACGATCACATCGTGTGTGTTGACTGCGGCAAGGTCGAAGAGTTCATGGACGGCGGTATCGAGGAGCGCCAGCATGCGGTCGCCAAGCGCCTGGGGTTCGAAATCAGCGACCACGCGCTCATCCTTTATGGACATTGCCGCAAACCCAATTGCCCGAATCAAAAGCGCGTCAAGTAGCCGTCGCCACATCCGTCAAGTTTGCGCGCCGCGCGAGCGTTTTTTCTTCGGTTGCGCCGGCGCCGCGTGCTCCAGCATCTCGCGCGCGTGCGCGCGCGCTTGCTCCGTGATGTCGATCCCGCCGAGCATGCGCGCGATTTCTTCGACCCGCTCGGACAACCCCAAGGCCGTGAGCGCCGTGCGGGTGATCTTGCCGTCGGTGAGTTTCGCGACCCTGAATTGGCTGTGAGCCTGCGACGCGACCTGTGCCAGATGGGTCACGCACAGCACCTGGCCGACTCGCCCAAGCTCGCGCAGTTGTCGCCCGACGATTTCCGCCACCGCTCCCCCGATCCCCGCGTCCACTTCGTCAAATACCATGCACACGGCGGAGGCGCTCGTCAGGCTCGCCAGCTGAATGGCGAGGCTGATGCGCGACAGTTCGCCGCCGGAGGCGACGCGTGCGAGGCTCTTCGGCAGCACCCCCGGATTCGCGCTCACCAGGAATTCGATCTCATCGGCGCCGTGGACGCCGAATTCGGCGTCACTCGGGCTGACCTTCACTTCGAACTTTCCCCCCGCCATGCCGAGGGACTGCATGAGCCGGGTGATTTGGCTTCCCAAGCGCTCGGCGGCGGCTTGGCGCGCCTCGGTGAGCGCGCGCGCGGCGCCCCGGTAGTCGCGCGTCAGTTTGGCGAGGTCGCTCTCGAGCGCCGCCAGATTGTGCTGCATATTGTCGAGCGCGGACAGCTCCTCCTCGATCCGCAGCAACTGGGCGGGGAGCTCCAGCACCCCGAGCCGGTGCTTGCGCGCCAACGCTTCGAGCGCGGCCGCGTGCCGCTCGATCTCTTCCTGGCGCGCCGGGTCGATGTCGAGCATGTCCAGATAGCGCCGCAGCGCTTCAGCCGCTTCCTGGGTGTTGATCATCGCTTCCGCCAGCAGCACGCCGGCTTCACCGAGCTTTGGGTCGGCGTCCCCCACATTGCGCAGCGCCGCGTGGGCTCTGCCTAGCAAGGCATGCGCGCTGCCCCCATCCCGATCTCCATCCCCATGGCCATCGTAGGCGGCCGTCAACGCCCCGCGCGCCGCCGCCGCCAATCGGCCCCGGCCGGCGACGCGCTTTTGATCGACGAACAGCTCTTCGATGGCGGCGACGCTCGTCACCTCGGCTTTGAGTTCGGCGAGTTGATAGCGCAACAGGTCGAGGCGCGAGTCTCGATTCTGCGCGGCGGATGTGAGCGCATCGACGTCGCGGCGGCAGGCGTGATAGCGCTCGTAGAGCTCGGACACGTGGCGGAGCACATCGGGCTCGGCTAGGTGGTCATCGAGCATCTCGCGCTGGTGGGCGCGGTTCACCAGCCGCTGAAATTCCTGTTGGCCATGAATCTCGATGAGAAACTCGGCAAGTTCCCGCAACGCTTGGATCGGCACCACCTGGCCGTTCACGTAGGCTCGCGAACGGCCATCCGCACCGATCACCCGGCGCACCACCAGTTCATCGTCGCAGTCGATCGCCTGAGCGCTGAGCCAGGCCGTCGCGGCGGGAGGCAGCCCGGCGAAACTCGCCGCGACCTCCGCACGCTCCGCGCCTTGGCGCACCACATCGCCGCCGGCGCGCCCGCCGGAGATGAGCAGCAGCGCGTCGACCACGATCGATTTGCCGGCGCCGGTCTCCCCCGTGAGCGCGGTGAGCCCGGGCCCCAGTTCGAGTTCCGCCGCATCGACGATGACCAGATCGCGCAGTTGCAAATGCGTGAGCATGCGGTTCTAAGACCCGTCGCCGGCATCGCCCGGCGTGCCGTAGGCGCCGCGGCCCCAGCGCAGCTTCGAGCGCAGCAGCCGGTAGTAGTCGTAGCCCGGCGGATGCAGCAGGGTGATTTGCGAGTCGGCGCCTTCGACATACAGATTGTCGCCCTGTTGCAGTTCGCCCAAGGCGGTGCCGTCGCAGGTCACCTGGGCGCGCGATTCGAAGCGATCCGACATGTGCAGCTGGATCTTGCTGCCGGCGCGCACGACGATCGGCCGGTCGCTCAGGGTGTGCGGGCAGATCGGCGCCAGCACCCAGACGTCGAGATCGGGCTCGACGATCGGGCCGCCGCAGGACAACGCATAGGCGGTCGAACCCGTGGCCGTGGCGATCACCATGCCGTCCCCGCCGTGGGAATTGACGAATCGCCCGTTGATCGACGTTTCGAAATCGATGGTGCGGCCGGTCTCCCATTTGTTGACCACCACGTCGTTGAGCGCCAGGACGCTCGCCGAGGAGCCGCCGTGCTTCTCGAGACGCGCGGCCAGCAGCGTCCGGCGATCCTCGCTGTACCGTCCGGCGAGGACTGTGTCGATGTCTTCCAGCATGGAATTGGGGCTGACGTCGGTGAGAAATCCGAGCCGCCCGCGATTGACTCCGAGCAGCGGCACCGAATGCCCGGCCACGAGTCTCGCGGCATATAAGAGCGTACCGTCGCCGCCGATGGCGACGATCAGATCGGCGCGATGGGCGAAGGATGCTTCAGGGCACGGCACCACGCTGTCCGGCGGGAACTTGAGGTCGACGCCCGGATCGACCAAGGCGCGAATGCCTTTGGAGAAGAAATGGGCGGCGAGGCCGAGCATGCATTCGGCCACCCGCAAATCCGTGGGCCTGCCGACGAGCGCGATGGTTGCAAAAGTATGCGACATAAGCGATTCCTTGTAGCACGACCGGGACGAGCCGGCACGTGCCGAAACTCGCGCTCGAGGCAGCAAACCCCGCTTGACCCCGCGCCCGACTTGACCGAATGCCCGCTTGACCTAAGCTCCTACTTGACCCACCTCCTACTTGACTAAGGGCCGATACGCTAGGTAGCTTCAAACATGTTATATGGAGCGCATGACAGAAGGTATCGAGGAGGGGCTCAATGAGCGTGCGCAACTGCTGCTCAAGGCCCTGATCGAAAACTACATACGCGACGGTCAACCCGTCGGTTCACGAACCTTGTCGAGGGATTCGGGATTGAGTCTCTCGTCGGCGACCATTCGCAATGTCATGGCGGACCTGGAGGAGCTCGGCTTCGTTGCCTCGCCGCACACCTCCGCCGGGCGAATCCCGACCGACAAGGGTTATCGCTTCTTCGTCGATACGCTGCTGAAATTAAAGCCCCTGCAGCACGAGGAGATCGAGGAGATCGAGCGCCGCTTGGCGAGCGATGCCGCCAACGGCCGCTCGCTGGTGCAGACCGTCTCGAAGATGCTCTCGAGCGTGACCCACATGGCAGGCCTCGTGACGCTGCCGAACCCCAACTACGTGGCCCTCTCGCAAATCGAATTCATCGCACTGTCCGAGAATCGCGCGCTCGCCATCATGGTGATGAACAACCGCGAGGTGCAAAACCGGGTGGTGCAGCTCGACCGCTATTACTCCACCGAGGAGCTGCGGCGCGCGGCCAATTATCTGAATGAGGCGTTTGCCGGGCGCTCGCTGCCGGAGGTGCGCGCCCAGCTCGTCGGGCAACTGCAAGAGACCCGGCAGCATATGGACCAGCTGATGCAGGACGCCATCCAAGTGGCGCAGAAGGTGTTCGACACGGAGCCCGAAGGGCGGGTGGAATACGTCATCGCGGGCGAGACCAATCTGATGGGATTCGCCGAGCTGTCGAATGTCGACCGCCTGCGGCGTCTGTTCGAAGCATTCAATGAGAAGCACGATATCTTGAAGCTGCTGGATAGCTGCCTGCGGGCGGACGGCATCCAGATCTTCATCGGGCAGGAGTCGGGCTACCGGATTTTGGATGACATCAGCGTGGTGACGGCCCCCTATACCCTCGACAACCGGGTGGTCGGGGTCTTGGGGATCATCGGCCCGACGCGGATGGCCTATGAGCGAGTCATTCCCATCGTCGATCTGACGGCGAAACTGCTCGGTTCGGCCTTGAACGCTCGTAAATAGCCCCCAACTATGCGGCTTCGAGCGGCATTCATGCCGCCTTTCCTTCGAGGGCTTCGAACCGTGAACGATATCAATCCTTCCCCAAGCGCAGCCGATCCGGTCGGGAACTCGGCGCCGCAGGCGCCCTCGGAGCTCGCCACGGCCTTGAGGGAGGCCGAGGCGAAAGCGGCGGAGAACTGGACCAGCTATTTGCGCGCCGTGGCGGAGCTCGAGAATTTTCGCAAGCGCACCGATCGAGAGATCGAGAATGCGCGCAAGTACGCCGTGGAGCGCTTCGCGCAGGAATTGGTGACCGTGGGCGATGCGCTCGAGGCGGGGATCAAGGCGGGGTCCGCGAATCCCGGGCCCGCGCTGCTCGAGGGCGCCGAGGCCACTTTGCGGCAACTGCACAAGGCGTTCGAGAAGGCGGGCATCAAGATCATCGATCCCGCCGGCCAGCCCTTCGATCCGGAGTGGCACGAGGCCATGGTGGCCCAGGAAAGCCGGGAACACCCGGCGAATACGGTGCTCTCGGTGATTCAAAAGGGCTATTCCTTGAATGGCCGGTTACTGCGCCCCGCCCGGGTCGTCGTCAGCAAAGCGGCGGGGTAGGGAATCGACCGGGGGGAATTGAAAACCGCCGGGGACTCCCCCAAGTAGCGATCACAGAGTTTGAATTTTTAGAGGATTTTCAACATGGGTAAAATGATTGGCATCGATCTCGGCACGACGAATTCCTGCGTCGCGATCATGGAGGGCGGCAAACCCAAGGTCATCGAGAACAGCGAGGGCGATCGCACCACGCCGTCGATCGTCGCCTTTACGAAGGACGGCGAAGTGCTGGTGGGACAATCGGCCAAGCGACAGGCCGTCACCAATCCGGCCAATACGGTTGCCGCGGTCAAGCGGCTCATCGGGCGCAAGTTCACCGATGACGTGGTCAAGAAAGACATGAGCATGGTCTCCTATAAGATCCTCAAGGCCGACAACGGCGACGCCTGGGTCGAAGTGCAGGGCAAGAAGATGGCGCCCCCCGAGGTCTCCGCCCGCGTCCTCATGAAGATGAAGAAGACCGCGGAAGATTACTTGGGCGAACCGGTCACCGAAGCGGTGATCACGGTGCCGGCATATTTCAACGATTCGCAGCGTCAGGCGACCAAGGACGCGGGCCGCATTGCGGGCTTGAACGTCAAGCGCATCATCAATGAACCGACCGCGGCGGCACTCGCGTACGGCCTCGACAAGGACGGCGGCGATCGCAAGATCGCGGTCTATGACTTGGGCGGCGGCACCTTCGACGTGTCGGTGATCGAAATCGCCGAGGTGGATGGCGAGCGCCAATTCGAAGTGCTCTCGACCAACGGCGACACCTTCCTCGGGGGCGAGGATTTCGACCTGCGGGTGATCAACTATCTTGCGGACGAGTTCAAGAAGGAAAGCGGCATCGATGTGCGCAAGGATCCTTTGGCGATGCAGCGGCTGAAAGAGGCCGCCGAGAAAGCCAAGATCGAGCTGTCCTCGAGCCAGCAGACCGAAGTGAATCTGCCCTACATCACGGCGGATGCGGCGGGGCCGAAGCACCTCAACATGAAGCTGACTCGCGCCAAGCTCGAGTCCCTGGTGGAGGATCTGGTCCAAAAGACCATCGAGCCGTGCCGGATCGCATTGAAAGACGCCGGGCTGTCCATGAAGGATGTCGGCGAGGTCATTCTCGTCGGCGGCCAGACGCGCATGCCGCTGGTGCAAAAGGCGGTGAAGGATCTGTTCGGCAAGGAGCCGCGCAAGGATGTGAACCCCGATGAGGCCGTGGCGGTCGGCGCCGCGATCCAGGGCGGCGTGCTCTCCGGCGACGTGAAGGACGTCCTGCTGCTCGACGTGACACCCCTGTCCTTGGGGATCGAAACCTTGGGCGGCATCATGACCAAGGTGATCGAGAAGAACACGACGATTCCGACCAAGGCGGCGCAGACCTTCTCCACCGCGGACGACAACCAGACCGGTGTGACGATCCACGTGCTGCAGGGCGAGCGCGACCGGGCGACCGACAACAAGTCGCTCGGCCGGTTCGACCTGACCGATATTCCGCCGGCTCCGCGCGGCATGCCGCAGATCGAAGTCGCGTTCGACATCGACGCCAACGGGATCTTGAATGTGTCGGCGAAGGACGTGAAGACCGGCAAGGAACAGCGCATCGTCATCAAGGCCTCGAGCGGTTTGTCGGAGGCTGAGATCAAGCGCATGGTCGGCGATGCCGAGGCGAATGCCGAGGAGGACAAGAAGTTCCGCGAACTCGTGGCCGCGCGCAACAAGGCGGATGCGACGATTCACACGGTGGAGAAAGCCCTCAAGGATGTCGGCGAGAAGGCCTCCGAGGATGAAAAGAAGGCGGCCACGGAGTCGGTGGCGGCGGTCAAGGCGGCGATTGCCGGCGATGATCGCGAGGACATCGAGCGCAAGACTCAGGCCCTCGAAACCGCCTCCGCCGCGCTGCTGCAGAAAATGTACGAGCAGTCGGCGGCGAGCGCGGGCGGCGGCGACGGGGCGAGCGGGGCTCGCCCGGAAGCGCCCAAGGACGACGTGCTCGATGCCGAGTTCGAAGAGGTCAAGGAAAGCGATCGTAAGAAGGCCTAGCAGCCCCCGGTCGCTGGTCGGACTCGAGATGAGATGAGGCGGGACCGCCGCTACCTAAGCAGCCTGTCTGACTTGAGGTACCGGCGGTCCAATTTTATGGGTTGCCCCCCATCAGGTGAGTAATGGCGAAGCAGGATTATTACAAGCTCCTCGACGTAGCGCGCAGCGCGACGGAAGCGGACATCAAAAAGGCCTATCGCCGCCTGGCCATGAAATATCATCCGGATCGCAATCCGGACGATCCCGAAGCGGAACACAAGTTCAAAGAGGCCAAGGAAGCCTACGAGGTCCTGTGCGACGCGAAGAAGCGCGCCGTCTACGACCAGTTCGGCCACGCGGGTCTCGAGGGCGGCCGCGGCGGCGCCGGCGGTTTCAGCGCCGGCGAGGCATTCGGCGACATTTTCGGCGAGATGTTCGGCGATATATTCTCCGGCGGCCAGAGGAGCCGGTCCCAGGTCTTTCGCGGCGCCGATCTGCGCTACGAACTGGAATTGGATCTCGAGCAGGCGGTGTTCGGCACCGAGACCCAGATCCAGATTCCCTCGCTGGCCGAATGCGCGACCTGCAAGGGCTCGGGCGCCGCCAAAGGGTCCACCCCCAAGACCTGCGACGTCTGCGGCGGTCAAGGCCAGGTACGCGTACAGCAGTCGATATTCACCATTCAACAGACGTGCAGCCGCTGTAAGGGCCGCGGCAAGATCATCGGCAATCCCTGCGATACCTGCTACGGCCAGGGCCGTGTGCGGCAGGAGAAGACCCTGTCCGTGAGCGTGCCGGCCGGCGTCGACACGGGCGATCGAATCCGCCTGAACGGCGAGGGTGAGGCGGGCCGCAACGGCGGACCGGCCGGGGACTTGTATGTCGAGGTGCGGGTGCGCGAACACGCGATCTTCGAACGGGAAGGCAGCCATTTGTCCTGCGAGGTGCCGATCAGCTTCACGACCGCCGCTCTCGGCGGCTCGGTGGAGGTGCCGACCCTGAATGGCGAGGTGGTCCTCAAGATTCCGAGTGAGACTCAATCCGGGCGGGTATTTCGGGTGCGTGAAAAGGGCGTCCGTCCGGTGCGCGGCGGGGCGGCGGGCGATTTGTTCTGCCGGGTGGTGGTCGAGACGCCGGTGAGCTTGAGTGCCGAGCAAAAGGAACTGCTCAGGAGTTTCGAGGCCACATTGCAGCAGGGCAGCCATCAGCCGCGCGAGCAGTCCTTCTTCGCGGGCGTGAAAAAATTCTTCACCGGCGCGGTCGATTAGGCGCCGCCGCCCGTGCACTCGCTGGCGGTTTTCGGCATCACCGGGCGCATGGGACAATCGCTGGTCGGCGCGCTGCGGGAGGCGCCGCACATGAGATTGAGCGGCGCCTTGGCCTCCGCCGGCAGCGCCCGGCTGGGCCAGGACGCGGCCACCTCGGGTGAGCCGACCGGCGTGTCGATCACGGCGGACCCGGCGGTGGCACTGCGAGGGGCGTCGGCGGCGGTCGACTTCAGCACCGCGGAGAGTACGGCCGCCCATGTGCGGGCGTGCGTGGCGGCGGGCGTGCCCATTCTCGTCGGCACCACCGGCTTCGACGCCGCCTGCCGCGACGGCCTCGTCCGGGCTTCCAAGACGATTCCGGTGTTGATCGCCCCGAATACCAGCGTCGGGGTCAGCGTCATGTCCAAATTGGTGACTCTGGCCACCGCCGCGTTGGGCGCGGGCTACGATGTGGAGATTTCCGAGGCGCACCATCGCATGAAACGCGACGCACCGTCGGGAACGGCGCTGGCGCTCGGCGCCGCGGTGGCAGCGGTGCGAGGTCAAGATTTCGAACAAGTTGCGACCTACGACCGGAGCGACCAATCCGCGCCGCGTAGCCTCGGCAGCATTGGATTCTCGGTGCTGCGGGGCGGGGATATCGTGGGCGAGCATACCGTCACCTTCGCCGCCGCCGGAGAACTCATCGAGATCACCCACCGGGCAACCGATCGCATGACGTTCGCGCGCGGCGCGCTCCGGGCGGCCGAATGGCTCGTCGGCCGGCCCGCGGGACTCTACGGCATGAATGATGTCCTCGGCCTCTAGAATGGAAGAGGCATGGACAGTCATCCAAGGTCTGGTTAATATTCGCGCCCGGAAACTGATCGCGATTCAACCCATCAAGCGGGAGGACGTTCTCAAGGAGCGCCTCCCGCTTTGCGCATCTGCGGAAAGCGCCGTGGCGCAAAGCGAGGAACCGGAGTGTCAACACCTGCAGTGCTAGCTCTCGAAGATGGCACCGTGTTCCGAGGCGTCTCGGTAGGCGCAAAAGGCAACACGACTGGTGAAGTAGTTTTCAATACGGCGATGACCGGTTACCAGGAGATCCTGACGGATCCCTCGTACTGCCGACAAATCGTCACCTTGACCTATCCCCACATCGGCAATACCGGCACCACGCCGGAAGACCTGGAGTCCGGGGCGGTGTACGCCGCCGGACTCGTGATCCGCGATCTGCCCCTGCTGCACTCGAATTGGCGCGCGACCGAGTCGCTGTCGAGCTTCCTGCTCCGCTGCAAGGTGGTGGCGATCGCGGACATCGATACCCGCAAGTTGACGCGGCTGCTGCGGGAGAAGGGCGCCCAATCGGGCTGCATCATGACCGGCGACAATATCGATGAGACCGCCGCGGTGCGCGCCGCCAAGAAATTTCCCGGACTGAAGGGCATGGATCTGGCCAAGGCGGTCGCCACCAAGAGAATCTATCAGTGGAACGATGGCGTGCTGTGGAAGTCCTCCGCCAAGCCGCCGCGCCCGCAGAGCCGGTTGCACGTGGTGGCCTATGACTTCGGCATCAAGCGCAACATCTTGAGGATCCTCGCGGAACATGGCTGCCGGATGACCGTGGTGCCTGCGCAAACGCCCGCAGATCAAGTGTTTGCGATGAATCCTGATGGTATTTTCTTAAGCAACGGTCCGGGGGACCCCGAGCCGTGCGACTATGCCATCGCGGCGATTGCGCGCTTTCTCGAGACCGATCTGCCGATTTTCGGGATCTGTCTCGGGCATCAATTGCTCGGGCTCGCGAGCGGCGCCAAGACCGTCAAGATGAAGTTCGGGCACCACGGCGCCAATCATCCGGTGCTGGAGATCGACTCCGGCCGCGTGCTCATCTCGAGCCAGAATCACGGCTTCGCGGTGGACGAGGCGAGCCTGCCGCCGACCTTGCGCGCGACGCATCGCTCCTTGTTCGACGGGTCCCTGCAGGGCCTGGTGCGCACCGATCGCCCCGCGTTCAGTTTTCAGGGACATCCCGAGGCGAGTCCGGGTCCGCACGATCTGCGCCTGCTGTTCGAACACTTTATGTACTTGATGGTGAAACGCATGCAGGCCAATTCGCGGGGGCGCACTCCCGTCAAACAAAAATCGGCTGAAGGCTAGGAACCCAAGCGTGGCGAAGCGCACCGACCTCGACAGCATCCTGATCATCGGCGCGGGACCCATCATCATCGGCCAGGCGTGCGAGTTCGACTATTCCGGAGCTCAAGCATGTAAAGCGTTGAAAGAAGAGGGTTACCGGGTGATCCTGGTGAACTCGAATCCGGCCACGATCATGACCGATCCGGAAACCGCCGATTCGATCTACATCGAGCCGATCAATTGGCGCACCGTCGCGCGCATCATCGAGAAGGAGCGCCCGAGCGCGCTGTTGCCGACCATGGGCGGCCAGACGGCGCTCAACACCGCGTTGGACCTGGTGCGCGAAGGCGTGCTCGAGCGCTTCAACGTGGAGATGATCGGCGCTTCCCAGCGCGCCATCGACATGGCGGAGGACCGGGAACTGTTTCGCCGCGCGATGAGCGACATCGGGCTGGAAACGGCGCGGGCGCGCATCGCGCACAGCATGGAGGAGGCGCTCGCCGTGCAGTCGGAAATCGGCTTCCCGACCGTCATCCGGCCATCGTTTACCTTGGGCGGCAGCGGCGGCGGCATCGCCTACAACCGGGAGGAATTCGAATCCATCGTGGCGCGCGGTCTCGACGCCTCGCCCACCAACGAAGTGCTGCTCGAAGAATCCGTGCTCGGCTGGAAAGAGTACGAAATGGAAGTCGTTCGGGACCGGGTCGATAACTGCATCATCGTGTGTTCGATCGAGAACATCGACCCGATGGGCGTGCACACCGGGGATTCGATCACGGTGGCTCCGGCGCAAACCTTGACCGACCGCGAATATCAGCGCCTGCGCGACGCCTCGATCGCGGTGCTGCGCAAGATCGGGGTCGATACCGGCGGTTCGAACGTGCAATTCGCCGTCAATCCCGACGACGGGCGCGTGCTGGTGATCGAAATGAACCCGCGGGTGTCGCGCTCCTCGGCGCTCGCCTCCAAGGCGACCGGGTTTCCGATCGCCAAGATCGCGGCCAAGCTCGCGGTCGGCTACACGCTCGATGAACTGCGCAACGAAATCACCGACGGCGGGACCCCGGCCTCGTTCGAACCGACCATCGACTATGTGGTGACCAAGATTCCGCGCTTCACCTTCGAGAAATTTCCGGGCGCGAACAGCCGGCTGACCACGCAGATGAAGTCGGTCGGCGAGGCGATGGCGATCGGCCGGACCTTTCAGGAATCGATCCAGAAGGCGCTGCGCAGCCTGGAAACCGGCTACGACGGCTTCAACGAGCAGCTCTCCCTGCCGCTCACCGATGAGGCGGCCGAGAAGCTGTCCTACGAGTTGCGTTGGCCGGGACCGAACCGGATTCTGTACGTGGCCGACGCCTTCCGCGCCGGCTGGACGCGGCAGCAGGTGTTCGAGGCCACCAAGATCGACCCGTGGTTCCTGGCGCAGATCGAGGATCTCGTGCGCGAGGAAACCGTGCTCACCGCGCAAGGCTTCGAAAGCCTCGAGCTGCCGCGCCTGCGGGCGTTGAAGCGCAAGGGCTTCTCCGATTCCCGGATCGCGAGCCTCGTGCAGCGCGATGAAGCGACGATCCGCACCCGGCGGCGCAAGCTCGGGCTGCACCCGGTCTACAAGCGCGTCGACACCTGTGCCGCGGAGTTCGCGACCTCGACCGCGTATCTGTACTCGACCTACGAGGAGGAGTGCGAGTCGAATCCGACCGGACGGCGCAAGATCATGATCTTGGGCGGCGGACCGAATCGCATCGGGCAGGGCATTGAATTCGACTATTGCTGCGTGCACGCCGCCATGGCGCTGCGCGAGGACGGGTTCGAGACGCTCATGGTGAACTGCAACCCGGAGACCGTCTCGACGGATTACGACACCTCGGACCGCCTGTACTTCGAGCCCCTCACCTTTGAGGACGTGATGGAGATCATCGAGCAGGAAAAGCCCGAAGGGGTGATCGTGCAGTTCGGCGGCCAGACGCCGCTCAAGCTGTCGCGCGCGCTCGCGTTCGCCGGCGCGCCCATCATCGGGACGACTCCGGACAGCATCGATGTGGCCGAGGACCGCGAGCGATTCCAAAAATTGGTGGCGAGCTTGAAGCTCAAGCAGCCGGCGAACGCGTCGGCGCGCACCGAGGAGTCGGCCGTGCTGCTGGCGCGCGACGTGGGCTACCCCTTGGTGGTGCGGCCGAGCTATGTCCTCGGCGGCAGAGCCATGGAAGTCGTGTTCAACGAGGATGACCTGCGCCAGTACATGATCGACGCCATGAAAGTGTCGAACGAGAGTCCCGTGCTGCTCGACCGGTTTCTCGATCTGGCCGTCGAAGTGGACGTGGATGCGGTGAGCGACGGGACCGACGTGCTGATCGGCGGCATCATGGAGCACATCGAGCAGGCCGGAGTGCATTCAGGCGATTCCGGCTGTTCGCTGCCGCCGAACGGACTGACCCAGGAAATCCAGGACGATCTGCGGGCCCAAACCCGCAAGCTCGCCAAGGCGCTCAACGTGGTGGGTCTGATGAACATCCAGTTCGCGATTCAAAGCGGCGTGATCTACATTCTCGAGGTCAATCCGCGCGCGTCGCGCACCGTGCCGTTCGTGTCGAAGGCCACGGGCATTCCGCTCGCCAAAGTGGCGGCGCGCGTGATGACGGGCAAGTCGCTCGCCCAGCAGCAGCGCAGGGATGAGCGGATACCGCCGTATTTTTCGGTCAAGGAGGCGGTGTTCCCGTTCGTCAAATTTCCCGAGGCGGATCCGATCCTGGGGCCTGAGATGAAGTCCACGGGCGAAGTCATGGGCACGGGACACACCTTTGGGGAGGCGTACGCCAAGGCCCAGGCGGCGTCGGGTGTGGTCCTGCCGACGCACGGGCTGTGTTTCATCAGCGTCCGCGACCGCGATAAGCCGGGGGCGGTGGTGCTCGCGCAGATGTTGATCGCGCGCGGCTTCCAGATCGCGGCCACCGGCGGCACGTCGCTGGTGCTGGAGGAGGCCGGTGTCACCTGTCGGCGGGTCAACAAGGTGCGGGAGGGTCGCCCCCACGTCGTCGATATGATAAAAAACGACGAGGTGGCGTTGATCGTCAATACCACCGAGGGTAAGCAGGCGGTGCGCGAATCGCGCTCGATCAGGCGCGAGGCGGTCGCGAGGAAGGTAACTTATTACACGACGGTGGCGGCGGCGCGCGCGACCTGCGACGCGCTCGACCATCTGGGCGACATCGAAGTGAATCGGTTGCAGGATTTGCATAAGGAATTGCCGGTGTGAAGCGAACTCCCATGACTCTGCGCGGCGCCGAGCGGCTGCGGGTTGAATTGAAACATCTGAAGAGCGAGGCGCGCCCGAACGTCATCAAGGCGATCGCGGAAGCCCGCGCGCATGGAGATTTGAGCGAAAACGCCGAATACCATGCGGCGCGCGAGCAGCAGAGCTTCATCGAAGGGCGCATCAACGACATCGAGAACCGGCTGTCGAATTGCGAGGTGATCGACGTCACCCGGTTGAGCGCCACCGGCCGGGTGGTCTTCGGCTCGACCATCGAACTCGAGCCTCAGGACGGCGGCAACAAGGTCGTCTATCAGCTGGTGGGCGACGATGAGGCGAACATCAAGGAGGGCCTGCTCTCGGTCTCCTCGCCCATCGCACGCGCCCTCATCGGCAAGTCTGAGGGCGACGTCGTCGACGTGGTCACGCCCGGTGGGTCGCGAAGTTACGAGATCGTGTCAGTCCGCTACGTGTGAACGCCTGGCGCGCGGTATGTCGGCTGCTGCTCGCGCTCTGGGCAGGCAGCGCCTGGTCGCTCGCGGCCTGGGTCGCGCCCACCTTGTTCTATGCGCAGGGCGATCGGCACCTCGCCGGAGTGCTCGCGGCGCGGCTGTTCAGCATCGAGACGTATGTGGGATTGGGCGTGGCTGCGCTGGCGCTGGTCTCGCCTCTGCGGCGCGATTTCATCTGGGGGTACGTGGCCGCGGGGCTGCTGGCCGTCAATGAGTGGGCTTTGAAGCCGGTGATGGACCTCGCGCATTCGCAGGGTTCGGCGCTCGGGCTGAGCTTCGGCGCCTGGCATGGGGTGTCGGCGCTGATCTTTGTGGCCGCGTGCCTCGCGTTGGCGGTGCCGGTGCTGCGCGTCAGTCGGGAATGAGGATCTTCGGCAATTCCTTGCGTCGGCGGTAGAACACCCCCACATGGCCCACGCGTTGCACGAGTTCGGCACCGGTGCGCGCGACCAGCGCGGCCAGCACGGCGTTGCGGGTATCGCGCTCGCCCACCCGCGCAGCCACCTTGACCAATTCGTGGTCGGTCAAGGCGCGGTCCAATTCGCTCACCACGCCGTCGGTGAGGCCGGCATTCCCCAGCATGACGATGGGATTCAAGGGGTGCGCCAGACGGCGCAGATGTTTCTTTTGCTTCTCGGAGAGGGCCATCGCGCCATTATAGTCGGCAACCTTCGTCGTCACCTCAAAATGCCCAAACGTTCAAAAAGCAGCGCCCGCTGGTTGGCGGAACACGCCAACGATGAATTCGTCAAACGCGCACACCAGGAAGGCTGGCGCTCGCGCGCGGTGTTCAAGCTCGCGCAGATTCAAGCGAGCGAGCGGCTGCTGCGGCCGGGAATCCGCTGCGTGGACTTGGGCGCCGCGCCCGGCGGCTGGAGCCAGTACGCAGCGAGTATCATTGGAGGCGCGAGCCGCATCGTCGCGACGGATATACTGGCGATGGACGCCATACCCGGCGTCGATTTCGTGCAGGGCGACTTTCGCGACAGCGCGGTACTGGAGCGGGTTTTGCAGTGCGTCGGCGGCGCCAAAGTGGACCTTGTTTTGTCCGATATGGCCCCCAACATGGCAGGAATCGATGCGGTCGATCAGCCCCGATCCATGTATTTGGCTGAGTTGGCGCTCGAATTTGCCGATCAGGTATTGGCGCCGGGAGGCGATTTGTTGTTGAAATTGTTTCAGGGTGCCGGATTCGATCAGATCATCAAGGACGCCCGCCGCCGCTATGGCCGGGTGGTGACGAAGAAGCCGAAAGCGTCACGGGCCCGCAGTCCTGAGATCTATCTGTTGGCGCGGCAGTTTGGGATGGTGTAAGTTCGGGAAGCCCATCCGTCGTTAGTGTCCTAATGTGTTTACGGGGCCAGGTGTAAATTGAACGATTTGACGAAGCAAATTCTGTTATGGGTCGCGTTGGCAGTCATATTGCTCGCGATATTCAGCCAATTCGGCACTCGCACCGGCCAGCCGGCGACCATCGATTACTCGCAGTTCCTCTCCGAAGTCAAAAGCAACAACATCGATTCGGTGACCCTGAAGGGCGAGATCATCGAGGGTAAGCGCCGATCGTCCGGCGAACCGTTCGTGACCTACAATCCGGAGACCGGCAACGGCGCCTTGATCGGATTGCTGCAGTCCCAGGGCGTCAAATTCCGCGGTGAGCCGCCGAAACAGCAATCGGTGTTCCTGCAGCTGCTGATTTCCGCCTTCCCCATCCTGATTCTCATCGGCTTCTGGGCGTATTTCATGCGTCAGATGCAAGGGGCTTCCGGCGGGCGGGGCGCCATGTCCTTCGGCAAGAGTCGCGCGCGGCTGCTCGGCGAAGACCAGGTGAACATCACCTTCGCGGACGTTGCGGGCGTGGAAGAGGCAAAGCAAGAAGTCGTCGAGATCGTCGACTTCTTGAAAGATCCCGGGAAGTTCCAGAAACTTGGCGGCAAGATCCCGAAAGGCGTGCTCATGGTCGGTTCCCCGGGAACCGGCAAGACCCTGCTGGCGCGCGCCATCGCGGGCGAAGCCAAGGTACCGTTTTTCACGATTTCCGGATCCGATTTCGTCGAAATGTTCGTCGGCGTCGGCGCTTCGCGCGTCCGGGACATGTTCGAGCAGGCGAAGAAGCATGCACCGTGCATCATCTTCATCGACGAAATCGATGCGGTCGGCCGGCATCGCGGGGCGGGCTTGGGCGGCGGGCATGACGAACGCGAACAGACCTTGAACCAACTGCTCGTCGAGATGGACGGTTTTGAGGGCAACGAAGGCATCATCGTGATTGCCGCGACCAACCGGCCCGACGTGCTCGATCCGGCGCTGCTGCGCCCCGGCCGCTTCGACCGCCAGGTGGTCGTCCCGCTGCCGGATGTGCGCGGCCGCGAGCAAATCCTCAAAGTGCACATGCGCAAAGTGCCGCTCGGCGACAACGTCAAGCCGTCGGTCATTGCCCGCGGCACGCCCGGCTTCTCCGGGGCGGATCTGGCCAACCTCGTGAACGAGGCCGCGCTGTTCGCGGCCCGCGGCAACAAGCGCTCGGTCACGATGGAGGAGTTCGAGCGCGCCAAGGACAAGATCATGATGGGCGCCGAACGGCGTTCCATGGTCATGACCGAGGAGGAAAAGCGCAACACCGCCTATCACGAATCGGGCCACGCCATCGTGGGCTTGAGCGTGCCCGAGCACGATCCGGTCTACAAAGTGACCATCATCCCGCGCGGGCGAGCACTCGGCGTGACGATGTTCCTGCCGGAAAACGATCGTTACAGCACCAGCAAGCGTCAACTGGAGAGCCGTATCGCCACGCTGTTCGGCGGCCGGGTCGCCGAAGAATTGGTGTTCGGCGCCGACGCGGTGACCACCGGTGCGTCGAATGACATCGAACGCGCCACGGAGCTCGCGCGCAACATGGTGACCCGCTGGGGCCTGTCGGACCGTTTGGGTCCGCAAACCTATAGCGAGGAGTCGGGCGAGGTGTTTTTGGGACGCAGCGTCACGCAGCACAAACAAGTGTCCGATGTGACCGCGCACGTGATCGATGAAGAAGTGCGCCGGGTGATCGACAGCAACTATCAGCGCGCCTACAAGATCCTGCAAACCAACATGGACAAGTTGCAGGCGATGTCCGAGGCGTTGATCAAGTACGAGACGATCGACGAGGAACAGATCAAAGACATCATGGAAGGCCGCGTGCCGCGCCCGCCGCGCGATTGGGACGATACGCCGACGCCGACTCCGCGCGGGCCGACTACTGAAAAACCGGCGACGCCGCTCGTTAATCCGGCGGGGCAGCACTAAGACCGGACACGGTGGCGGGTCGGGCAGAGTCCCGGAGGTCGGAAGACCATTTCCCGGAACGCCGTAAATCCGTCCATGGAGGCTGCGGGAAAGTTCATGCAGTGGCGATGCCGCGATCGAATCATTGATCTGACGCGGCCGGTGGTGATGGGCATTCTGAACGTCACCCCTGATTCCTTTTCGGACGGGAATCGGTATGCGACTACCGCGGCGGCGCTCGAGCGGGCGGCGGAGATCGTGCGCGAGGGCGCCACCATCATCGACGTTGGCGGAGAATCGACGCGACCTGGCGCGGGCGCGGTGGATGAGGATGTCGAGATCGGGCGGGTGGTGCCGGTCATCGCGGGCATCGCGGCCATGGCGGATATTGCGATCTCGATCGACAGCAGCAAGCCCAAGGTGATGGCGGCGGCGGTGGCGGCGGGTGCCTGCATCGTCAACGACATATACGCCTTGCGTGCCGAGGGTGCACGAGCTTGGGCGGCCGGGGCGGGGGTCGGTGTCTGCTTGATGCACATGCAGGGCGAGCCGCGTACCATGCAGGATAATCCGCATTACACGGACGTGGTGGCCGAGGTGTGCGAGTTCCTGCGGCGCGAACGCGATTCATGCATCGAGGCCGGTATCGCCCGCGATTCGATCGCCGTGGATCCGGGCATCGGATTCGGCAAGGGTCTGTCGCATAACTTGACGCTGTTGCGGGAGTTGCCGCGATTCACGGCGCTAGGGGGACCGTTGCTGGTCGGGGTGTCGCGCAAGAGTTTTATCGGACGGATTCTCGGAACAAACGTGGAGGACCGCGTGTACGGCGGCCTGGGACTGGCGTCGCTCGCGGTGAGCCAGGGCGCGCGGATCATTCGCACGCATGATGTCGCCGCGACCCAAGACGCCATCCGCATGGTCAGTGCGGTGCTGCAAGGAATAGAGAGTTGACCAATTATTTCGGCACCGACGGTGTGCGCGGCCGCGTGGGTGAAGCGCCGATGACCGTGGATTTCGCGCTGCGGCTCGCGAGCGCGGCTGCCCGGGTGCTGGCGCCCGGCGGCGGGCGCGTGCTCATCGGCAAGGACACCCGCGTATCGGGCTACATGTTCGAGTCGGCACTCGAGGCGGGCTTCGTTGCCGCCGGCGTCGACGTCATGTTGATGGGTCCACTGCCGACGCCCGGCATCGCTTATATGACCCAGCGTCTGGGCTGCAGTTTCGGTGTGGTCATCAGCGCATCGCATAACCCGTACCAGGACAACGGCATCAAATTCTTCGATGCGACGGGCAGCAAGTTGTCGGACCCCGTCGAGCAGGAGATCGAATCCTTGCTCGACTCACCCGTGGTCACGCAGGAATCGCAGCATCTGGGCAAGGCGATACGCATCGACCGCAGCCGCACCCAATATCAGGACTTTTGCGCATCGACCATCCCCGCGGGCATGAACCTCAAGGGCTTCAAGATCGTGATCGACTGCGCCAACGGCGCAGGCTACAAAGTGGCGCCGCGCGTGCTGGCCGATTTGGGCGCTGAAATCGTGCCCATCGGCTGCTCTCCCAACGGCCGCAACATCAATGACGGCTGCGGCTCCACGGCGCCGGAATTGCTGCAGCTGACGGTTCCCGGCGTGCGCGCGCAGCTCGGCCTGGCCCTCGACGGCGATGGCGACCGGGTGGTGATGGTCGATGCACTCGGACGCACCGTCGATGGGGATCAGTTGCTCTACATCCTCGGCAAGGATCGGCGCAATCGCGGTGAGTTACAGGGGCCGATCGTCGGCACGGTGATGAGCAACTTGGGTTTGGAGCACGCGTTCGCGGAGCTCGGCATCGAGTTCTTACGCGCCCAGGTGGGCGACCGGTACGTGCTGGCGATGCTGAATGAAGTGGGAGGGAAGTTGGGCGGTGAGACCTCGGGCCATATTCTGTGTCTCGACAAGACGACGACCGGCGATGGTCTGATCAGCGCGCTGCAGGTCTTGAGCATCATGAAGCAAACCGGCGCCAGCCTCGCAGAGTTGGCGGCGGG